>Ga0194136_1001273_pt1 | contig 12532 bp, 9 predicted proteins | sample TARM_MetaG_T3A_1_FD_134023 | JGI IMG/M metagenome (GOLD analysis project Ga0194136, IMG submission 134023) | Freshwater microbial communities from Pennsylvania, USA, analyzing microbe dynamics in response to fracking - TARM_MetaG_T3A_14 (version 2) | ecosystem: Environmental > Aquatic >...
GCATACGCAGGTCGACCAGGATCAGGTCGGGACTGCCCGCCGCAAATACTTCAAGCCCCTGCTCTCCGTCCCCGGCCTGCAGGACAACGTATCCGAAATCCTCCAGAAAATTGGCCAGACTTTCGCGCACGGCCTGATCGTCATCGATGGTCAGAACCACGGGCATCTTGCCATTACTCATGAGCGCCCCTCCGCCACCATCTCGCGAATAAGGGTTTCGAAAATACCCATGTCCAGGACCGGCTTGTAAAGCACTTCATGGTCCGTCAGACCGATGTCCCGAAGCTCCTTATCCAGTTGAAAATCCGTGGAACCGGTATGGATCAGGCAGCGCAAGGTCGGATGGCGTCCGTGCAGTCGCTTGATGAACTCCAGCCCGTCCATGCCCCCCAGCCGGATATCCACAATGGCTACCGCGATCTCGCCGAGCCCAGGCATGGCCAGGGCCTCCTCGGCGCTCTCGGCCGTCAGGGTGCTGAAACCGCAGTCCATCAGGTACTCGGCCAGACTGTCCCGAATATTGGGTTCGTCGTCCAGGACGAGTACCTGTATCTCGTTTTCCGCCATCGTATGCTGAGCCATTATACTGCTCCGCCGACGCTTTGTACCGCCGGGATGAGTGGCAGATGGATGATGAATACGGAACCCTTACCGGGGGTGGATTCCACGTCGATCCTGCCGCCATGATTTTCAACTACCAGAAAATACGACACCGAGAGGCCAAGTCCGGTGCCCTCGCCCACGCGTTTGGTGGTAAAAAAGGGTTCGAAAACCCGTTTGCGCAATTCTTCGGTCATACCCGGACCGTTGTCCTCGATCTCGATCCGCACCTCGCCATCGCCGCCCTCGACCCTCAGAATGAAACAGGGCGGACGGTCCTGGCTTGCCATGGCCTGGGCTCCGTTGCGGATCAGATTAAAGAAGACCTGCTGAATCTTGCTCTCCTCGCAAAGCACAAGGGGCAGGTCCGGTTCGTACTCGCGCACGATTCTGATCTTGCGGAAGTCATACTTCTTCTTGAGATCGTAATCATTGGCCGCCAGTTCAAGCGTACGGTCCAGCAGGGCGGGAATATCCACCTCGGCCAGGGAGAGGCTGTTCCTGCGGCTGAAGGACAGCATGTTTTCCACGATCCTGGCGGCCCGCATGCCCGAATCCATGATGGAATCCATCATGCGCAAAAGACCACGCCGTTCGAAGTAGGCATGCACCAGATTCATATCAACTCCCAGTTCTTCCGCCAACTTCCTGTTGGCGGGCAGATCCGGGGAAATCCTGTTGCGGATGACCTGCCCGTTTTGCAGGATCCCGGCCAGGGGATTGTTGATCTCGTGGGCCATTCCCGCCGCCAGGCCACCCACGGAGACCATCTTCTCGGACTGGATGAGCGTCTCTTCGATGCGCACCCTCTCCGTGGCGTCATCTATGCGGATCACCGCACCCTGTACGATATTGTTGGTCGTCAGGGGGTAGACCGTCACGTCGGAATATTCGATCAGATCTCCTTGCGCCCTGGGGACTTTGGCGATCTTGACCGGAAGATTGGAACTGATGGCTGCCGAAACCTGCTCCATGCTGACCGGAGCCTGTGGGAACACTTCCGCAAACGGCCGGCCCAGAACCTTCTCGGGCGGCATCCCCGTCTTGAGCACCGTCTGCTGGTTCCACTGGGTGACGCGCCCGTTCACATCGACGGAGACCAGGATCGAGGGCATCGAATCCAGGATGTTGCGGATATACCCCTCGGCATTCTTGAGCTTTTTCTCTGCGGCCTCCCGCTGCTTGATATCCCGGAGCAGATTTTCGCGCATGTCGTTGAAGGCGCGCACCACGGTGTCGATTTCGTCCGGCTTGGACGAGGGCTTGTCCAGAGTCAACGGCTCTTGCAGCCTGTCGATGGTCAGACCGGAGGTATATAGCGCCATGCGACGCAGATGGCGGGTGACCAGCATATAAATAATCAGGACGATAAGCACGGCCACCAAGAAGATCTGCACGCCCTGGGTGATGATGATGATCAAAATCTTGTCCAGCAACCTGCGCTGCAGAGCCCCTTTATCGGCGCCCACTATCAGGGTGCCGATATGATCGATGCGATCAAGGGTCGTGTACTGAAGCGGGAATTTCCGCACCATCAGGGTATTCTCATCAGCCCGTTCACCCCTGAAAAACCGTATACCCTCCGGGGTGATCACCTCGGCAAAACGCATGTCGCGCAACTCCAGGACTCCCTCAAGCTGAACCAGAATCTGCACCTCGTCGAGATGCCACAAGGCGCTGGTCAGACTGGACACACGCGATGTGCGAATCTGCTCCAACTGGGAAAGCATTTCTTCTTTGTCGTTGCGGTAGTCGATGGTCAGCTGCACCATTGTCCCAAGCACCGTAAACAGGGTGCTGCCGAGCAGGACCCAAAGCAGCAGTTTTCGCCCAAGGCGTCCACTGACGTCGGTTCTTAGAATTCGGGAGGAGGTCGTCATCTGGTCACCGCTGAAGATTTTCTCCGTGCATGTCTGGCCGGAAAATCCCGACTATGACCCCTGAACTTTATACACAACGGCAATGCTTTGAAAAGCAAAACTCTACTCCGCCACTATAAAGCGACGGCTGCTAGGGGAAGAGCAGGGACAGGATGACGATAACGACCAGAGACGGCAACAGGCTTGAAAGTCGGATGACCGTAAGGCCCAGGAGATTGATGCCGATGCCCAGGATCAGGGTCCCGCCCGTGGCCGTAAGCTGAGCGATGAGGTAGTCCGAAAAATAGGATTGGAAGGCCCCGGCGAAAATAGTCAGCACCCCTTGGTAAAGAAGAACCGGCAAAGCGGAAAAAAGCACTCCCGAACCGTAGGTCGACGCCAGCGCGATGGATGCGAATCCGTCGAGCAAGGCCTTGGTAAAAAGAATGGAATGATCGCCGCGAATGCCTTCATCGAAAGAGCCGAGTATGGCCATGGCTCCTATGCAATAGATCAGGGATGCGTTGACCATGCCGTCCACGAAGCGGGTGTTGGACGAGCGCACCAGCCCCTTGAGTTTTCCGGCCAGACCCGCAAAACGATCTTCAAGGCTCAAGGCCTCGCCCAGTACGCCACCGATCAGCACGCTTAAGACAACGAGCAATCCGTTTTTGCCCTGCATGGCCATCTGCATGCCGATAACCAGAACACAAAGACCCAGGCCCTGAAAAACAACCTGGCGCATTTTTTCCGGCAACCGCCCATGCAGCAAGAGACCCAGGGCGCCTCCGGCCAGAATTGCCAGGGCGTTGATCACCGATCCGAGGGGAAAGACCATGACGTTTGACTCCGTCTGGAAATGTTAAAAAAAGACCGCCCAACTCCTTGCTCGGAGCGTGGGCGGTATAAGGCTGCAAATACATCTGGTCAGGAATTGCCGGATTCGTTCAGGGCAAACCGCTCAAGTTTCTTTTTGTAGGCCAGCACGCCCCGGGTCAATCCCTGGGCCATGATCGTGAGATAAGCGTCCGTGTTGAGTTTTGCGGCCTCCGCCGGATTGGTCAGGTAGCCCAGTTCAACCAGGATGGACGGCATTCGCGCCCCGGTCAGGACATAAAAAAACGCGCCCTTGGAGCCGTGGCTGCTGAGGGCATATTTGGGGCGCATTACGTTCAGAGTCTCTGCCTCCACCATGGAGGCCATCTGCCTTGACTCGTTGATTTTTGAATTGAGCATCAGGTCAGAGAGGATAAACTGCATGTCGCTGATCTTTTTGGCGGACACGCCATTCTCACGAGCCGCTACGCGCACGGCCTGGGCGTCGGTGGCAAGGTTGAGGTAATAGACCTCGAAACCCTTGGCGCTCGTATCCTTATATGCATTGCAATGCACGGAGATAAAGAGGTCCGCATCCCTGGCATTGGCCATGGCTGTACGCTCCTCCAGAGGAATAAATTTGTCGGTGGTGCGGGTGTAGTGCACCTCGAAGCCCTGTTCTTTGAGCATCGCGCCAAGTATCCTGGCCATGCGCAGATTGATGTCCTTTTCCCGCAGTCCGTTGGCCACCGCGCCGGGGTCCTTGCCGCCGTGCCCGGGGTCGATCATGATCGTCCGCACTTTGAGGCCCAGTTGCTCGACCAGGGACCCGGTATATTTTTTCTGTGTGGAACTGACTTTGATTTCCGGGGCTTTGGCCGCAGGAGTTTTAGAGCCTTTGGGCGCAGCCTGCCCCGCAGACTTGGGCTGAACGGGCGCAGTCTTGGCCGACGGGACCTGGGCGGACGGTTTGACCGCCGCCTCCTTTTTCGGCGCAGCATCCTGCTTGGCCTGCAACTCGGCCAACGCCGCTTGCACATGGTCCACATCCCCGCCGGACGGCGGAGTCGGCGTAGACGCAGGGGCTGCCGCGACCGCTTCAGGCTGCGGGGACTTCCCACCCGCGCCATATATGTCGATGACCACGCGATATGGATCGGGCAGGGTAAAGACGCGGTAATTGTCCATCGACATCACGTCGAGGGTAACTCGCGCCCCCCCGACAGGGTCGGGGCCAACCTCGATCTGGGAAAGAATCCCGTCCTGGATGGTGCGCGAGGGCATGACATCGGCGGCGATGCCGGCCTGCTGCAAGGTAATCTGCAGCTGTTTGTTGCCGTTGGCGGCCTTCTCCACCAGGGTGCGCTCGTAGTGGACATCCTGGGTCACGTCCATGACCACGCGAGTGTAGTCGGGGCTTGACCAGTGGCGAATGCCGAGCAGAGTCAACCCTTCCTTGAGCTTTGCCGGTGCGGGCGAGGCCTTTTTCGGGGCAGCATCCTGCTTCTGCTGCGCAGGCTTGGCCTCGGTTGCCTGCGCTTTTGCGGCAGTGTCGTTCGAAACCGACCCGGAACCCTGAATTTTCGCCAATTGTTCCCGAGCCTCGGGCACCTTGTCACCCTTCGGATAGGTGTCGACAAGGGTCTTGAACATCTGGGCGGCTTTTGCGGAGTCCTTGAACTGCTCCTGCCAGATCAGCCCCATGCGGAACAGGGCATCATCGGACCAACCGTGCTTGGGAAAGGTGGCCAGCATGCGGTCATAGGCTTCCAGTGCCTTGAGTCGGTCGGCCCTGGAAAAGGAGCGTCGGGCCAGCTCCTCGTAGCATCTACCTAGAAAAAACATGCTCCTGGGCGCATACTCACCCTTGGGGTCGGCCCCCAAAGAGCGCAGAAAGGGCTTCATGACCGCTTCCCATTCCGCTCGCAGTCCAGCCCTTTTTTCGTTGACAAGCAGAGAATTGAAGGCGCTCACGCCTCGCGCGTACTCATTCTTGGCCGAAGCGAAGGCAACGGCAGAAAAACCCAGCACCAACGCCAGGACAAGAACGATTTTTAGCGACGCTCGTAAATTCATCCTTATTCCACGGTCACGGATTTAGCCAGATTCCGGGGCTGGTCCACATCTTTGCCCAAGTATACGGCCATTTCATAGGCAAAAAGCTGCACTGCGGGCAGCACCAGAAAACTCTTCAGGGGCCCCCAGACATCCGGGAGAACCCAGGGATCCTCCACCACTGGCGCAGCCCCGGGATTGACCAAGGCGATGACGCGCCCGCCCCTGGCCTGCACTTCTTGCAGGTTCGAGGCCACCTTTTGCAGCAGCTCGTCGCCCAGCGCCATGGCAAAGGTCGGGAAATGCTGGTCGATGAGCGCGATGGGGCCGTGCTTCATTTCGCCGGCGGCGTAGCCTTCGGCATGGATGTAGGAAATCTCTTTAAGTTTTAGCGCGCCCTCAAGGGCCAGGGGAAAATTCTGTCCCCGTCCCAGAAAAAAGAAGCTGCGGGCGTCGGCGTATTCCTGGCTCAAGGTCTTGGCCTTCTCGCGGATGGTGGGCAGATCCGCCTCCAGCTGATCGGGGAGAAGGGGCAGGTCGCGCAGGCAGCGCCCCAGGATTTCGCCCTGCAACACGCCCTTGCGCACGCCCCAGGACAGGGTCATGAGCAGCAGCAAAACCATCTGGCTGCACATGGCCTTGGTCGAGGCCACGCTGATCTCGGGTCCGGCCTGGGTGTACACGACCGCGTCGGACTCGCGCGCGATGGAAGACCCGACCACGTTGCACAGGCCAAGGATAGGCACACCCGCCTCGCGGGCGATGCGGATGGCGGCCAGGGTGTCGGCGGTCTCGCCGGACTGGCTGATGGTCAGGACCAGATCGCCGGGCAGAAAGACGCTGTCGCGGTAGCGGAACTCCGAGGCGATCTCGACCTGCACCGGGATGCGGGCCCAGGACTCAAGCACATACTTGGCCCAGAGCCCGGCATGGTACGACGTGCCGCAGGCCACAACCGTCAGGCGCTGCGGAACGTCCAGGGCATCAAGCTCCGGCAGCACGACGCGCCCCTTCTGGATGCGTCCGGTCAGACAATCGCGGATGACCTTGGGCTGCTCGAATATCTCTTTGAGCATGAAATGTTTGAACCCGTCTTTCTGGGCCGCCTGTACGTCCCAGGAGATGTGCTTGATCTCCTTGACCTTCGGTTCCAGGGTCAGGGAGTCGAAGACCTGCCAGGAACCGGCGTCGATCTCCACCAGTTCGCCGTTATCCAGGAACACCACCTCGCGGGTGTAGGGCAGAAAGGCGGGGATGTCGGAAGCCAGGAAATTCTCGCCCGTGCCGATGCCCATCAAGAGCGGGCTGGCCTTGCGGCTGGCCCAGATCTTTCCGGGATGCTCACGTGAGAGCAGGGCAAAGGCATAGGCTCCGTCGACCCGGGACAGGGCCCAGGAAATGCCCCGTCGCACGTCGCCGGTCAGCTCCACGCCCTTGGCGATGACGTGCACCAGTACCTCGGTGTCCGTCTCGGACAGAAAGACATGGCCTTCGGCCACCAGCTCGGCCTTGAGCTCCGCGTAATTCTCGATGATCCCGTTGTGAACCAGCGCGAATTTCCCGTCCCCGTCCATGTGCGGATGAGCGTTGCGCTCCACGGGCAGGCCGTGGGTGGCCCAGCGGGTATGGCCGACTCCGCAGACCGAAGACGCAGTGTCCAGGCCCGCAATTTTGCAGTCCAGCGCCCCGAGCTTGCCCTCGGCACGAATGACTTTAAGACCCTGAGAATCCTCGTAGGCCACTCCGGCCGAATCGTAACCCCGGTACTCCAGACGCCGCAAACCTTCGACAATGGCCGGTATGGCCGGACGATGCCCCGTGTATCCGATGATTCCGCACATGCTTATTTCTCCAGTTCCGTTCGGGCTTGCTTCCAGAATTCGGGCCAGCCGTGCAGCATATCCCGCAGGGCCAAACCGCGATGACTGCGGCTGTTCTTGACCTGCGTCCATCTGCGCGGCGGTCATGGCCAGCTCTTCGTCAAAAAACACGGGATCGTATCCGAATCCCCCGCCGCCTTGAGGGGCATGCATCACCCGGCCGTGCCAAGCACCGCGACCGATCAGCTCACTCCCAGCGGGGGTGGCCGCCAGCATGACGCAGGCGAAATGGCAGCCGCGCCATGGGTCCACGACGTCCTTCATGGCGTCCAGAAGCTTGGCCACGTTTTTCTCATCCGTGGCATCCTCGCCGCTGTAGCGGGCCGAATAGACGCCCGGAGCCCCGTTCAAGGCGTCCACAGCCAGGCCGGAGTCGTCGGCCACGGCCACCATCCCCGTGGTGCGGGCCACGGCTTGGGCCTTGATGCGGGCGTTGTCCTCGAAGGTCGCGCCGGTCTCGGGAATTTCACCGATCTGCGGAAAGTCCTTCAGACCGAGCACCCGGACACCTGGGCAGAGTTCGGCCAACAGGGCCGAGAGTTCACGTATCTTGCCGACGTTGCCGGTGGCGAGCACAATGGTATTCATCTGTATCCATCACGAAAGGTCATAGATTTCAAAACGAAACTCGGACAGATCCGCATGCAGCATGCGCCCGGCCAGACGCAGGGAGCCTGTGACCAGATACTGCACGGTCTCGGCGGCCTGCAGCGACGCCGCCAGGCACGCGGCCGGGGCCAGGCTGCCCAGGACATGCTCGGCGTCCTTGTCCTCAGGATCGGTCCACATGCGCGAAATGCCCGTCTGTCCGGGCAGCTCGCTGCCGACCAGGGCCGTCCATCCGGCCACGGCCGCACTCACCACCACAATGCCGGCCCGGCTCGCAGCTTCGTGCAGGGCCAGACGCGGCGCGATCCCGCCCAGGGCGTCAACGACCACGTCCACACCGGACAGCACGCCGCCCAGATTGGAAGCATCCAAAAAATACTCAAGCGGCTCGACAGTCACCAGCGGGCAGATCGCGCGCGCCCGCTCGGCACCTGCGCGAGCCTTGTTGGTTCCCAGATTTCCGGCCGCGGAGAGCAGCTGACGATTGAGATTGCTGTCCTCGAATCCATCTCCATCCGCGACCATGATCCGGCCCACCCCAAAACGGGCCAGCAGTTCCAGGACGTAGCCCCCGAGCCCCCCCGCACCGGCCAGCAGGACCGTGGCACCCATGAGCCGGGCCTGCTCGGGGATGGAGAGGGAGTGTAAATTCTTCAGAAACGGCAGGGGCACGATTTCCAGTTCAAGAGCCCCCCTGGCACCTTGCGGAAGGGTCAGACCATGGTCTCCGCACAATCGCTGCAACTCGTCGAGACCGACAGTGCGGACCCGGCGCGCGGTGTTGTCGGAGGCCAGGGAGTTCAGCGCGGCGTGAAAATCCGTCATCCGCCGCCCACCGCCGGAAAAATGCCCACCTGATCACCGTCGGCAAGCGCCGTCTCAAGACCGCTGTTCCTGCTGTTCACAAAAACGAGCTTTATGTCTGCGACCTCAAGGCCGAGAATCGGAAGCATGGCTTCCACTACGCTCCCCTCTTCAAGTTCGAGAAAACCTTGCGGCGGGGTATGATCGGCAAGGGTGGCAAAACACTTCACGCGTACACGCATAGGCATCCCTCTTCGCAGACAGTCAAAATCACGGACTCAGGCTCCTCTACTAGGAGCATCATTTATGACGCAAGGCCCCGGAGTCAACATATTTACGTCCATGAAGGGCCAAAAAGACGTTCCTCACTCAAGGATTATCTCGACCTTTTGCCCGGGCACGTTGCCCTTGAGTTCCGTCAACAGCCCGCGGATGGTGCCTGTGACCAGGCGATCCACGAACGGGTTGAGGGGCAGGCGACGGCCATCGACCCGTACCACGAGCTTGGCGTTCATGGCCGTGCAGGCCGTCGGTTCGGCCGCTCCGTCCACGACCTCGCGGGCCAGCTCCAGGCAGGAGTCACGCCCGCACGCGCCGCAATCAAGACCGGGAAGGGAAAAGGCCCGGCTTTCGGCCAACGTGGCCAATTCCGCCACGGACCCGGCCTTGCGCACCCCGTCCAGATCCCCCGTTCCCCAGGCTGCAAGAGCCAGCCCGTTTGCCAGCATGGTCTCGTCCTCGCCGGAGCCGAGCGCCACGAACCGAGGCAGCCAGGTCAGGGATTTCCCCCCTTCGACCAGAACAATGTCCGCGCCCAGGAGAGGCAGAATATCTTGCAACTGGCGGGCCGAGTTCCAAAGCAGGGTCGTGGTTTTGGGGCCGATGCCAGCCACGCTGACGCACTCCTGCGCAAAGCGGGCGGTGTCCGTGCCATCAAGATCCAGCCCATGATGCGTAAACTTGACCGCTGCCACTTTCCGGCCCCTGGCGGTCAATTCCCTGGCGAGTTCGAGCACCAGCGTCGTCTTGCCCGATTTCTTGAACCCCACAATCGACACAGCTTTGAACATTGGACCTCCATCTTTGACAATCCCGAACTCATCAATTAACCGATTCAATTTCCCCATGCGCAGTGCCTCACGTCCTGCCCCATCGCAAACGGAGCCTGACCAAAGGCGCGCATCATCCATCCCATTCGTCAAGGACGCATATTTTCTATGTCTAAAATTCAGAAAATTAAAGGCTTTTCTGACCTCTTCAGCCCGGAGAGCACGGTCCACACCCTCATGGAAAACCTGGCCCGCCAGGTCTTCGGCTCGTACGGATGCCAGGAGGTGCGCGTGCCCATCCTGGAAAAAACCGAGCTCTTCGCCCGCTCCATCGGCGAGGAAACCGACGTCGTGCAAAAGGAGATGTACACTTTCTCCGACCGCAAGGGCCGCTCTCTGACCATGCGCCCCGAAGCCACGGCTGGGGTGCTGCGCGCCTTCATCGAATCCGGCCAGTGCGGGGCCGAAGGCACGACCAAGCTCTTCGCCTGCGGCCCCATGTTCCGCTACGAGCGTCCGCAAAAAGGTCGCCTGCGCCAGTTCCACCAGCTCGACGTCGAGGTCCTGGGCACGGACGCACCCCAGGCCGACGCCGAGGTCGTGCTCATGCTCTGGACGTTTTTGACCAAGCTGGGCCTTAAAAACCTGGGCCTGGAGCTCAACTCTCTGGGCTGCCCGGAATGCCGGCCGGTCTTTCATCAGCGTCTGCGCGACTTTCTGGCCACCATCGACCACACCCAGCTCTGCGAAGACTGCAAGCGCCGTGCGCAGACCAATCCCCTGCGCGTGCTGGATTGCAAGGTCCCGGCCTGCAAGAGCTTGGTGGAGAACGCGCCGAGCATCGCCGAGTCGCTCTGCCCCGGATGCGACGAACATTTCGCCCAGGTGCGCGACATCCTGGACAGCGCGAAGCTCCCCTATCGCCTGAACGACCGTCTGGTGCGCGGCCTGGACTACTACCAGCGCACCACCTTCGAGGTCGTCTCCGGCGAAATCGGCGCCCAGACCGCCGTGGCCGGCGGCGGCCGTTACGACGGGCTCATCAAACAGCTCGGCGGCCCCTCCGTGCCCGGCATCGGCTTCGCCTGCGGCATGGAACGCCTCGCCCTGCTCTACGGGGAGGCCCATATCCCGTCTCCCGACTTCTACCTGGCCGTACTCGACTCGCGCGCCCTGAACACGGCCCTGCTTCTGGCCCAGCGCCTGCGCGAACGCGGCTTTGCCGGCGAGGTTTCCTTCGAGGCCAGAAGCATCAAGGCCCAGATGCGCCAAGCCAACAAGCTCGGCGTCAAGACCTGCCTGATTCTGGGGCAGGACGAAATGGAAAAGGGCCAGATCGTGGTCAAGGACATGGCCACGGGCGCGCAGAAGAACATCGGCCAGGATGACCTGGAGCAGGCGCTGGGCTTCCGCAAGCCCTAAGTCTTTACACACACTGTTTACAGCTTATCGTACCCAAGCGAGGAACATATATGGATGACAGAAACACGGAACTCGGCATGGACTCCCTCGGCGGATGGCGCAGAACCCACACCTGCGCGGGCCTTGGAACGGAGCAGCTGGGACAGGAAGCCTGCCTCATGGGCTGGGTGCAGTACCGCCGCGACCACGGCGGGCTCATCTTCATCGACCTGCGCGACCGCCACGGTCTGACCCAGGTCGTATTCTCCCCCGAAGTCGCGCCCGAGGCTCACGCCCGCGCCCACGTGCTGCGCACAGAATTCGTGCTGGCCATCAAGGGCGTGGTCCGTGCGCGTCCCGACGACATGGTCAACCCCAAGCTGGCCACGGGTGCCATCGAAGTCTACGTGACCGAGTTCAAGCTTCTGAACACGGCCAAGACTCCGCCTTTTCCCATCGAGGACCGCGTGGATGTTTCCGAAAACCTGCGTCTCAAGTACCGTTTTCTGGATCTGCGCCGCAAGGCCATGGCCGACAACCTCATTTTAAGGAGCCGTGTTTCCCAGTCCGTGCGCCGCTATTTGGACGAACTCGGATTCCTGGAGATTGAAACACCGGTCCTGACCAAGTCCACTCCCGAAGGTGCGCGCGACTTTCTGGTACCGAGCCGCGTCAATCAGGGTCAGTTTTACGCCCTGCCGCAGTCGCCTCAGCTCTTCAAGCAGCTGCTGATGTGCGGCGGCATGGACCGCTATTTCCAGATCGTCAAGTGCTTCCGTGATGAAGATCTGCGCGCCGACCGCCAGCCCGAGTTCACCCAGATCGACATCGAGATGTCCTTTGTGGATGAAGAACAGGTCATGGGTATGGCCGAGGGCATGATTGCCCGCGTGCTGCGTGAAGCGCTGGGCCAGGAGCTTTCCCTGCCCATACCGCGCATGGAGTACAAACAGGCCATGGCCGAATACGGCGTGGACAAGCCGGACATCCGCTTTGACTTAAAGCTTACGGAAGTGACCGAAATTGTGCGCGGCTCCGAGTTCAAGCTTTTCGCCACGGCCGCCCTGATCAAGGCCCTGCCCGTACCCGGCGGCGCGGAGCTCTCGCGCAAGGAGATCGACGATTACACCGAATTCGTCAAAATCTACGGCGCTCAGGGTCTTGCCTGGATCAAGATCAAGGAAGACGGCTGGCAGTCTCCCATCGCCAAATTCCTGAGCGATGCCGAACGGGCCGGACTGACCGAAGCCCTTGGCCTTGTGCCCGGCGACATCGTCTTTTTCCAGGCCGGCGCGCCGGAAATGGTCAACAGCGCCCTTGGCAACCTGCGCCTGAAGCTCGGCGAGCGTTTTGGCCTCATCCCCGAAGGCTCCTTCGCGCCCCTGTGGGTCACGGACTTTCCGCTCCTGGAATGGGACCCCGAGGCAAAGCGCTGGGTGGCCATGCATCACCCCTTCAC
>Ga0194136_1001275_pt1 | contig 12524 bp, 11 predicted proteins | sample TARM_MetaG_T3A_1_FD_134023 | JGI IMG/M metagenome (GOLD analysis project Ga0194136, IMG submission 134023) | Freshwater microbial communities from Pennsylvania, USA, analyzing microbe dynamics in response to fracking - TARM_MetaG_T3A_14 (version 2) | ecosystem: Environmental > Aquatic >...
ATTTTCAAGGATTATCTTTGATATTATATTTTTTTTATTAAGCTCAATTTTAGTTTCCATACAAGCATTATATCATTAAATTTCGATTTAGTTAAGAGGTTGCGTCAGCAACTTTTGTTCTTGCAATTTTCTTGAAAAGCATATAAAATATTAAAACAAATTAAAAATAGTGGAGGAAAAATGAAACAATTTGAAAGAACAATACTTCTTATAGGACAAGAAGCTTTTGAAAAACTGCAAAATTCCCATGTGTTAGTTGTAGGTGCAGGAGGCGTTGGTGGTTTTGTAATAGAAGCTTTGGTGAGAGCTGGAATAGGAAGTTTAAGTATAATAGACTTTGATAAAATTGATATAACAAATATAAATAGACAGGTAATAGCTACTCATAAAACTGTAGGAATGCAAAAGGTAGAAGCCATTGCAGAAAGAGCAAGGGAAATAAACCCAAATGTAAACATAAAAATTTATAATGAAAAATTAACAAAAGAAAATGTAGAAAAATACTTTGAAGATATTAACTATGATTATGTTGTTGATTGCATAGATATGATAAGTTCAAAATTAGCTTTGATAGAATTTTCCAAGAATAAAAATATACCAGTAATTTCTTCTATGGGAGCAGGAAATAAACTTCAGCCAGAATTATTTCAAGTAGCAGATATAAGTAAAACAAGTGTCTGTCCAATGGCTAGAGTCCTTAGAAAAGAGCTGAAAGAGAAAAAAATTAAAGGAGTTAAGGCTGTATTTTCTATAGAAATACCTAAAAAACCAGGTTTAGCAGATGGAGAAAGGGCATTTTCTGTAGTTTCTAGTATTTCTTTTGTTCCTTCTGTTGTAGGGCTTATTATAGGTGGAGAGGTAATAAAGGATATTTGTCAAATAAATTAGAATATAGCATATGAAAGCTTTTATCTGTTAAGTAAATATGTTATAATAGCAAGGTAGAAGAAAAAAATGCCCGGAGGTAAAGATGCACTATAAAAAAATAGGGCTTATTATAGTTTTAACACTAATTCCAAATTTATTAATGGCTGATACACAAAATGGAAATAAATTAGATGTTACAACAGAAGAAGCTATTATAGATTTTTCCAGTGAAGAATTCTCTGCTGATGGCGGAGTTGATTTTATATATCCAAATTCAGACCCTGAAAAAATAGCTAAAATGAGAGCTTTTAAATTACAAAAAATTCCAAATAAGAATTTGATTATTGCAAGGGATAAAGTTATATTTGAGCAGGGAGCTAATAAGGTAGAAGCAAAAGAAGTTCTTTTTAATCTGGATGACCAAAGTACTCGTATGAGGCATGGTGTTTCATATGTCAAGGTAGAAGGTGCTCCTCAAGGAAATGATAAAATTTATTATGGTGGGGAAGAATTTATTGCAAGATATCCAGATGATGCCTTTGTTAAAAATGCTTGGTTTACAACTAGTAGAAAAGCACTAGAACTAACAGAAGAAGGTAAAGATGACCCGAGGATATTACCCTATCATATGAAATCAAGAAAAATTTCAGTATATCCAGATGATAAAATTATTGCTTATAATACTGTTTTATATATAAAAAGTGTCCCTGTATTATGGTTACCTTGGTATGCTAGTTCATTAAAAGCAGATACTCAAGCACCGCTATTTCCGGTTTTTGGTTCTAGTAGTGATGAAGGCTCATATGTTATATGGGGATTTGATTATGGTAGAAGGCAAAATAATTATATTAATGGTAGTTTTGCTCTTAGAAGTACTTCTAAAAAAGGATGGTTTATAGATAGCTGGGAAAATGTTTATAGAGTAGGTGGAAGTGATAAAAATAAGGGGAAGTTATCATTAACAGATGCCTTGGTGAGACCTAAAGGTAAATATGAAAAAGAATATAAATTTGTACATGAACATAATTATAGTGGAGATTACGGAAGTTTAAAATGGCAATTTAATGACCAAACAATTAATACTATAAATGCAATTAAAGATAATGAAGAAGATTACAAAGACGCTGAACAAAAGCTTAGAAGGTTTGAGTTAGAAACAAATTTGTCACAACTAGGACCAAGTAAGGATATAAGTCTTAGTTCAAATATTCAGTATATTAGTAATAAAGAAGTTATAAAGCAATTAGTTGGTGAAGAAATAGAAAAGAAAGCTAATGATAGCGAAATAGATAACGATATTATATCGAATGTTAAGCTGACAAAGGATAATAGAAATTATAGATTGTTTTTGCACTTTGATTATTTGGAAGATTTAGATCCTGGATCTAGTTATAAGGATACTGAAAGTGAAAGAAGGCAAAAAGAAGCAGAATTTAATTTGAAAAAATATAAGTTAGAATTTAAATACAATAATAAGGAAGAAGACCAATGGAGAAGACTAAGTGACTCTGAAAGAACAAATGGTAGTACTAGATTAAATAATATGGAGGGCTGGGCAAAAGATTTTTCATACACTCCTTTTACTATTAAAAAATATGATAAAATCTTAGAAGAAAGAGATTTTTTAGCAGGACCTTATAATATATTTGATACTAGTTTTAATTTTAAAACAGAGTGGCATGAAAGTCTAAGTGAAAAAACTTTGGATAGAACAATAGACCCTTTTAGAGAAGGGCTAAATATAAGTGAAAGAGAGAAAGAATATCATAGAAGTGAAAATATTCTTTATGAGAAAATTGAAAATGAGAATGTAGTTTTAAATTTAAACCAAAAAACAAGAAATTTAAGGATAGAACAAGGAACAGAAACGAATAATTATATTGACAGAAGTGATGTTGATGAAGGAATAACTTACAATAATATATCTGATTATACAGATATTAAAATTTCTGATAGCAAAATAAATTTATATAAATTAGGGACTATCGATGCAAGTGGAGGTAGAAGAGAAGACAATTATAATTATGGAGATACTAGTTATAAAGATAGTTTAGGAATAAAACATGCTATTGATTTATATGATAATAGTGGCGATTATTTAAGATGGGCTGATTTGAAATTGCAAAATAATTTTGGATTTTATGTGGAGAAACATAGGCATGAAGAAGGTTCATATAATTATTCTTTAGAGGAAATAACAAATGTAAATGACTATGAAGATTTGTCTTATTATAGATTAAATAATAAGAGAAATAAGCTGAATTACAATAATACAGTAACTTTTGACTTCGGTAATACTACTAGTATTTACAATTTTGATATGAAAAATAATTATTCAGCCTATGATACCAATTGGAAAACTGACACTGATATGTTAAATTCATTGGAATTTAAAATAGACAAAAAAAGAAGTTTATTTGTTTCTTATAGGGAACAAGAGTATTTCTTAAAAAATGATAGAGATAAAGAAGCTAGTAATTATGATGAATTTAATGAAGAGTACTTTAGAGAGAGATTTACTAATAGATTTACTTTGAATTTATCAGGTGAAACAGAGGCTTTTACGTATCAAAATATAAAGTCTAGTAAGGATGTAAGAGATAAAAAAGCAAATCCAAATCAAAAAGACTTAGGCTTAGCTTATAAAACAAATACTTATGGTGATTTGCTCACAAGGGAAGATACCGTAGAGGATATTTATACTTATGAATTTGGAGAAAAAGATATATACTGGGCTAAAGTTAATTATTCTAATTGGACAAGTGATATTTATGATTATAATAGTGGTGAAAATACTAGAGAAAGATATAGAGATAAGTATGGTTTAGAACTAAAATTAGGAGCTAAAGAAACAAATTTATTTAGAGTTTCTTATGAAGACTATGAAGATGTAATTGAAGATTTTAATAATTCCAAAAAGTATACTTTTAGATATGAGTATAAGGATGAAAGAGATAAAGAAGAAGAAAATGTTGTATTTTCAGATTTTAGTGGTAAGTATACATTAGAATTAAGCCAAGAAGAGTTAGAAGCCTTGGACAGAAAATATAGGGAAGAGAGAAGAAAAGAAAGAGGACTTGGTTTTGATATATTAGGATTAGGAGATGATTCTGAAGATAATGTTATATATAAAAGATACTATTCTTTGTATTTGGAAGCTACTACTAATGAAAAATATCTAAAATATTCTAGTGACTTTATGAAATCTGTAAAATACTACCAAATTAGAGGGGAATTTCATTATAATAGCTTTAGATTTGATTACAGGTATGACCAAGAAATTGAATTTACAGAAGATACTGGAGAAAAATGGGGTATAAAGAGAGAGGTTGAAGAAAGTAAGCATTTTGCCAGTGTTTTAACACAATTTGGGAAAATTAATTATATGTGGAAACTAAAGGGAGAACTGACTTATTTAGAAGAACCTCAAGATGATGAAGTAAATTTAGAAAGTTGGAAAATTTCCATAAATAAAGAATATGATTTTATGCAATTTGGAATTGAATATGAGGAAGAATGGAGTGAATCTAGAAAAGAATATGATTGGTTATGGAGACTTAAATTTGCCTTAACAACCTTCCCTGATAAAGGATTTGGAGCGGGAAGAAAATATGAGAATGGAAATGAAAGCTATGAATTTAAAGGTGGAATATAATTCAATTATAAGATTTTGTAAGGGTAAAGTATTAAGTTACAAATTAAAAATAAATAAACTTAAGAATTGCGAAAAATTCATTGATATGATAGAATTAAAATTAATATATATTTAGAATTAAGAAGGAGAAGAATATGATAAACATTACATTACCTAGTGGAGATATTAAACAATTTGACTCTAGTGTTAATATGTTTGATATTGCAAAAAGTATCAGTAATTCTTTAGCTAAAAAAGCTTTAGCTGGAAGAGTAGATGGTAAATTAGTAGATATGAACTATATTTTAGATAAAGATGCAAAGGTTGAATTAATAACCCCAGAAACAGAAGAAGGATTGGAAACTATAAGACACAGTACAGCACATCTTATGGCACAGGCAGTTATAAGATTGTTTCCTGAAACTAAAGTAACAATAGGTCCTTCTATCGAAAATGGTTTCTATTATGATTTTGACCCAAAGGAGCAATTTACAGAAGCTGATTTAGAATTAATAGAAGCTGAAATGAAGAAAATAGCTAAAGAAGATATTAAAGTAGAAAGAATAGAGATAAGTAGAGAAGAAGCTATTGAGAAATTCAAAGCTATGGGTGAAAACTATAAAGTTGAATTAATTGAAGCTATACCTCAAGGAGAAATTCTTACTCTTTATACTCAAGGAGAATTTACAGATTTATGTAGAGGACCGCATGTACCTTCTACCAGATACCTTACAGCCTTTAAATTAACAAAGGTAGCAGGAGCTTATTGGAGAGGTGACTCTAAAAATAAGATGTTACAAAGAATATATGGAGTAGCCTTTGATACTGAAAAGAATTTAAAAGAATATTTACATATGTTAGAAGAAGCAGAAAAAAGAGACCATAGAAAATTAGGTAAGGAATTAGAATTATTCTTTATGTCAGATTATGGACCTGGATTCCCTTTCTTTATGCCAAAAGGAATGGAATTTAAAAGTGCTCTTATGAACTTATGGGAAAAAGAACATAAAAAAGCAGGTTACAAATTAATTCAAACTCCAATTATGCTTAATAAGGAATTATGGGAAACTTCAGGACACTGGTTTAATTATAGAGAAAATATGTATACATCAGAAATAGATAAATTAGAATTTGCAATAAAACCAATGAACTGTCCAGGAGGAATGTTAGCTTATAAAAATGGACTACACTCATATAAAGATTTACCTCTTAGAATGGGAGAATTTGGACATGTACATAGACATGAATTTTCAGGAGCATTACATGGTTTGTTTAGAGTAAGAGCCTTTACTCAAGATGACGCCCATGTATTTATGACACCAGAACAAATTCAAGAAGAAGTAATTAGAATTATAGATTTATATGATAAATTCTATACTTTATTTGGACTTTCATATCATATAGAATTATCTACTAGACCTGAAAATTCTATAGGTTCACCTGAAATATGGGAACTGTCAGAAAAAGCTCTTGCTGATGCCATTACAGCTTCTGGTAGAACATATAAGTTAAATGAAGGTGATGGAGCTTTTTATGGGCCTAAACTAGACTTTAAATTAAAAGATGCCATAGGAAGAATTTGGCAATGTGGAACAATACAATTGGATATGAATTTACCAGAAAGATTTGATTTGTTTTATATAGGTGAAGATGGTGAAAAGCATAGACCAATAATGTTACATAGAGCAATGTATGGAAGTATAGAAAGATTTATGGGAATACTTATAGAACATTATGCAGGAGCTTTCCCATTTTGGTTAGCACCTACTCAAATAAAAATTCTTACAATTAGTGATGAGCAAATAGCTTATGCTGAAGAATTAAAATCTATATTGGAAGACAAAGGTATAAGAGTAGAATTAGATACTAGAGCAGAAAAAATAGGATATAAAATTAGAGAAGCTAATGGGAAATATAAAATACCTATGCAACTTATTTTAGGTAAGGCAGAAATAGAAGGTAGAAGTGTTAATATTAGAAGATTTGGAAGTCAAGACCAAGTTTCTATGGGCTTAGATGACTTTATAAAAATGGTAGAAGAAGAAAATAAGGCTAAATTTAAGTAGAAAAATTAAACCTCCAATTTTGGAGGTTTTTTGCTATCTACTTTTCCATAATTCATTGACTTCAGGAAATACTTCAAGTGCTCTATCTAAAATTCCATGAAGATAAGCTATACAAAGTCCATAGTTTATAACAGGGACACCTTGTTCATAGCTAACATCAATTCTATTTAGCATTTCTTTTCTATTTAAAGTACAAGCACCACAATGAATAACTAATTTATAGTCTTTTAAATTAAGAGGGTATTCTCTACCATGTACATAATCAAAAATAATATCCATATTTATTTTTTCTCTTATCCAACGAGGTATCTTAATACGCCCAATATCATCTTGCTGTGCATGGTGTGTACAGGCTTCAGAAATTAAAACTTTATTACCTTTTTTTAAATTAGCTAAGACTTTTGCACCTTCTACCAACTTGTATAAATCACCCTTATATCTAGCGAATAATATAGAAAATGAAGTAAGAGCTATATCATTTGGAGTATCACGACTAACATTTTCAAATGCTTGAGAATCAGTAATGACTAATTTTGGTTTTTCCTTAAGAGAATTTAAGGTTGAAACAAGTTCAGTATCTTTACAAATATGCATAATAGCGTCATTATCCAAAATATCTCTCATGATTTGTACTTGTGGCAAAATAAGTCTTCCTTTCGGCATACCAGTGTCGATTGGAATAACTAAAATAACATTATCACCTTTTTCTATTAAATCTCCAAGGATAGAGACATGTTCAAAGCTTTTAGGACTATATTTTATAATTAGTTCTTTTAATTCGTGTATTTTATCTTTGTTTTTAGCAGAAAGTTCAATATATTTATATTCTTTTTCTTTTAAACTTTCTAATAAATCAATTGGGGTAGAAAATAAATCGCATTTATTAACTACAATTAAAAATTCTGTTTTGTGCTTATTAAAAAGTTCTATTAATTTCAAATCAAATTCATTAAATCCATCTTTATCAATTACTAAAAGAGCAATATCTGTTTTGTTTAGAATTTCTAAAGATTTATTTACCCTAAGTTCCCCTAGACTTCCAATATCGTCAATTCCTGCAGTATCAATTAGTACAACAGGTCCAATAGGAAGAATTTCCATAGCTTTGTAAACAGGGTCAGTTGTAGTTCCTGCTTCTGGTGAAACAATAGCTAAATTTTGATTTGTTATAGCATTAATTAGGGTAGATTTACCCATATTTCTTTTACCAAAGATGGCAATATGCAATCTGTTGGCAGTGGGAGTTTTATTTAAGTTTGACATAAGTTCTCCTTCTATAATTTAATTTTTTTAATAAATACTTAGCAGTTAGATGAAAATTTAGCACAAAGAACACTAAGGTAAGCTAAGAAAGACTTGATAGATTTATAAAATTTAATAGATAAACATTTTTACCACAAGATGAACACTGGATACACACTTGATAATTTTTAATATGTTTTGTGTTTAAAATTTTTAACTATTAATGGCTTTCTTTGTGATTAAATATGAAAATATCTAAGTAGTTACTTTTTTTAATAATTATAATTAATAATACCATAGATGTGATTTTTTTCCAATTTCAATTATTTTATATTTTTAATATATGATATATATAAGAGAATAAACGCTATATAATATTTTTTTTGATGTAGCATTAATATATTAAAATAAAAGTCAAAAAATCATAGAAAAGTTGACATTGTAGAAGAAATAATGATATAATATAACGAACGTTAGATAATATTTGTTATAAGAGGTGAAAGTAATGAAAATACCAAAATTAAAAATTGGGGATTTAGATATAAAAAATCCTATTATTCAAGGTGGGATGGCAATAAAAGTTTCTATGTCTAGACTAGCTTCGGCAGTTGCCAATGAAGGAGGAGTTGGTTTAATAGCAGGAACAACTCTATCAATTGAGACTTTAAAAAATGAAATAAAAAAAGCAAGAGAATTGACTAAGGGAATAATAGGAGTAAATATAATGTTTGCTGCTAGAGATTTTTTTGATTTAGTTAAGGCATCAATAGAAGCAAAAGCTGATTTGATAGTGTGTGGAGCCGGCTTTTCAAGAGATATATTTGCAGTAGGGAAGGAACATAATATTCCTATAGTTCCAATAGTATCATCTCTAAAATTAGCAAAAATATCTGAAAAATTAGGAGCAAGTGCTATAATAGTAGAAGGTGGAAATGCAGGTGGACATCTTGGTACAGATAAGGATTCTTGGGAAATAGTAGAAGAAATAAAAAAAGCTATAAAAATTCCTGTGATAGCAGCTGGGGGAATAATAACACCAGAAGATGCTAAAAAAATGTTTTCTTTAGGTGTAGATGGGATTCAATTAGGTAGCAGATTTGTAGCCTGTGATGAATGTGAAGTAAGTGATTCTTTTAAGCAAGCTTATATAGATGCTAAAGAAGGAGATATAGTTGAAATAATGAGTTCGGCAGGTCTACCAGCAAATGCAATTAAAACTCCATTTGTAGAAAAGATACTAAATGGTAATCCAGATAAACCAACTACTTGTACAGGCTGTTTAAAACATTGTACTTATACATTTTGTGTAAATGAAAGATTAGTTAGAGGGCATGATGGAGATACAGAAGGTGGGCTTTATTTTGCTGGAAGAGATGCATGGAAAATTAATGAAATTTTGTCAGTTAAAGAAATTTTTAAAAGGTTTTTATCTATATTTGATGAAGAATAAGTTTTGTAAATTATTTTGAAAACAGTCTATAAATTAGGCTGTTTTTTATATACTTTAATAGTTTATATTAATTTTTTCTAATTGAAAATAAAAAATAGTTTTAATATTAAAAAAATTATACATGAGGAAGCTATTTTAGATATAGAAAAAGGTAGAAATATATAGAATTTTAAAAAAGCTAATTATAAGACTTTAAAAGGCGGGTCTTACAGAAATATGTGGTGGATTAGTCATAATGAACATTTGGTTTTTAGCGGAGTTGATAAAAAATTAATAGAGAAACTGTCTTTAATAATGGGATTTTGTTTATAGTAAAGATTAAATCTAAAAATAATAATTTAGTTTACACAAAAATATGATATAATTATTTCAATCTATATAAAATTAGGAGGGAATTTAATGTTAATTAATACAAAATCAGAGAATTTTAAATTAAGGTTTGCAGAGGAAAAGGATGTAGCATTAATATTGGATTTTATAAAGGAATTAGCAATTTATGAAAAGATGCTTGATGATGTTGTAGCAACAGAAGAAAGTTTGAAAGAGTTTTTATTTCATAAGAAAATGGCAGAAGTTTTAATAGGAGAATATAATAATAAACCAGTAGCCTTTGCCTTATTTTTCCATAATTTTTCTACTTTTTTAGGTAGACCTGGTATTTATTTAGAAGATTTGTATGTAAAGCCTGAAATGAGAGGTATAGGTATTGGAAAACATATACTTTCTTATCTTGCTAAATTATGTGTAGAAAGAAAATATGGAAGACTAGAGTGGTCTTGCTTAGATTGGAACGAACCTTCAATAGAATTTTATAAAAAAATGGGTGCTGTACCAATGGATGAATGGACGGTATATAGATTGTCTGGAAGTGCATTAGAAGAATTAGGGAAGTAGATAGCAGAATAGACAATAGTAATCTGCTATGATATAATATAGTAAAAAATGAGGTGGTTTAAATTAGATTTATAGATTTATTTGCAGGTATTGGTGGTTTTAGGGTAGCTTTAGAAAATGTTGCAAATTAAAAAAAACATTCAGATGGTGAAACCATAGAAAAAATGAAACATATTTTATCAGAGTTGGGGTATAATGTATTTATGGATATTCTAAATGCTAGTGATTTTGGAGTTCCACAAGCAAGAAAAAGAATTTATATATTAGCCTTTAGAAAAGATTTAAATATAGTTAATTTTGATTTTCCAAGTCCAATAAAAAAAGATGTAGCTCTTGAAGATATTTTGTTGTCAGATACGGAAACTAAAGAATTTTTAATTAAAAGAGATGATATAATATTAAAAGATGTAGAAATAAATAATAGGGAGTTAAAACCTATAAGAATTGGAACTATTAATAAGGGTGGGCAAGGAGATAGAATTTATAGTCCAAAGGGTCATGCGATAACATTATCAGCTCATGGTGGTGGTTCTGGAGCTAAAACTGGAGCTTATTTGATAAATGGAAAAGTAAGAAAACTTGCTCCAGAAGAGTGTAAACTAGTTCAAGGATTTCCTATAGATTTTAAAATACCTGTAACAAACAGCCAAGCTTGGAAACAATTTGGTAATTCTGTAGCGGTTCCAGTTTTAAATAAAATTATGGATAAGGTAGTAGCATTGAATATATATTAAAAGTGAGTTAGAACTTAATTTTCTAACTCTTTTTCAAATAAAATTAAGTCATTGCTATCTTGGTCTTTTTTAGCGGATATAGAAAAAATAACATTTCGATTAAATGTGTTGCTAAGTTGTCTAACTTCAAATTTTTCAGGTGATTTTAAAGAAAGTTGAATATCAAAATCATCAAATTGAAATTTTTCTTTATCTTTAAAATTTGAAGATATTAAAAATGATTTTTTACCCTGAACAAATAATTTTGCTTTTAAAAAATTTTCAACTGTTTGAATATTATTTTTTGATAGTTCGCTAGAACCACTTTTTTTAATTCTATATTTTGCAGTGATATTAAAATATTCTTCAAATTTTGCTAGTGGAAATATAATGTATTTTTTATTGAACTTTGAGATAATGAATTTAACATTTTTCAATTTATAATTTTTTTTAATCCATGTTGAACACCTACCTATCAAATTTTAATAATTCCCATAACTCCATATTAAAAGCCTTTGCAATTTGATATAATTTTTCTATAGAAACTGTTTTAATTCCCCTTTCTATATCACTAATATAGCTTCTATCCATATTTGCTAATTCTGCTAATTTTTCTTGAGTTATTTTATGAGTTTTTCTTAAATCTTTTAAATGTTTTCCAAATTCAATTTTAATATTCATAAGTAGAGTTTAGTAGTTTTTAGCCTACATTACAATTGTCTATAGCCTACAAAATAATCAAACTACTTTTTTGATAGATAATAGTAACTTATGATTAGGGTAGCTAAACTATGATAAACCCTAAGAAAAAAATTGATTTTTGATGAAAAATCAAGTATAATAAAGATGTAGATAGAATTATAAAAGTTCTTTTGAAAGTATTGTCGCTTACTTAGTAGCGACTAATAAGTACTAGGTTTGAAAGTATTGTCGCTTACTTAGTAGCGACTAATAAGTACTAGGTTTGAAAGTAAAAAATCTCCGTTTTGGAGATTTTTTTATTAAAGGGGGAAATTTTGTTAAAAAAACATAATTTTTATATGGTTAGTGATAAATTTTTTGAGGATTTTAAAGACCCTTTTTTAAAAGGAAATAAATCAGAAAATAGACCTCATTATTATTGTTTAAAAGATGAAAATGATATTTATTGGCTTATTCCTATGACAACTAAAATTGAAAAAGTTAAAAAATTAATTGAGAGACAAGAAAAAAAGTTGGGAATAGAAAAATGTATTTTGGCTTATGTAACTATAGTTGCTGGAAAAGAAAGTGGATTTCTTATTCAAGATATGTTTCCTATTAAAGAGGAGTATGTAAAGACTAGTTATACAATTGATTCATTACCTTTGGAATTAAAAAATAAAGAAGATATTAAACAAATAGATAAAAAGGCTAGAAAAATGTTGGCACTTATAAAAAAAGGGAAAAAATTATTTTCTACACAACCTGATGTTTTAAAAATTTACAAAGAGTTATTAAGCAAAAGCAAAGACCTTTAAATTAGGTCTTTTTTATATGAAATAGAAAATTATATCTTGATAAAATGTGAAATATATATTGAAAATTAAGGGTGCTTAGGGTAGAATAGGTAGAAGAATATTGGGCGTACGTTAATGGAATGTATATATAAGGATTATTCTAATTGCACTATATATGTA
>Ga0194136_1001276_pt1 | contig 12517 bp, 11 predicted proteins | sample TARM_MetaG_T3A_1_FD_134023 | JGI IMG/M metagenome (GOLD analysis project Ga0194136, IMG submission 134023) | Freshwater microbial communities from Pennsylvania, USA, analyzing microbe dynamics in response to fracking - TARM_MetaG_T3A_14 (version 2) | ecosystem: Environmental > Aquatic >...
AGAGAATGCGCAGCTCGTCCGCCATGGCCGGGTCCGGTTCAGGAAGGGCGGCCATTGTCGCCCTCAGTCGCGGCGATGTCATCCCCGGCCGAGGCGGGCTGGGCCATCAGCCCGCACAGCAGGCTCTCGAGCTCCGCCTGGCCAAGGTAGCGCGGGACGGCATAGGTGAAGCGCACCTCGGCGCGGGCCGCCCTGGCCAGCGCCGGGATATCCTCGCCGCGCAGCGCCGCCACCCGCTCGGGGATGCCGAAATCGGCATTGAGCCGGCGCACGCGGGCGATGAACGCCTCGGCCGCGACGCCGTCGTCGGTGCTGGTGGTGACCTGGCAGTGGCGGGCCAGCGATGCCAGTCGCGGTGCGATGGTCGGCAGCGATTCTTCCAGCAGGTGCGGCATCACCATGGCATTGGCCAGGCCGTGGGGCAGGTGGTACCAGGCGCCCAGCTGGTGGGCGATGGCATGGATATAGCCGACACCGGCCTGGGTAAAGGCGTAGCCTGCCTGGTGGGCGGCCCTGGCCATGCGCAGGCGGGCCTCGAGGTCGTGGCCGGCGGCAACACAGCGTGGCAGCTGTGTCAGGGTCTCATGAGCGGCCTGGAGCGCGGCGCGATCGGTGTGCGGCAGGGCGTTGCGCGACAGGAAGGCCTCCACGGCGTGGGTCAGGGCATCCATGCCGGTGGCAGCGGTGATATGGGCCGGCAACCCGACCATCAGCTCGGGGTCCAGGGCGGTGGCCCGGGGCAGCAGGCGAGGGTCCACCGCGGCGAGCTTGCGGCGCAGGGCGGGGTCGGAGACCACCGCGGCGAGGGTGGTCTCCGACCCGGTCCCGGCGGTGGTGGGGATGGCATAGAGGGGCGGCATGCCGCGGTGGATGCGGAACAGCCCGGCCAGGCGCCGTACCGGGCGACGGTTGCGGGCGCGGGCGCCGATCAGCTTGGCGGCGTCGATGGGCGAGCCGCCGCCGATGGCCAGCAGCGCCTCGGCCCGGTGGGCGCTCAGGCAGGCCAGGCCGGCCTCTATCTGGCCGATATCGGGATCGGGTGTCACGCCATCGAACAGGGCCCAGGCCACGCCATGGCGTTCCAGCTCCTCGAGCAGAGGGGCCACCAGGCCGAGACGCACCAGCTCGGCGTCGCTGACCACCAGCACCCGGCGGTGACCCGCCTCTGCCAGGAGGCGCACCAGATCGCGTGCGCTGCCGGGACCCTCGAGGCAGTGCGGCCAGCGCAGGGGGAGCAGGGCGGTAATGGCCTTGAGGGTGAGCAAATAGACGCGCAGCGGAAGATGTTGCCACATCATCACCACGCCTCCCTTGCCCAGCTCCGGGCGTGCATCAGGCGGTGGTCGGCAGGTAGGGAGTGCCGGACAGGCGGCGCACCTCGACGTGGGAGAGCCAGTCGATGTCGTCGGCGCGCATTTCCAGCTCCCTCGCCACCGCCTGGCTCTCCCGTGGACACGCCTCGTCCAGGCAGATGACCACGGTGACCTTGTCCTCCAGGTAGTGCAGCTCCATCTCGCGGATCTCCGACCAGACCGCAAGCGAGGCCCAGCGCCTGGCCAGCGCAGTCTCCACCTCGGGGCGCAGCGGCAGCCCCGGGAAGCGGCTGGGGTCGCCCTCGCCGGCGTCGTCCTCGGGATCGATATGGAAGGTCAGGTCGGTGAGGGCGGGGAAGCCGTTGCGCAGTCGGCGACTCACCTCGTTGCCGATCTCGTGGCCCTCGGAGACGCTGATCCGTGGCGGCACCACCACGTGCAGGTCGAGCATGGTGCGTCCCGCCGACTGGCGGGTGCGCAGGTCGTGGATACCGTGCACCCCGGGCACGCTCATGGCCATCCGGCGCATCTCCTCCTGGGTGGCCACGGGCAGGGCGGTATCCACCAGCTCGCGGCCCGACTCCCACAGCAGGTCCCAGCCGACCTTGCCGACCAGCAGGCCGACGATCACCGCCGCCACGGTATCGATCCAGGCGGCACCGAACTGGCTGCCGATCAGGGCCACCATCACCACCCCGGTGGAGAGCACGTCGCTGCGGTGGTGCCAGGCATTGGCCTCGAGCATCTTCGAGCCGATGCGTCGCGCCACCCGGCGGGTGATATGGAACAGCCACTCCTTGGCGAGCAGCGCCAGGGCGGTGAGCAGAATCGCCCAGAGTCCGGGGGGCGGGATCTCGGCGGTGGAGAACAGCCGTTCCACGCTCGACCAGGCGATGGCGCCGGCGACGAAGATCAGCACACTGCCCAGGAACAGCGTGGCCAGGGTCTCGATTCGTCCATGGCCGTAGTGGTGGTCGTGGTCGGGGCCCTGGTGGCCATAGTGGGAGGCGGCGAGCACGAAGCCGTCGGTCACCAGGTCGGAGAAGGAGTGCACGCCATCCGCCACCAGCGCGGCCGAGCCGACAATCCAGCCCACGAAGATCTTGGCCACGCCCAGCACGCAGTTCACCGCGACCGACAGGAGGGTGACACGAAAGGTGGCCTGATGTTTCTCGGGATTGGTCTGCATGGTCGATCCTGGGACGCTTCCCTGGAGGAGCCGCATCTGCGGCAGCGCTCAAATGGTACCGAATAGGTCCTGATTTGCGCAAGGCGCCGGCTGCCAGGGCCATCGCAGATGGCGGCACCGTTCAAGGCTTCCCCGGTGCCTTTCGCTATCGAAGCATAGCTAACTGTGATTGGCCTGGGGTGGCTGCCACCATGGTCGGCTCGTCGTGGTCGCGAGTCCTGTTCATGCTGTAGGCTCGCCCGATGCCCTCCGGAGCCGATCATGCCACTCTCGCCCAGCTACCGACTCGCCGCCACCATTCTGCATGGTTTCGACGAATACCGTTCGCGCTTCAAGGCGATCACCGCGGATGCCAGCCGGCGTTTCGCCGAGGCGGCATGGCGTGAGGCGCAGCAGGCGTCGGCGGAGCGCATCAACCTCTACGAGGAGAAGGTCCAGGCGACCCTGCACCGACTGCGTCGCAGCTTCGCGGATGATGTTCTCACCGACTTCGAGTGCTGGCGCGAGGCACGCACCCACTACGCCGAGCTGATCAACCAGCGGCTCGACTACGAGCTGGCCGAGACCTACTTCAACTCGATGTTCTGCTCGCTCTTCCACCACCGCCATATCCGCAACGACTGGATGTTCGTCTACAGCTCCCGCGAACAGGCGGCCCACCATTCCGGCCTGACCCTATGTCGGCACCGCCGGGTAGCGGGCGACTGGGTGGCCGGGCTGCGTTGGGCGCTGGGCGAGGCGCGCTTCGTGACGCCCTTCATCGACCTGGAGCGGGATGCCGGACAAGGGGGAGAGGCCCTCCGGCGGCTGTTGCCGGAGGCCGTTCGCGATGATCCCGAGGCCGAGATCGAGCTGATCAAGAGTGTCTTCTATCGCAACAAGGGCGCCTACCTGGTCGGCCGGGTGCGGGGTGGTGGCCAGCAGGTGCCACTGGTGCTGCCGGTGCTCCACGAGGAGGGCAAGGGGCTCTACCTGGATACGGTGCTGATCGAGCCCGACGAGGTGTCGATCATCTTCTCCTTCACCCGCGCCTACTTCCAGGTCAAGGTCGTGGTGCCCAGCGAGTTCGTGCACTACCTCCAGGAGCTGATGCCCGACAAGCCCCAGGGTGAACTGTATGCCGCCATCGGCTTCTTCAAGCACGGCAAGACCGAGTTCTTCCGGGCCCTCAACCGCCAGGTGGCGCGGCGCGAGGACAGGTTCATCATCGCCCCGGGGGTGCGCGGCATGGTCATGGCGGTGTTCGTGCTGCCTTCGTTCCGCACGGTGTTCAAGATCATCAAGGATCGCTTCGACCCCGGCAAGGCGATGAGTCGCGATAACGTCCGTGACAAGTACCGACTGGTCAAGCGCCACGACCGGGTGGGGCGCATGGCCGATACCCAGGAGTTCTCCAACTTCATCGCCCGCCAGGACCACTTCGATCCCGACTGCCTGGCGCACCTGCTGGAGGTGGCACCTTCCACCGTCTATCTGCGCGGCGACAAGGTGATCATCAAGCACTGCTACACCGAGCGCATGATGACCCCGCTCAACCTCTACTTGGAGCAGTGCGATGAGGAGGAGACCCGGGCAGTTCTCAAGGACTACGGCAATGCCATCAAGCAGATGGCCGCCGCCAATATCTTCCCCGGCGACATGCTGCTCAAGAACTTCGGGGTGACCCGCCATGGTCGGGTGGTCTTCTACGACTATGACGAGGTCTGCTACCTCACCGAGTGCAATTTCCGGCATATCCCCGAGCCGCTCTACCCTGAGCAGGAGCTGGCCGACGAGCCCTGGTACTCGGTGGGGCCCAACGACATCTTCCCCGAGGAGTTCGGCCCCTTCCTGTTTGCCGACATTCGCCTGCGCAAGCTCTTCTACCAGCTCCACCCCGAGCTGTTCGATGCCGACTACTGGAAGGGGTTGCAGCAGGCGATCCTCGATGGCCGGGTCATCGACGTCTACCCCTACCGCAACAAGCAGCGCTTCAGTGGCGACGAGGATAACGGCCTGATCCACTAGCCGAAGCGCGGCACGCTATGCTGAAGGCGAGTGAAGTCCCTGATGACTGCATGCAGGGCTCTCGACCCAAGGAGAACATCATGTTGGACCTGATTACCCATTCGGCGGGGCATGTCGTGGCGATGAAGGCGGGTGGCATGGTGACCGGACAGGAGCTGCAGCGTGCCATCGATGCCATCGAGGCCGCCAAGCGAAGCCACCCCCTGGTCAGCCTGGTGATCATCATCGATGACCTGCGCTGGATGACCCTCGGCGCGCTGCTCAAGGATGTCGGTTACGGCCTGACCCAACTCGGCGACCTGGAGCGCTATCACCGTGCCGCCGTGGTCACCGACCAGGCGTGGCTCAAGCACGTTGCCCATCTGGAGGAGCGCCTCTTCAGGGCGGTGGAGATCCAGACCTTTGCCAGGCGCGACCATGCTGCCGCCATGGCCTGGGCCGCCGAACTCCCCAGAGGCGCCCACGAGAGTCCGGAAGAGGACGGCTACCACGGCGCCTGATCTCGAGCCGCTCGTCCCCGTCGGCCCAGCAGCGGCGAGCCACTGCCCCGCCTGAGTCCACCGCCAACCGGGCCTGGCCGGGGGCATCAGTTACCGGTGCAGCGCTGGTATAGCTCGATCAGCTCGCCGGCCCGGGCGTCTTCATGCCAGTTCGCCGCATAGGCGCAGCCCCGCTCGCCCAGGGCGCGGCGCAGGGCCTCGTCGACCAGCAGCCGATTGACCTTCTGGGCGAAGTCGTCGGGATCCTCCTCGGCGATCAGGCAGCCCTCGCCGTCGACCAGCACCTCCCGAGTGCCCATTACCGCGCTGGAGACTACCGGTGTGCCCAGGGCCATGGCCTCGAGCAGCACCAGCCCCTGGGTTTCGGTACGCGAGGCGAACACGAACACGTCGGCTGCGCGGTAGGCCGCCTGCAGGGGGCCGTCGCGGTCCAGGTAGCCCAGGAATACCACGGCCTCGGCCAGGCCGGCCTCCCGGGCCTGATGGGCGAGGGCGGCCTGGGCCGGGCCCTCGCCGGTGATCACCAGTCTCGCCGAGGGGTGCTCGGCCAGCACCCGGGGTAGCATTCCAATCAGGAAGCCGATGTTCTTCTCGAAGGCGGCACGCCCCACATAGAGCAGCAGACGGGTCTCCGGGGGAAGCCCGTAGCGGGCGCGGAAGTCGCCTCCCTGCGGCGGGCGAGTGAACGTCTCCAGCGCCAACCCGGTGGGTATCACTGCCATGGGTGTGGTGACCCCGTAGCGCGCCAGAGCCTCACGCATGGCATGCGATGGCGCCACCAGCGCGCTGAGCTGATGGCACTGGCGCACCGAGAAGCGTCGTGCGGCGAAGCGCAGCCAGCGGCCTGGCATCCAGCGCACATAGTGGTGCAGGTACTCCTCGAACAGGGTGTGATAGGTGGCCACCACCGGAATGCCCAGTCGACGACTCAACCGGATGCCGGCGTAATGGGCAACGAAGGGGGTGTGCACATGGATCAGGTCGAAGGCCTGCCCGGCGAGCCGCGGCGTGAGAGCGAGGGCGTCCCGGAAGCGCATCATGCGGTCCTCCGGGTCGCCCGGCACGCTGCGTGAGCGAACCCTTATCACGCCGGACTCTTCCATCTGACCCACCGGATAGTCGGGGCAGACCAGGGTCACCGAGTGGCCCGCCCGTGCCAGGACGTCCCGGAAGCTGGCGATGGAGGTGGATACCCCGTTGACCCGTGGAAAGTAGACGTCCGAGATCATCAGGATCTTCAAGGCACCCGGCTCCGAGTCTCCGGGCCCGCGGGCGGGCCTCAGCGAGGTGGCATGACGCGCCGCGCGTTCGGCACCGAGGTGGCGAGCGATGGCATTTCCCCGCGCCAACCGGATCAGCCGGTCGATCTCCACTTCACTGAGTGGCTTGCTCGGGCGTCGAGGCATGCCTGGGGGCTCCGCCGATGATTTCGCCCATGCTGGCGCCGGAGGGTGACGCTTTCATGAACGCCTTCGCCGTGGCGCGAGGGGCGTCACCCGTGCGTCCCGGAACGCTTGCAAGCATCGAGCAGGCAGACTGCGGCTGCGCGGTGTTTCAGGGTGTCGGTCCGCTGGCCGCTCTCCCTGTTGAATGGATGCCAGGCGTCTCGGGTCACGTGGAAGCGAAGTGCCTCGCCTTCCGCGACTCGCGGCTGGCCGGCGGTGCGGATCACCAGGGTCTGGTCGTTGCCGGTCAGGCGCACATGCAGGTGGCTCTCGGCGCCGGCTGCTTCGAACAGCTCCAGGGTGGCCTCTACCACCAGGTGGGGCTCGCTCGGCGCCTGCAGGCGCAGGTCGTCGGGGCGAATGCCGATCAGGTCGGTGCCTTCGGGTAGGTCATTGAGCAGTCCGTTCCCTGTTTCTTTCAGGTAGTCCAACGGAATCAGGTTCATGGCGGGCGAGCCGATAAAGGTGGCCACGAACAGCGAGGCGGGCCGGGCGTATATCTCCATGGGGGTGCCCACCTGCTCGATGCGCCCCTCGTTGAGCACCACCAGGCGGTCGCCCAGGGTCATGGCCTCGAGCTGGTCGTGGGTCACGTAGAGGCTGGTGGTCTTCAGCCGACGCTGCAGCCGCTTGATCTCCACCCGCATCTGCACCCGCAGCTTGGCGTCCAGGTTGGAGAGCGGCTCGTCGAAGAGAAAGACCGCGGGCTCACGCACCAGGGCGCGACCCATGGCCACCCGCTGGCGCTGGCCACCGGAGAGCCTGCGTGGCTTGCGGGGCAGGAAGGGCGCGATCTCCAGCATCTGTGCCGCCTCCTCCACCCGGCGGCGGATCTCGTCGCGCTTGATGCCGCGGTTCTTGAGGCCGTAGGCCAGGTTGTCGAACACCGTCATGTGGGGGTAGAGGGCGTAGTTCTGGAACACCATGGCGATGTCGCGCTGGGCGGGCTCCAGGTCGTTGACCCGGCGCTCGTCGATGCAGAGTCGTCCCTCGCTGATGCTCTCCAGCCCCGCCACCATGCGCAGCAGGGTCGACTTGCCGCAGCCCGAGGGGCCAACCAGCACCACGAATTCACTGTCGGCCACGGCCAGGTCGATGCCCTTCACCGCCTCCACACCGCCGGGGTAGGTCTTCTTCAGGCCTTCCATCTTGAGGCTTGCCATCTCACTTCTCCGTCTCGGTCAGGCCCTTCACGAACAGGTGCTGCATGGACAGGATCACCAGCACCGGGGGAAGGGCGGCCATCACCACTGCGGCCATCACCAGGTGCCACTGGGGGTCGCCGTCGGCGGCGGTAGTCATGCGCTGGATGCCCATGACGATGGTGTAGTAATCCGGGTCGGTGGTGATCAGCAGTGGCCAGAGGTACTGGTTCCAGCCGTAGATGAACAGGATCACGAACAGCGCGGCGATATTGGTGATCGACAGCGGCAGCAGGATGTCCTTGAAAAACTTCAAGGGCCCGGCGCCGTCGACTCGGGCCGCCTCCAGCAGCTCTTCCGGTATCGTCATGAAGAACTGGCGGAACAGGAAGGTGGCGGTGGCCGAGGCGATCAGCGGAATGGATAGCCCGGCGAAGCTGTTTAGCATCCCGAGATCCGCGACCACCTGAAAGGTGGGGATGATGCGCACCTCCACCGGCAGCATCAGGGTGACGAAGATCACCCAGAAGAAGAACAGCCGGAAGGGGAAACGGAAGTAGACGATGGCGAAGGCCGAGAGCAGCGAGATGGAAAGCTTGCCCACGGTGATCGCCAGTGCCATCACCAGGCTGTTGAAGAGCATCTGGCCGACCGGCGGGGCCCCGGCCCGGGAGAGACCGCTCTCCCACATGGCGCGGTAGTTATCCACGGCGTGGCCCCCCGGCAGCAGCGGCAGGGTGCCGCGCAGGAACTCGCCTGGCCCCTGGGTCGAGGCGACGATGGCGATATAGACGGGGAACAGCACCAGGGCCACACCCACGATCAGGATCAGGTGGGCGGCCAGGTGGCTCCAGGGTCGGTGTTCGACCATGACGGACTCACTCCCTCGGTTGTGCGGATGCACTCAATAGTTGACGTGGCGCTCGATGAAGCGGAACTGGACCACGGTCAGGCCGACCACGATGGCCATCAGGATCACCGACTGGGCGGCGGAGCTGCCCAGGTTGAGGCCCACGAAGCCATCGGCGTAGACCTTGTAGACCAGGATGTTGGTGGCTTGGGCCGGCCCGCCCTGGGTGGTGGCGTGGATCACCCCGAAGGTGTCGAACATGGCGTAGACCACGTTGACCACCATCAGGAAGAAGGTGGTGGGCGTGAGCAATGGGAAGACGATGGTCCAGAAGCGCTTCATGGGGCCGGCGCCGTCGATGGCCGCCGCCTCGATCAGCGACTGCGGGATCGATTGCAAGCCGGCCAGGAAGAACAGGAAGTTGTAGGCGATCTGCTTCCAGGCGGCGGCGATGATCACCAGTGCCATGGCGTCGGCCCCGGAGGTGCGGTGGTTCCAGCGATAGCCCAGCATTTCGAGAACGTAGGGCACGATGCCGATAGAGGGGTTGAAGATGAACCACCACAGCACCCCGGCGATGGCCGGCGCGATGGCGTAGGGCCATACCAGCAGGGTGGTATAGACGTTGCGCGTGCGCAGCATGCCATTGACGATGGCCGCCAGCAGCAGGGCCAGGGTCATCGACAGCAGGGTGGTGCCGATGGCGAACACCGCCGTCACGGACAGCGAGTCGAGGTAGTAGGGATCGGCGAACAGACGGATGAAGTTCTCCAGGCCCACGAAGGTGCTGCGCAGGCCGAAGGCGTCCTCGCGCAGCAGCGACATATGGAGCGCCTGGAGCGAGGGCCAGATGAAGAAGATCAGGGTGACGATCACCTGGGGGGCCAGCAGGGTATAGGGCAGCCAGCGCCCGGGAAAGGTCATGCGTTTGGTCTGCATCGATGGCTCGGCAGGCAAGTGGCGTCACGGACACGACACCGCCCGCTGCCTGGCAGCGGGCGGCAGGGGGAATAGCCTCAGCGGTTGGCGCTTTCGAAGTCACGCAGCAGGACATTGCCGCGCCGGGCGGCATCGGCGCTGGCCTGCTCGCCACTCTTCTGGCCGCTCATCACCGCTTCCATTTCCTCGGAGATGATGTCGCGGATCTGCACGAAATTGCCGAAGCGCAGCCCCTTGGAGTTCTCGGTGGGCGGATTGAGGGTCATCTGCTCGATAGAGATGTCGGCGCCGGGGTTCTCGGCGTAGAAGCCCTGCTCCTCGCTCAGCGCCCAGGCGGCCTGGGTGATCGGCAGGTAGCCGGTGCGCTGGTGCCAGTCGGCCTGCACCTCGGGCCGGGAGAGATACTCGAAGAAGGCGGCCATGGCTTCGTACTCCTCGTCGTCGTGCCCCTGCAGGGCCCACAGGGTGGCGCCGCCGATGATGGAGTTCTGGGGAGCGCCTTCCGCATCGGCGTAGTAGGGCTGCATGGCGTAGCCCACCTCGAAGTCGGCGTTGGCCAGCACCCCGGCCCGGGAGGCGGAGGAGCCGAAGAACATCGCGCACTCGCCCGAGTAGAACATCGGCGCGGCGTCATCCCCCGGCCCCGGGCCGCCCCAGCGGAACACGCCTTCGTCCTGCCACGCCTTGAGATTGTCCCAGTGGCGGGCCACCAGCTCGTTGTCGAAGACGAACTCGGTATCCAGGCCGCCGAAGCCGTTCTCCCGGGTGCCCAGTGGCGAATCGTGCATGGCGGAGACGTTCTCCAGCATCACCCAGCTTGGCCAGGAGGTGGTGAAGCCGCAGCTGGCCGCCTCGCTCTCGCGCAGCTGTCGGGAGGCCTCGACGATCTCTGCCCAGGTCTCTGGCGTGCCGCTCAGGCCGGCGGCCTCGAAGGCGTCGCGGTTGAGATACAGAATCGGAGTAGACGAGTTGAAAGGGAAGGAGAGCATGTTGCCGCGGGTATCGGTGTAGTAGCCCACCACCGACGGCAAAAAGGCCTCGCGGTCGAAGGCGCGGCCGTGGTCCGCCATCAGCTCGTGGATGGGATAGACAGCACCCTTGGCGGCCATCATGGTGCCGGTGCCCACCTCGAAGACCTGCAGGATGTGCGGCTGCTCACCCGCGCGGAAGGCCGCGATGGCGCCGGTCATGGTCTCGGTGTAGTTGCCGCGGTAGCTGGGGCGTACCCGGTAGTCATCCTGGGAGGCGTTGAACTCCTCAGTGATGCCTTCGAGGATCTCGCCGAGCTCGCCGCCCATGGCGTGCCACCACTGGACCTCCACGGCGGCATGAGCGGACAGCGACAGGGTGGCGGTGGCGACACCGGCGGCCAGGCCTCTCAGTGAGGACGCGAACATGGGGCTCTCCTTGCGTATGGCAAGTGTATCGTCGGTGGATGTCGCGTTCGACGATAGCGGCGACGGATGACGATTCCATGGCAGGCGGGTAACGGGCGGGTGACGCCTTTGCCGATGTCATGCCGTCGTCACCTCCGGCCGGCAGGCTATGCCCCGCTGATTCTTGGCCCCTGGAGACCGTCATGCGCCTTGCCCTCTTCGACCTCGACGACACCCTGCTGGATGGCGACTGCAGCGCGCTCTGGAACGACTGGATGGTGGAGCGCGGCTGGATCGCCTCCCCCGGTGAGTACCTGGCACGCACCCTGGCCATGAATGCGGCCTACCACGACGGCCGGCTCCGGCTGGAACAGTACCTGGCCGTCACCCTCTCGCCGCTGGTGCACCGTCATGAGGAGGAGGTCACCGCCGAGGTGGAGGCCTTCGTTGCCCAGCGCATCGTGCCGCGGGTATTTCCCCAGGGGCGCGAGCTGATAGCCCGCCACAGACGCGAGGGAGACCGACTGCTGCTGATCTCCGCCTCGTCGCGGCATCTGGTGGGCCCGGTCGCCAGGCAGCTGGGCATCGAGCAGGTGATCGCCGTGGAGCCGGCGCTCGCGGCCGGGCGCTTCACCGGCGCCACCACCGGCGTGCTCTCCTATCGGGGTGGCAAGGTCACCCGGCTGGAGGCCTGGCTGGCCGAGCGCAACGCCAGCGCCAGCCACCTGAGTTTCTACTCCGACTCCCAGAACGACCTGCCCCTTCTCAACTGGGTGGACCGCCCGGTGGTGGTGAACCCCGACCCTGTGCTGGCGGAGGTGGCCCGGGTCGAGGGCTGGGAACGGCTGGACTGGAAGGACGCGGTCGAGGCGCCGGCGCGAGTCGCGCTGGCATAGCGAGGGACTCGTCAGCGCTGTGGCCGTATTCGGTCCGTTGATGGTACCGTCTGATAAGTGCGATCCAGCGCCACGAGTGGAGGGAGACAACGGCGATGACCGAGCGACACGCCCCGCATCTGGTGGTGTTGACCGGCGCGGGCATCAGCGCCGAGAGCGGTATCCAGACCTTCCGCGCGACGGATGGCCTGTGGGCCGACCATCCCGTCGAGGAGGTCGCTACCCCCGGCGCCTGGCGGCGTGACCCGGCGCGGGTGCTGGCATTCTACAACGCGCGTCGCGACCAGGTTCGCCGGGCGCGGCCCAACGCCGCGCACAAGGCCCTGGCGGCGCTGGAGGAGCAGGGCTTTCGGGTCAGCATCATCACCCAGAATATCGACGACCTGCATGAGCGTTCCGGTTCCCGCCATGTGCTCCATCTGCACGGCGAGATCCTCAAGGCACGCTCCTCGGTGGACCGCCGCATGCACTATCCGCTGCCCCGCGGCGGCATCGAACTGGGTGACATCTGTGACAAGGGCAGCCAGCTGCGCCCCGATGTGGTGTGGTTCGGCGAGGAGGTGCCCCACTTCGGGGAGGCCTGCGAGATCGTCGCCGATGCCGACCTGGTGCTGGTGGTGGGCACCTCGCTTGCGGTGATGCCGGCGGCCTCGCTGCTTCAGCAGGCGCCCTTCGGCACGCCCTGCGTGCTGGTCGACCCCGAGGCCGAGTCGCTGGCGCCTCCCGGCGTCACCCGACTAAGCCAGCCCGCCGGCAAGGGGGTGCCGGCGCTGGTGCGCCACTGGCGACGCGAGGGGCGGCTCTGGGTCCCGGAGACACTATTGGGCTGAGGCGGGGCAGGGCGTGAGTCGCATGCTAGA
>Ga0194136_1001277_pt1 | contig 12516 bp, 12 predicted proteins | sample TARM_MetaG_T3A_1_FD_134023 | JGI IMG/M metagenome (GOLD analysis project Ga0194136, IMG submission 134023) | Freshwater microbial communities from Pennsylvania, USA, analyzing microbe dynamics in response to fracking - TARM_MetaG_T3A_14 (version 2) | ecosystem: Environmental > Aquatic >...
ATATGTTTGTTTGTGGTTAGTTAGGGTAATAGTTTAATACATATATTGTGAGGTGTTCATCTCGATAAATATAAAAGATAGATATGAGAGGGGATAATAATATGAAAATTTTAGTTTGTACTGACGGGTCAAAAGAAAGTCTGAAGGCTATAGAAGAAGCATGTAAAATTGCTGATGGTTGTAAAGTTAATGAGGTTTCTGTGATTCATGTATATGAGGGTAAAGTAAATTTACCTATAGGAATTTTTGGTTATGGCTATCATCCTACTAATGAAGATTTAGTAGAATTCAAGAAAGCACATGAAGAGGCTAAGGAAAAAAGTAAAGAGAGTTTGCTGGAAGCTGAAAAAATCTTTCAAGCTAAAAATATAACGGTAAATACTATTTTTCAACAAGGATCTCCTGCAGAAGTGATTACAGCTGTGGCTGAAGATCAAGGCTTTGACTTAATTGTACTAGGTAGAAGAGGTATAAGTGGGGCGAAGAAGCTATTCCTGGGAAGTGTAAGTAATGCCGTATTACAACAAGCAAATACAAGTGTACTTATTGTTAAATAAGTTATTATGAAAAATTATTGGGGTCAGTTTTAACTGTCCCCTTTCGCTATCTAGGTAAATACTCTATTTGCAAACTTTATTTTTATTTTGATACCGTCTGAATACTAGAGAGGGCCCTTATATTGACAATACGGCCATTACTTAGGAGCCATATACCCTATGGTCTATTAATATGGATAAACAACTTCTTGTATAATCTCGACGATAAAACAATGATATTGCTAGATTATTCCTGTAACAATTAACCACTGGTCTCTTCCCCAATTTTATTTCTGAATCTATTTATATCCTATCCTAATATTTTGATCTATCTATTGTATATTTATCACTCTATTTTTAAATATTCTTTAACTCCGTTGCATATAGATTCTGCAATTAGATTCTGCAATTAAATTCTGCAACTCCCCATTAAACATTAACTGTTCTTCTTGGGAATTCGTTAGATATCCAATATCCAATAAAACTGATGGCATATCTGTATCTCGCACTACAAATAGCTCTTCTTTCTTAACCCCACGATCCTTAAAACCTGTTGAGTCAACTACATTTTTATGCATAACTTCTGCGAAGGTTTTGAACTGTTCATGATAATAGTATGATTCTGTACCAGATATATCCGATGTATCAAATGTGTTTCCATGAATCGATATATACAAATCTGCATCCAACTCATTTGCAAATTCGGTCCTATAGTTATCTATGGTGGAAATAAAAATATCATCTTCCCTAGTCATATAAACCTCGATACTGTCTTCATTTTTTAAGATTTCTTTTACCTTCTTTGATAAACTCAAATTAAAGTCCTTTTCATATAAACCACTAAACCCTATTGCTTCCACATCTTTTCCACCATGGCCTGGATCGATTACTACTTTGAATGTTTCTTTTGTTGTACTATAAACAACATTATTACTATCAGCTTGTTTAATTTTACTCCATGCTACAACTGACATTATCAGTAAAAATATAATCCCAATAAATCTTAATCTTCTTTTCACCCTTTTTTTCATACAGTTTCACTCCTTTATGATAAAATACATTATCTACTTTCTTTAAATTCTAGTATATCAATAGCTTCATAGTAGTTTTCACCCAAGTAGCCCCTTTGTAAGGAACACTTTAGTACTTTTATTTTAACTCATGATTTAAGGCTTCTCGGGTTTTGGATTTATTCAGCTTACCTGCTATCGTAGATGATGTAAATTATAAAATCATTTTAAAAGCTCAACTATAAAAAATACTATAGTCAAAGCTATTTTCCTTAAGCATCAAAAAACAACTCCTTTACCATAGTTTAATTTAACCATATTCTAGGGAGTTGTTTATTAATATTAGCTTATTAAAATCTTATGATTTTCTTACGATAGATATTTTCTTATCTAACATATATTAATTGATTTTTGCTAAACTATTACAAAACCGTAATCCTTATATCTATGCCAATTCGCATGCATAAGTAGTGTAGGGTCCCGTAATAATGCTTATGTGTAATTTATTCAAACTGGACATTCCCCATATCTAAAGGAAGAGAATTCTTGTCTGTTAAGAACCAGTCTATTTTGAAAGTTACTATACTTCTGCTTGCTCTATGGTCTTGGTTTTTCAGTCATCACTGTTCTTTATCTTCAAGTTTTTTAATAACTTTAATTTTTTTAGCCATGCCTAAGTCTTTGAGTTTGGTTCTGTGCTTTCTCTTCATTTACTGTTTTGTCTACCATTACCAAAAAATATTGTTTTACCTGATGATATAAACTCCTTCCACAAATAACGTTATGTTATCCCTTTAATCGTATTAACAGTTCTATATACTCCAAACGTTGTGCCTAGTTGTATATTTGCACAAACTATATTAAAACCATAAGTTTTTAAATCGAGTCCAAGACTTTTAGAATAAACCTTTCTGCATTTTTCAAATCTCTTGGGTTTGGATGTCCTAGAGATAATCTTCCTATCAAATCGAAAAGCTTATTGTTAGAAAACTCCTTTGCTATAAAGCTTCCCTTGCATGAAAAGCTACCCTTGTTTGATGCACCCTTTGACACTAAATGCTTAATAAGTCTATTGTTGTAGCACTTCATTCCTACTCCACTAGTCGAAAAGACAAAAATGTTTTTCTCTTTTAAATTCAATTCATCTACCACTCTAAAAACCTTTGGTGACAGACTTTCTCTGTACACCCCAGAACCAAATCCAATAAGACTATAATTTTCTACGTTAATATAACTAGTGTCCTTTATATTTATAAGATCACAATCAATTTTCTCAGCAAATACCCGTGCAATTTTTTCAGTATTATTTTTGTAGTCTGAATAATAAACAATCAGGGATTTCATAACATTTCACCTCATTAAATTTCCTAATATTGAAATTAAACCACTCAAAATAAAACAATAGGGGGTAGAACCAATATACGCTTCGCCACATTTTAATTAAAAATAAAAACACCCCATTAATTCGCTATCTAAACTTACGTTTGTTAGCCATATAACAGGGTGTTTTAGATATTCACATTATAAATTACATAGCAGCCATTTTTCTGCACTCTTCTGCGCACATTCGGCATATTTTAGCACATTTTTGACAATGGGCATCCTTAAACATAGCACATTCTTGTGCACACTTATCACATATTTGTGCGCATAATTGACAATGCTCTTTAGAAAATCGTCCACTCATTGACATCATTGATACTGACATTTGGCACATCATTGCACATTCAATTAATATACTGACACAGTTTTTCCTTGCATTTAAATCCGGTTCATTTAGACACGCATTAAAACACTCATAACATGCCTGTGCACATTTTGTACAAGCATCTATACATGCTTGCATCATATCAGTTTTATTAGTTACTACACCCATAATAACACTCCTTTTTCCTTTTAATTTCTTCTTGGTTATTATGGGATATAGTATAGATTTTTATGCATAATTTTATCCTTGAAGTTAATTTGTAAAGTTCTTTTGGTAATAAATCAAAAAACCCGAATAAGAATTTATTCAAGTTTTTGATTTATTTTTTTCAATTGATATACTACTTATTTGAAGTGTTACAACTACAATTTTTTTTGGTTGTTTCACTAGCTGGACATCCAATACATTTGACGCCCTTTTTCTTTTCGATTATAATCTTTGCAATTGCTGCACTGATTATTGCTATTATAACCAAAATTACAATTATATTTGGCATAATTCCCTCCTAAACACTTAAGGCTACCTTTTTCTCAGCTTTTTCGTCACCTTTCTTCATAAGATATACAACATAACCGATTAGCCCTACTACAACAATTAAACCTGGGATGAAACCAGTACCTAAAGTACCTGTTGTTATTAAAGTTCCTACTTGATAAGTAATAAATGCAACTACATAACCCATGCCAAATTGGAATACAATACCACTCCATAACCACTTCCTATTCTCCATCTCCGAGTTCATGGCACCAATAGCAGCAAAACACGGTGGTGTAAACAAGTTAAACATTAAGTATGCTAATGCAGCTACAGAAGTTAAACCCATAACACTTGCAACATTTGCTCCGTCACCTACTAGTGCAAGTTCTTCCGTATCAATAAAATTTGTTATTGAGTATACAACTGCTAATGTACCAACCACGTTCTCTTTAGCAATAAATCCAGTAATTGCTGCTGCAGCCAATTGCCATACACCAAAACCTAATGGAACCAATAAAATAGCAAATGGTGATGCAATACCGGCTAAAATACTTGTATTTTCTGCACCCTCAGCAATAACTTCGAATTGCCAGTTGAATGTTTGCATAATTTGTACTACTGCGTTGCAAAGAAGTATGATAGTACCAGCCTTAATAATAAATGATTTCCCTCTGGAAAGCATAGATATAGTTGCTCTTTTAATACTTGGAAATTTATATTCCGGTAATTCCATAATGAAGAATGATCTTGCATTTTTCTCACCAGTTATTCTCACTACTATTAGAGCTCCCATAATGATGATTGCAATACCCATGAAGTACATAGAAGTTCCTACCCATGCTGCATCGTTAAAGAAGGCACTTGCAAATAATGCGATAACAGGTAACTTGGCCCCACACGGCATAAAAGGTGTTAACATCGCAGTTGTTCTTCTTTGTCTTTCATTTTTAATTGTTCTCGTTGCCATAACACCAGGAATAGCGCACCCAGTACCTATAATCATAGGAATAATTGATTTACCTGATAAACCTACTCGCTTGAAGAAACGATCCATAACAACAGCAACACGGGCCATATATCCACAGTCTTCAAGTAATGCTAATAAGAAAAATAATACCATGATAAGTGGCAAGAAACCAACCACAGCTCCAACTCCACCAATAATACCATCCAGTAAAAGTGAAGACAGTACTGGTGATACACTATCGCCAAGTAATCCTTCAACCAAAACATATAATGAATCTATCCAGCCAACAAAAGTATCTGCTAAAAATGGTCCTACATGGGTTTGTGATATTGAGAAAACCGCCCACATAATCACTGCGAAAATAGGGATTCCAAGCCATTTATCAGCTAGAATTCTATCGGCAGCATCCTGCTTAGTTTGAGTATTACTACTTATTTTTCTATCCTCTACCTTTGAAACAATTTCTTTAACAAACTCATATCTTTTTTTGTCAGAGGCTTCTACAGAGCTTTTATCTGCCATATTTACGCCCTTATTATTAAATGGTGCGGTTTGAGTCTCACCCTTCACCTCTACTACTTTAGAGATAAGATTTTCTAGACCATTATTGTTTCCATTTGTTGACACCGTTTCAATAACAGGACAACCTAATAGTTCAGATAACCTTTTCACATCTAATGTTGTGCTTTTCTTCTTAGTCAAGTCACTTTTGTTTAAGGCAACAACGACTGGTATTCCTAATTCAAGAAGTTGAGTTGTAAAAAATAGACTTCTACTTAAATTTGTAGAATCAACGATATTAATAATAACATCCGGACTTTCATTTTTAACGAATCTACTTGTAATTCCTTCCTCTGAAGTGAATGGAGACATAGAATAAGCTCCTGGAAGATCTACAGCTGTAATCTGGAAACCCGTCTTATTAAGACTTTCCTTAATATCACCTTCTTTTTTTTCAATCGTTACACCAGCCCAGTTACCTACACGTTCAATTTTCCCTGTTATTGCATTGAATAACGTTGTTTTTCCGCTGTTAGGATTCCCTGTCAGTGCTACTTTCATGTTTTTCTCCGTGTTCATTAATACTTACCTCCGCAATATTTTGAATTTGTTAGCCTTAGCTAACTTTATGGAAATAAAAATTTTATTTTATTTTATGAAACTATATGCAAATGTTAACCTCAGTTAACATTTGTACCAAATAAAGAAAAGCTATATGATTATGGCTTCAGCCAAATCTTTGTCAATACTGTATCTTGCATCCTTTACGGCAATAACATAATTATCAGCAAGTACAGATATCACCGTTACTAATTCTCCTTCGTAACAGCCTAATGTAAACAAGAAGTGCTTAAGTTCCTCATCATTTGTTTCAATATCCTTAATTGTATATTCTGTATTAATTCTTCCCTGTGCCAAGTTCATAGCCGAACCGGCCAATCCTTCTGTTTGGTTCATAGTTCTAGCCATGGATATATTTTCTATGATATTATCCATATCTACACCTCCAAAATTTGTATTTATCAATATTTTATATTATTTTTATGTAAATATTTTTCGATAGCTTCTAGCATCTCATCACTTACTATATGCTCCAACCTACATGCATTTTCACCCGCTTTATCTGCTGTCAACTCAAGAGAGTGTTCGAGAAATAGTGATAATAATCGATGATTGGTATATATTTGTTCTGATAGCAATTTACCCTTATGTGTTAGTGTGATAGTCCCATAGGCTTCTTTATTCACCAATCCCTTATCTTTAAGATACTTCATTGCCTTTGATACACTCGGCTTTGATACCCCTAGACGTTCTGCAATCTCTACACCATGGGCATGACCATAACTTTTTTCTAATATATGAATTGTTTCTAAATACATTTCCATTGACTCGCTATTTTTCATTTTATCACTCCATTAAAACTGTCACTTTACTATAAAGACTTTGTTAAACACTAATATTTATATTGATTATTTTTAATGTTTGATAGTGATTTTCATTTCTCTTAACTATCCTATCATATATAATTTTCTAATACAATAGCTTTTTTATAAAATGTTCCATTTTTTATACTACTTATACATGATTTTTTATGGTATTTTAACTTCTCTCCTTTCCATTGGCTTTTTATTAAATAAAGAGTTATTATAAAGCCTTCTATTTCTACACTTTACATAACAATAAATATTAATACAAAAAATAGAACGTTTTTATTATGAATCACTCAATACCCAACGGCTTATTATTTTGCCCATAAATAATTGTACAATATATGCATTGGCAAACTAACATATAACTAAATGAAAACTTTACCAATTAAATATTGAAGAGTTCTACGTTGTATGAACCGTATGAACCGAACCCCCTAAGGTGAGCTTTTTAGTGGTTGCTTTTAACTGCCTTAACAGATGCAGTTGGACTCCCCGACTTAATAGATCACTTACCCCACAGGATAGGGCGTAGCCTCTACATCCCTTTAGTAAGCTAATTAATGGATCTAAAGCACTCTTCGCAGCTCAACTACCTTGATCAAATTAATATCCTCTATTTCAACACAACGTAATCACATGTTTTATGATAATCTCAGATTTTCAGCAGTGTTCCCCTATGGTCTATCCATTAATATTTACCTTGCGAGTATCTATACATTTTATAAATAATGAAAATCCATCCAACTATGAATACAGCAGATACCAGCAATGGAATCACTACACTAAACATCTCTCCGCCGTTTCGAGAATACTTATCCCTACACTAACCCCTATAAACACCAGAAGGCTACAAAGTACAGTCAGTAAAACAGCATGTGTTAAAAACCATTCTACCCTTTCCTTTTTTGTTGCCATAAATTCCTCTCTAATAACTTTAACCTTTGCTTCCTCAGGAAGATCAACCTGTATCATATATTCATATCCCTCTTCCGATACACCCTTATGTTTATTAATGTCTTTTAAAAATATATTAACTGTCATATCGTTATTTACTAAAATATTAGATTCATATATAGCATAAAAAGAGGGTCTTATCATCAAATCCTTCTATATCATAGGCCAGAACTCCCAAAATAAACAATAATGGTGAAGTAAGCCAATACCATTTAGATTGATGCATTTTAACTTGAGCTATTCTTATATGGTGTGTACCATGACTACCTCGCCAAATATATTTTCCTTTCTTATTATCTACCAGTCGTCCATCTATAAATATATCTAATGAGTTATAGCCGTGAGCTTTATAATAGAAACAGATCTCATATTGTTTATCCATTTTCACAATTCATCCTTATAAATATACTTTTATTATCCTCTTTTAAAGTATTAACCATACAATATAAAACGGCCCTTTAAATTTCCTTTCCATCGATTATTCCATACTTTTCCTAGCTTAGAACTCTGTCTCTGATGGTAGCGTTTATCCTTTTCTTTAACCATTTTTTCTCTTCATTTTTTATAATATATTTATGATAATACAAAATAACGTTTTTATTTTTATCATGTGCCTTATATGCTGTATAATTTAAGGCTTTTATATTGCTCAGTACAATAGAGATTAGTCTGTAGCAACATGTGATTTTCCTTATTTTAAAATCCCCCAAACTTTTAGTCTGAGGGAATTTTAAACAAACTTCAATTTTTAATTAAAATCCTTAGGTCTTTAATCAGCCTTCTACCACACTATTAATCGTACTAATGCTTTTATCCATATTTACTGACATAAGTTAAATATAATTTCTAAATCCCCTCTAAGATAGAAGTATTAGACGGGACTGGGTATATGTTATTTTCTAGAAATTAATTTATATATTTGAATTACAACAAGTGGCATTAAAGATAACATATAAACAATAGTAAATTGTTCATTAGATAATGGAGAAACCTCGAAAACACTCATTATCGGATCAAAAGTCAGAACTAACATGAGTAATCCATAACCAATTGCTACAGACAACAACAAGTACTTGTTCGTAAACAGTCCAATTTTGAAAATAGACTCCGGTGAACGGGAGTTAAATCCATGTAACAATCTTGAAAGACACAATGTAGCAAAGGCCATTGTGCTTGCTGCGCCATAATCCCCTGTAGATAAACCCAAATGAAACGCCACCATTGTACTAATGGCAATTAAAGTCCCCTCGAATAATAATTTTAGCGCAAAAGATTTATCCAATATTGGTGAATTAACTTTTCTAGGCTTTTCCTTCATTATACCCTCATTATGAGGTTCAAGACCTATCGCAATCGCTGGAAGACTATCTGTAACTAAATTAATAAATAGTAAATGTACTGGTGCAAAAGGAATTGGTAGTGCAACAACTGTAGCATATAATACGGATAATATTCCCGCGGTGTTTCCAGACAACAAGAATCTTATAGCATTTTTAATATTAGAATATATACTCCTTCCATTGGATACTGCTTTAACTATGGTTGAAAAGTTATCATCTGCTAATACCATAGCTGCCGCATCTTTAGCAACCTCAGTTCCTGTTATACCCATAGCTATTCCGATATCTGCTTGTTTAAGGGCTGGTGCATCATTTACTCCATCTCCTGTCATAGCTACTACGTTCTCTTTATCTTGCCAAGCTTTTACTATTCTAATTTTGTGCTCTGGCGACACTCTAGCATATACAGAGATATTTTCAATTCTACTACTTAATTCTTCATCATTGATACGGTCTAGCTCATAGCCATCTATTGCCTCTGAGTCACCTGATAATATCCCTACCTGTTTTGCAATTGCAGAGGCTGTAATCTTATGGTCTCCGGTTATCATTACAGGCTTGATTCCGGCCTTAATACAAGCAGCTACTGCTCCCTCTGATTCTTCTCTTGGTGGATCCATCATTGCAATAAGTCCAACAAACACTAGATCCTTTTCATCTTCAACTCCAATAACTTTTTCTTTATCAATTTCTTTATAAGCAAATGCCAACACTCTAAGGCCATCTTTTGATAAATCATTATTAACCCTTTTTATATTCTCTTTATCATTTTCGGTAAATGATTGAACACCATTTACTTTCTCAATTGATATCGATCTTTCAATTAATACGTCTAATGCCCCTTTTGTAATCATTATAGTTTTGTCTTTTATTTTGTGGGCTGTGCTCATTAGCTTTCTATCAGAATCAAAGGGTATCTCACGCACTCTTAAATATTTTTTCCTGATTTCCAGTTCGTCCAGTTCATATATATCTCCCAAATTAACTAGGGCTATTTCAGTTGGATCCCCCATTTCCTTATTATCAATAGTTACTGCATCATTACATAGTAATGCCGTCAACACAAGCTTCTTCTCTATTTCTATACTTTGGTCTAATTGATTATAATCCCTAACTTTATCATCCACAAATACTTTTTGTACTGTCATCTTATTCTGTGTTAATGTCCCCGTCTTATCTGAACATATTATTGATATACTTCCTAAACTTTCAACTGAGTGTAGCTTTCTTACAATAGCATTTTCCTGAGCCATTTTTTGCGTCCCAAGAGCTAGTACGATAGTTACGATAGAACTAAGAGCCTCTGGTATAGCTGCTACTGCTAATGAAACAGCGAACATTAAAGATTCAACAAGTGGATTTGCTCTTATTATATTTATACCGAAAATGATAGCCGATATACCCAATATAATGATTCCCAATTTTCTACCGAAAATATCAAGATTAACCTGCAGAGGTGTTTTCTTTTCCTGTGCATTTTCAAGAAGGGTTGCTATTTTTCCGATTTCAGTTCCCATTCCTATTGCAGTGACTAACACTACTGCTCTTCCATAAGTCGCAAAGCTTCCAGAGAACACCATATTTTTCATATCTCCCAAGGCCACATGATCTGTATGAATAGCATCTGTCATTTTTAGAACACTCTCTGATTCTCCAGTCAATGAGCTTTCATTGACTTTGAGACTATATACTTCAAGTATTCTACCATCTGCACTAATATAGTCTCCTGCTTCAATATATAAAATGTCCCCAACAATTATTTCTCTTGAAGGAATTTCTATCTTTCGGCCATTTCTAAGTACTTTGGCAGTAGGTGACGATAGTGCTTTAAGACTTTTTAATGCTTCCTCTGCCTTAAGATGTTGAGCAGTCCCTAAAGTAGCATTCACTATAACTACAGCTAAAATAACAAGTGTACTCTCTATTTTTCCTAAGAAACCTGAAATAAAAGCTGCTATAATTAATATAACCACAAGAAAGTCTTTAAACTGTTCAAAGAAGACTTTGACAATACTCTTTCGGTCCTTTTCAGCTAATTCATTGAATCCAAAGTCTTTTCTTCGAGTATTTACATCTTCTGAGTTCAGTCCATTGTTAGTAACTTTTAACTCCTGTAAACTTTCCATATCGGTCTTTCTATAAAAATCCATAACAGTCTCCCTTTCCAATTTATATGCTATAAGTTAGTGTTGTTTTTCTAGTTTTCTATTTTTCTTATTTTTAGCTACTTTATCATAAATATCCCACCTTAGTTACTCTTAATAACAATGAGTTTTTAAATACAAAAATAAAAAAGACCTTTAACACAATTCTCTAATTTAGAATTATGTTAAAGGTCTTGCTTTCCTTTTAGGAGTATAAAGCCAGGCAATTACTGCCGGTTGTTGACTTTATAGCTTATTGCTACTCCCCTTTAATAATTATAATGTAACATAGCTTTATATCGTTGTCAATAAAGATTATAAGGGATACGTTCTAAGTGCCTAGACCATAGTACTATACACAAGGCCAAAGTTTTTACGTGTCACTTAACTACTCGAATTTTTTCTAAGTATACTATTCCAGCATACCTTGAAGACAAATATTTGTTGTATATCTTTTCAGCTACTTCCACAGCTTGCTCTTCATCCTCTATTATTATTTCTATTCTAATATTCTCACCAAATCTACTAAGCCCTCCAGATATCGATCTCATACCCCTTTGACCTTGTCCTGAGACATCGTGATAAATAGTGTAAGCTTTAATTTCTAAAGACTCTAGATATTTTATTATTTTTGAAATTATTATTCTTTCAGTTATTATTATTAGTTTTTCTACCTGTTTCAACACGTTAAACCACCCCTATTTAAATGAATTGAGAAATCATACTTGCTAATTGATAATAAAGCGGAATTCCAAGTATAATATTAAATGGAAAGATAATTCCTAAAGTCATACCTAGAGCTAAAGATGGATTAGCATCAGGGAAAGTATCTCTCATAACTGCAGGTGCAGTTATATAGGACGCCCCACCAGCCAAGGCTGCAAATATTGTTGCCCCTCCAGGACTCAAGCCCATAAAAGTAGCTAAGATTATGGCAATAGTAGCGTGAATTGGTGGTAGGATAATCGCTAATAAAAATGTAATTGGTTTGATATTTTTCAATTCATATAATCTTGAACCGGTAAGTAACCCAATATCAAGCATGAAAACTGTGAATAATCCTTTGAAAATATTATCATAAAACGGCATAAGGCTTTTTGTACCTTCAACACCTGATATTAGACCAATTAGAAAACCACCAAATATCAATAATGTAGATTTAGCTGTTAAAGATATACGTAATATATCTTTAATGGTATTCTCACTTTTCTCGGTTTCTGCTGATTTTTTCTTTAAGCCCGTATATCCCAGAATAATAGCAGTAATTAATGCTGCGGTATCCATGAAAGGATATAAGGCAGGTACAAACTCTTCAAAATTAGCCCCTATTTGTTGTAGAAAAACTAAAGTTGATGTAAGGGTTACACTACTACATGCCCCATAATGTCCTGCTATCGATCCGGCATTAGACGAATCAAATCCAATCTTAGACATTATAACATATACTAG
>Ga0194136_1001279_pt1 | contig 12509 bp, 8 predicted proteins | sample TARM_MetaG_T3A_1_FD_134023 | JGI IMG/M metagenome (GOLD analysis project Ga0194136, IMG submission 134023) | Freshwater microbial communities from Pennsylvania, USA, analyzing microbe dynamics in response to fracking - TARM_MetaG_T3A_14 (version 2) | ecosystem: Environmental > Aquatic >...
AGCCGGCGCGCCGGCTGATCCACCAGCTGTACGACGCCGGGGTGGATGCGCTGATCGTGCAGGACATGGGCGTGATGGAACTGGATATCCCGCCGATTGAAATCCACGCCAGCACCCAGTGCGATATCCGCAACCTGGACAAGGCCAGGTTTCTCGGTCAGGCCGGTTTCTCGCAGCTGGTACTGGCGCGCGAGCTGAGTCTTGAGCAGATCCGCGCCATTCATGAAGCAGTAGACACCCCGCTGGAGTTCTTTGTGCACGGCGCGCTGTGCGTGGCCTTTTCCGGTCAGTGCAATATCTCCCACGCGCAGACCGGGCGCAGTGCCAACCGTGGCGACTGCTCGCAGGCCTGCCGGCTGCCCTACACCCTGACCGACGAGCACGGCGGCGTGGTCGCCTATGAAAAGCACCTGCTGTCGATGAAGGACAACAACCAGACCGCCAACCTCGGCGCACTGGTGGATGCCGGCATCCGCTCGTTCAAGATCGAGGGGCGCTACAAGGATGCCGCCTATGTGAAGAACATCACCGCCTGGTATCGCCAGCAGGTGGATGCGGTACTACCCGAGCGCCCGCATCTGGCGCGCGCCTCCAGCGGGCGCAGTGAGCACTTCTTCATTCCTGATCCGGACAAGACCTTCCACCGCGGCAGCACCGATTATTTCGTCAATACGCGCAAGCTGGATATCGGCGCCTTCGATACCCCGACCTTTACCGGACTGCCGGTCGGCGAGCTGCAGCAGGTGCGCAAGAACGACCTGCTGGTCAGCAGCCATGAGCCACTGAATAACGGTGACGGCCTGAATGTGCTGGTCAAGCGCGAGGTGGTCGGCTTCCGCGCGAATATCGCCGAGCTGCTCAGCCAGCATCAGGACGAGGACGGCCAGCCGCGCTGGCACTACCGCATCGAACCCAACGAACTGCCCGAGGCGCTGCGCCGTGCGCGCCCCGGCCAGACCCTGAGTCGCAACCTCGACCACAACTGGCAGCTGGCGCTGCAAAAACCCTCGGCCGAGCGCCGTGTCGGCCTGCACTGGCAACTGAGTGGCGATGCCGGCGCACTGACCCTGAGTGCCCGCAGCGAGGATGGCGTGACTGTCAGCCAGAGCCTGGAAGGCCCCTTTGAAGCCGCGCAGAACGCCGAGCGCGCGCGCAGCCAGATCGAGGACCTGCTGACCCAGCTGGGCAACACCCTGTACCACTGCGAGGGCATCGAACTGACACTGGCGGAGCTGCCCTTCGTGCCGCTGTCACGCCTGAAGGCGCTGCGCCGCAGCGTGATCGAGCAACTGGATGCCGCGCGCCTGGCCGCCCACCCGCGCGGCAGCCGCAAGCCGGTCAGTGTACCGCCGCCGGTCTATCCGGAATCGCACCTGAGCTTTCTGGCCAACGTCTATAACGCCAAGGCGCGGGCCTTCTACCAGCGCTTTGGCGTCGAGCTGATCGATGCCGCCTTCGAGGCCCACGAGGAACTCGGCGAGGTGCCGGTGATGATCACCAAGCACTGCCTGCGCTTCTCCTTCAACCTCTGTCCGAAACAGGCCAAGGGCGTGATCGGCGTGCGCAGCAACGCCAAGCCGATGCAGCTGGTGCACGACAACGAAGTGCTGACCCTGAAGTTCGACTGCAAGCCCTGCGAGATGCACGTGATCGGCAGGATCAAGGGCAACATCCTGCGCCAGCCGCTGCCCGGCAGTCAGGCCTCGGTGGTGGGTTCGATCACCCCGGACGACTTGCGCAAGACCATCCGCCGCGCCCCGCACTGAGGCGGAGCGCGACGGACAGCATGCCCGGGTGAGGCTCAGGCACAGCGTTGGCTGCGCTGGCGCTCCTGTTCAACCAGTTCCTTCTTCGACAGCTTGCCGACCGGGGTTTTCGGCAGGCTGTCACGGATTTCCATCGCCGCCAGCCGTTCGTGCTTGCCCAGCCGCGACGCCAGAAACGCCTGCAGCTCGGTAAAATCGAAGGGCTCGGCAGCGGCGCGCAGCTTGATAAAGGCCTTCGGCGCCTGACCGCGATAGGCATCGTCAATACCGATTACCGAGACCTCCTCCACCGCCGGATGCTCGTAGATCGCCTCCTCGATGATCCGCGGATAGACGTTATAGCCGCTGCACAGAATCATGTCCTTGGTGCGATCAACGATATACAACCAGCCCTGCTGATCCATACGCGCCACATCACCGGTGCGCAGGAAGCCGTCACTGGTCATCGACTCCGCGGTGGCATCGGCACGCTTCCAGTAACCCGTGGTGATGTTCGGCCCGGCAATGCACAGCTCGCCCTCCTCGCCCGGCGCCACCTCCCGCTCACTGCCATCCAGCGCCAGCAGGCGCACCCGGCAACCGGGTGCCGGCAGGCCGCAGGAGCCATTACGCGGCTCGGCATCGGCCGGCGTGAAGGTGCCAACCGTCGAGGTTTCGGTCATGCCCCAGCCCTCGCGCAGGCGACAGCCGGCGACCTGCTGGAAGCGTTGCTGCACCTCCAGCGGCAGGGGCGCACCACCGGAATTGCAGACCTTCAGCGAGCTCAGGTCGCGCTGGGCCGTCAGCGGATGGGCGAGCAGCCCGATAAACATGGTCGGCACGCCGGGGAAGGTGCTGATGCGTTGCCGGTGAATGCAGTCCAGCACCTCAACCGGATCAAAGCGCGGATGCAGGTAAACCTCGGCGGCCATGCGCAGGCTGAACAGCATGTTGATCATCAGCGCATAGATATGGAACGGTGGCAGCACCGCCAGCACCCGCTCATTGCCCGGCGTCAGCTCGTTGCCAAGAATCGCCAGCAGCTGCGAGCAGGAGCTGGTCAGGTTGGCGTGGGTGAGCATCGCGCCCTTCGGTAGCCCGGTGGTACCGCCGGTGTACTGCACCACTGCCAGCGCTGCCTGCGGATCATCCAGCGGATGCAGGCGGCAGTCATCGCCCTGCGCCAGCAGACTGGCAAACGGCAGGCACTGGTCATTCCACTGCACCTCGGCACGCGGCCCCAGCTGCTCGGCCTGCGCCTGGCTGACCGGGCCACAGAACTCGGTCAACTGACCAACCAGCAAGCGCTGCAGACGGGTGCTGTGCAGCAACTCGGCCATGCGCGGGTAAAAGGCCGCCAGATCCAGGGTAATCATCAGATCGGTCTGGCTGTCCTCGATCTTGTGCGCCAGGGTGCGCTCGGCATCCAGCGGGGAATAGTTGACCACAGTGCCGCCGGCGCGCAGCACTGCCATAAAGCTGATGAAGTAATGCGGGCAGTTCGGCAGGTACAGGCCCACATGCACCCCCGGCCCCACGCCGAGTTGCTGCAGGCCGCTGGCAGCGCGGCGCACCAGCGCATCCAGCTCGGCATAACTGAGCTTGTGGCCAAAGAAGTCGATCGCCGGACGCTCGGGAAACTCGCGCGCTGCCCCCTCCAGCAACGCCCACACCGGCCCCACCGGCAACGCCGGCTGATGCGCCATGTGCGCGGGATAGGACTGCAACCAGGGCATCGACTGGCTCATCACCGACCTCCAATGTTGTTTTTGTATGGCTCGAAGGTAGCCGCTGGCTGTCTCGACGCCTAGACACATTGATGGCGGATATGACGGGTTATCGACCGCAGGATCCATCCCGCGGCCACTCAGGCCTCAGTTGCTCGCCACCAGATTGCCGCTGGGATTGGCTATCTGATAACGGCCGCTCTGCTCGTCTCGCTGCACGCCCGCCACCGCGACCACCGGATCATGGGTGAATACCAGCCGGCCATGACGGGCAACCAGCGAGTCGAGCAGCTCTTCCTTTTCCTCGATCAGCGCTTCGGGAAAGCGGTCATAGCCCATGGTGATCGGCAGGTGCACCCAGGGCGCACCGGGAATCAGATCGCCCGGAAACACCACCGGACCAGATGGCATGTCAAACTCGGGAATCATCAAGCCCGGGGTGTGCCCATCGCTGAAGCGGAAACGCCAGCCGTCACCCAGCGCAGCGGACTGCTGTCCATCGGCAATCAGTTCCAGCCGGCCACTGGTTTCAAGCAAATTGAGCAGCTCGGGTATGAACGAGGCCTGGTCGCGCGGGTGCGGTCGTCGGGCCCGGTGCCAATGACGCTGGCCGGTGACAAAGGAGGCATTGGGAAACAGCAGGTGTGCCGGCTGGCCCGCCTGCCAGGCGCTGAGCAGGCCACCGGCATGGTCGAAGTGCAGATGGGTAAGAACAACGACATCAATGTCCTCATGCCCGAGACCGATTTCAGCCAGGCTTTCAAGCAACACGTGGCGGTCCTCGATGACACCGTAGCGCTCTTTCAGGCGCGGCTCGAAGAAGGCGCCTATGCCGGTTTCGACCAAAATGTTGCGGTCATCTTCCTGCACCAGCAGAGCGCGGCAACTCAGGGTAATGCGGTTGTGCTCGTCTGTTTCGACCCAGCGTGACCACAGGGCCTTGGGCGCATTACCAAACATGGCTCCGCCATCAAGCCGCTGACTGTTGCCTTCCAGGGTGGTGAATGTACGCATTGCAGAGTTCTCGTTAGGTGAGGTGATACGGTCTGCGCTGTCGCCGGCGGTGCCGCTTACAACGTAAAGCTGTAGCCAACAATCAGCCGGTTCTCATCCATGTCGCTGGCAAAACTGCTGCGGTAGGTTGCGTTGCGCCAGCGCACAGACAGATTCTTCAGCAGCCCCCCCTGGACCGTATAGGCAAGATCCGTGTTGCGCTCCCATTCGCTGCCGCGGCCGCTTGCCAGTCTGATGTTGTCGCCATGGGTGTAGCGGTTCATCAGGCTAAGGCCCGGCAGGCCAAGATCGGCGAAACTGTAGTCATGGCGCAGTTGCCAGCTGCGCTCGTCGCGGTTGGCGAAGTCGTTGATCTGTACCAGGTGAACCAGGAACGGGTCAGTGCCATTGAGATAGGCGAAGCCGGTACGCCCCGCCATCTGCTGGTAGCTGGCACCGAAGCGCTGCATACCGGTCTGCCAGGCCAGCGCCAGACTGGTCATGCGGTTGTCTATATTGCTGCGCCCGGCGTTGCTGGCATCAGCGTAGCGCAGATCGGCGCTGAACCGGCCAGAGTCCAGCGTTCGGCTGTGGTTCAGCGTCAGATAGTGCTGGCGGTAGATACCATCAAGCTCACCGAAGTGATAGCTGGCACGGGTATCGGGGTTAAAGCGGTAGCTGGCACCCGCGAATTCAAAGGCATTGCTGTCAGGCTTGCCGCCTACGCTGACGTTGCGCGCACCACCCTGCACCGGTCGCATACGCTGGTGATCGGACGAATCGCGCAGGTTGATGGCGTCGAAGCGGCCCAGCTCGAAGCCCAGTGCCTCGCCACCTTTGGCCTGCAGCCAGCCGCCGCGGAAGGTCTGCGGCAACAGGCGGCTGTCATTGTGCATGGCCAATGGCAGTTGCGGCAGCAGGGTGCCGATGCGCAACAGGTGCTCATCCAGCCGTATCTTGGCGGTCAGGCCGATTTGCGCATAGTCGTCCATCGCCCGACCTTCACTACGGTCGGCCTTGAGCAGGCCGGTGCCAGTGCGGTCGGGACTGGAATCAAGCTTGATGCCCAGCAGGCCAATGGCGTCCAGACCGACACCGAAGCGGCCTGGCGTGTAGCCGGACTGCCAGTCGAGACGAATGCCCTGAGCCCATTCGTCAGCCTTGCCTTGCGCGGCACCGGACTGACGGAAGTCGCGATTGAAGTAGAAGTTGCGCAGTTCCAGGCGAGTCTGGCTGTCCTGCAGCAGGTCGGCACTGGCCGGCAGCGCCATCAGGCTTCCAAGGCCAAGCAGCACACATGCATGAAAGCGTTTCATGGTCGTCCCCTTGTTGTTTGTTATGGTTGTTCAGTCACGCACCGGCGCACTGGCATCGGCATTATCCCGGACGCTGCGAAAACGCAGAATATGGGTACGCTCGACCAGCAGGTACAACACAGCTCCGGCCGCCAGGCCCCAGCCGGCACCATAAACCGCCAGCACCACACCCATGGTGCCGGCCACGCCGCGCTCGGTATTGTTGTTGAGCTGTTCGAAGCCGACCATCAGGCAGATGTATCCGGTCAGGATCAATGTCAGTGACAGGGCAATCGGCAGTACCGGCTGGAAGAAGCTGACCAGCGGCAGCATAAACAGGGCGATAAAGCCGGTGATCCAGAAAGTGCCGGCACCACTGTAGATCGAGTCCATGGCATTGCGGCCATACTTGTAACGTTCGGCCATGGTTGCCGCAACAGCGGTCCAGATCGGCCCAGCCAAGCCCGGATAAGGCGCAAAAAAAGCATGCAGCGCGTTACGAATGGCCGTCACCAGGTGGACGCGGTCGATATTGTTCTCGATCACCTCGTCCGGGCGCAGCTCATCGGCACGCTGCATCAGTGACTGGCCGACAATGATGTCGCCGAAGGCAATGATGTAGGCGATCACGGCGGTTGGCACCGCGAGCAAAAACACCTTGAACTCCGGAAAGCCAAGCATGAACGGCAGGTAGTTCCACATCTCGCCGAACGCCGGCGTGGTGATGCCCCAGCGCACGTCCGGCATTGTGTACTCGCCAACCGCAATACCAACGATGATGGCAATCAGCATACCCGGCACCATGCCGTAGTTGACGATCTTGCGCATGAACGGCAGGCGCTCGGTCAGCCCCTTGAACGAGACCGAGAACATCAGGTACAGACAGATCAGACTACCCAGCACCAGCGAAATCGGCGTGTTGGCCAGACGCCCGCCGCTGGAAATCTCGCCCATCAGTGCGGCGATACCTGCGCCGATAATGATTCCGCCCTTCATCGAGTTGGGCACAATACGCACCATCACGCTGCCAAGCCGGGTGATGCCAAGCACCAGAAAGATCAGAAACACCAGAAACTGCAACGCAAACAGCGCCTGGATAGCCTCCGGTCCCGGCTCGAAATCACCGAGAAACAGCAACACCACCGGGATCGCCGGAGTGATCCAGCCCGGCACCATGGGCACGCCGAGCAGAGCCGGCAGCATAAACCCGATGCCGCATACCACTACATAGGCCAGCGCCACGTCATAGGGCAGACCAAGGAATTTTTCCAGCAACGGAATCATGCCCAGGCTGACCACAAACATGATCAGCGCCTGCAGCATTTCCGCCGTCTCCCAGCGGTAATGCACAAAGGGCAGACGAACCTTGAACGGACCACAGGACCAATGGGGTTGCTCGGCGCCATCGGCGCGCTTGAACACTTGCATGCTAAGCCTCCGTCGGCCGGAACGGGTCCGGCCGCTTGTTGTTGTTGTGAAACGGGTTGTGCGGGCTTACAGCCGACATATCAGAGCTGTCTGGCCCAGTCGCGCAGTACGTACTTCTGGATCTTGCCGGTCGAGGTCTTGGGCAGGTCGGTGAACACCACGGTTTTCGGCACCTTGAAGCCAGCCAGATGTTCGCGGCAAAACTGCATCAGGTCCTCGGCACCGGCCTGCAGCCCTCCCTTCAGCGCAACAAAGGCGCAGGGCGTCTCGCCCCATCGCTCGTCAGGGCGAGCCACCACTGCCGCTTCAAGTACAGCCGGGTGCCGGTAGAGCGTGTCTTCAACCTCGATAGTGGAGATGTTCTCGCCACCGGAAATAATGATGTCTTTCAGGCGGTCGCGGATTTCCACATACCCATTGGGATGACACACCGCCAGATCACCGGTATGGAACCAGCCACCGTCAAACGCCTCGGCGGTAGCTTCCGGATTCTTCAGGTAGCCCTTCATTACCGTATTGCCGCGCATAAAGATTTCACCGATGGTTTCGCCATCACAGGGCACCGGCTGCAGGCTCTGCGGATCAGCAACCATCACCCCTTCCAGGGTCGGGTAGCGCACGCCCTGACGCGACTTCAGCCGGGCCCGTTCGTCCAGTGGCAGCTCGTTCCACTCGTCATGCCAGGCGCACACGGTGACCGGACCGTAGACCTCGGTCAGCCCGTATACGTGGGTAACTTCGATACCCATGGCCTCGACCGCGCCAATCACCTTGGCCGGCGGCGCCGCACCAGCGACCATGGCCTTGACCGGGTGGTCGATGGCTGCCTTGGCCGACTCCGGCATATTGACCAGGGCATTGAGCACAATGGGCGCGCCACACAGATGCGTAACCTTGTGTTCATCAATCAGATTGAGAATTTTTTGCGGATCGACCCGGCGCAGACACACATGCACCCCGGCCAGAGCGGTAATGGTCCAGGGATAGCACCAGCCGTTGCAGTGGAACATCGGCAGGGTCCACAGATACACCGGATGCTGGCCCATGCCCCAGGTCATCTGGTTGCCCAGCGCATTCAGATAGGCACCACGGTGGTGATAGACCACACCCTTGGGGTTGCCGGTGGTGCCGGAGGTGTAGTTCAGCGAGACAGCCTGCCACTCGTCACTCGGCCAGTGCCAGTTGAACCCGGGATCACCCTCGGCAAGAAAGGCCTCGTAATCAAGATTGCTGACCGGCTCGCCTTCGCCATACTCAGGATCATCCACATCAATGACCAGAATCGGCCGATTGATCAGCTTCAGCGCGTCACGGATCACTGCATGAAATTCACGATCGGTAATCAGCGCCCGGGCTTCGCCATGGTTGAGCATGAAAGCGATAGCTTCGGCATCCAGGCGCACATTGAGGGTATTGAGCACTGCGCCGATCATGGGGACGCCGAAATGAGCTTCCAGCATGGCCGGAATATTCGGCAGCATGACGGCCACCGTGTCGCCGACACCGATACCGCGCCCCTGCAAGGCCGACGCCAGTCGCCGGCAGCGTTGATAGGTTTCCTGCCAGTTGCGGCGAATGGCACCATGGATCACCGCAGGGTAATGCGGATAGACGCTGGCAGTCCGCTCGATGAAACTCAGCGGGGTCAGGGCGATATGGTTGACCGGTGCCTGGGACAGGCCTTCCTGAAAAATTGACATGGCAACACCTGGGCTATGTATTTGTTGGCTCTTGTAGTGACAGGTCTGGATATGACTACCAGACTTGCATGGCATGATTTATAGTTCATTTAGAATAAATATGGAACTTAACCTAAAGTATTATAGTATTTTTACTATAGGAACCCCGATTGACTACAAAGCCTGATACCTTGCAGCAGCTGGCAACACAGCTGCTCGCCAACGACCCGCAGCCCAGCCTGCTGATAACCAGCGACCTGCAGAGCCTTTGCAACCCGGCCATGCAGCGCCTGCGCGCAAACGGCACCGAGCCGACTGACTGGCTACCGACCAACCACGACGCACTGGCCAGCGCCTGCCGCCAGCAACAGCGCTGCATCGAGGACGTGGAAAGCCAGACCGCAGAACGACACCTGCTCTGGAGCTATATCCCCCAGCCAGCATTGAATGCGGTTCTGGTACGCGGACGCGATGCAACCAACAGCCTGCGCTTGCAGCACCAGGCCACCGTAGCCCACCGGCTGTACCGCTTGATCATCGAAAACACCACCGATCTGATTTCGCGGCATACACCCGACGGCATATTCCTCGATGCCTCGCCAGCCGCACGCACCCTGCTCGGCTACTCACCCGAGCAACTGCGCGGCAGCTCCATACAAAAGCTTCTGCACCCGCAGGACAGCGACCGCCTCAGCGAACGCTACCGGCGCGTACTGGAGCAGGATGGCTATCTGACCGAAACCTACCGGATCCAGCACCAGAACGGGCACTACCTCTGGTTTGAAACCGCCAGCCGTGCGATCCGCGAAACCTATACCGGCAGCGTGATCGAGGTAGTGAGTGTGTCGCGTGATATCACTGCACGCATTCACAGCGAGGAAAATCATCGCCGCCTGCAGGACGAACTGGCCCACGCCGCGCGGCTGGCAACCCTTGGCGAGCTGGCCTCGGGCATTGCCCATGAACTGAACCAGCCGCTGGCCGCCATTCTCAATTACGCCAGTGCCAGCCAGCGTTACCTGAGTGGCGCACAACAAGGGCCGGCCGAACTCGACAAGGTCGAACAGGGACTGGCCCGTATCAGCGAACAGGCCGAGCACGCGGCGGCAGTGATACGCCGGCTGCGCGGCTTTTTGCGCAAGGGCCAGCGCCGCCTGCAAACACTGGCTCCGGCGCAACTGCTGCGGGACGCGGTGAACCTCTGCGCCTGGGAAGCCAGCCAGCACCAGGTAAGCGTGGTCGAGCAATGTGCCGCTGACCTGCCACAGGTCCAGGTCGACCCCATCCTGTTGCAGCAGGTATTGCTGAACCTGCTGCGCAACGCTATCGAAGCCAACCGCGAACGTCACCCGCAGTCAGCCTCGCAGATCATCCTGCAACTCGACAGCGATGGTGGGCTGGTCCATATCCGCGTTTTCGACCAGGGTCCCGGCCTCACCGAGGACCAGCGCCAACGGATTTTTACGCCTTTCTATACCAGCAAACCGGAGGGTTTGGGCTTGGGGCTGTCGATGAGTCAGGGTATCGTAGAGGGCTTCGGTGGCGGGCTGGAAGCCTTGCCGGTGGATGCCGGCGGACTCTGCCTGCATTGCTGGCTGCCGGCCGGTTCAGAGCAGCCATGACCAACACACCCGCGTAGCGCCATAGGAGCAGCCATGCCCGAGATGTCCCAGCAACTGGTCTATGTTGTCGATGATGACCAGGGCATGCTCGACTCCACTCTCTGGCTGTTTGACTCAGTGGGGCTCAAGGCACTGGCATTCACCAACGGCCAGAGCTTTCTCGAGGCCTGTGATCCAATGGCAAATGCCTGTGTGCTGCTGGATATCCGCATGCCGGGGATGGGCGGACTGGCCGTGCAAGAGGCCATGCGCGAGCGAGGTATCGAGCTTCCGGTTATCTTCGTCAGCGCCCATGCTGATGTCCCCATAGTGGTCCGCGCATTCCGCGGCGGCGCCGTCGACTTCATCGAGAAACCCTACAACGAGCAGCTCCTGCTTGACAGCGTCCAGCGCGCGCTCAACCGCCAACCCGTGATTGCCACCAACCAGCGCGCCCGGCATGAGGTGCAGGCCAGGCTCGACAGCCTGACCCCCCGCGAGCGCGACATCCTGCTACCGCTGGTGCAGGGCTACAGCAACCGGGAAATTGCCGAACAGTTGCAAGTCAGCGTAAAGACCGTGGACCTGTACCGCTCGCGGGTGATGAAACGGATGCAGGCCGACAGCCTGCCGGCACTGGTAGGCATGGCCATAGGCGCCGGCCTGATCGAACCCTTCAGCCTGCAGCCGCGCTGAGCCCTGCGTCCGACAGCACGTCTCCCGGGCGCTACTGACTGGCCGGGATGGCTATTGCCCAGGCGCCTACCCTGCCACCTCGACCCGGTTGCGCCCGCCATGCTTGCTGGCGTACAGGGCCGCATCGGCACGCGCAATGCTGCTGCCAAGCACCTCCCCTGAACGGTACTGGCTGATACCAATACTCAGGGTGACCGGCCCATCCAGCCCGTGGCGACCCCAGTCATGGTCAGCCACCGCCATACGCACCCGCTCGGCAATCTGCTGCGCCTGCAGGCTGTCGGTGTCCGGCAATACCGCAAGGAACTCCTCGCCACCCCAGCGCCCGACATAGTCCTGCTCGCGCAGCGTCGCCTGCAACAGCTGGCTGATCTGGCTGAGCACCTGATCGCCACAGTCATGCCCATGCTGGTCATTGATCTGCTTGAAGTGATCCACGTCCATCAGCAGGAATGCCAGTCTGGCGCCGTCTGCGTCGCTGCCGGAAATATCCTGATTGGCCAGCTCGACCATGTGCCGGCGGTTGAACAACCGGGTCAGCGGGTCGGTGGTGGCCATGCGTTTCAAGTCGCGATGCGCGCGCTTGACCGTCAGCATGTAGTACAGCGACAGGTAGCTGAACATGCCGAATACCGTGGTCAGGTTGAACAGATACACCCCCTGCAGGGCGCCGTCGGAAATCGGTTGCAGCGGCTCAACCAGCCGCGTGGTGATATTCAGCGCCACATAGAACAGCCACAGGCAGAAAACCGCAAAGGTGGCCCAGGCAAAGGAACGGTTACCCGCATACAGCGCCGGAATGAACATCAGCAGGAAATAGTGAAAGCCACTGTCCCACCCGATCAGCAGCGAGCCGAGCGCCGCATGCACCATCACCTCGATCCAGATCAGCCTGACCGCCAGACGGTTGCGGCGGTTCAGCAACGCCCAGTAGGCAATGGCATACATCGGCACACTGAGCACATTGACCCAGGCCAGAATCGGCGAGCCGAGATAGTGAAAAATGAAAAAGAAGGCAACATCCACGCTGCCAGCCAACATGCAGCAGCGCAGACACATCAACCAGAACTGCGAGCGGGGCTCATCCAACCGACGCCGTGCTTCCATGTACCGACTTGCTCCTGCAAGGAATTACTATCGCAGTGACATTACCCTGAATCAGGCTTCATTTCACCCGAAACAGTACATCCTAGACCTCAAAACAAAGCTCATCGGTCCGCGCCGCCATGATGAAATCATTGATGTGCAGACCGCCGATATCGTGGGTCCACCAGCGCACCGTCAGTTTGCCGTACTCCACCAGCAGCGCCGGATGATGGCCCTGTTCCTCGGCCAGCTCACCCAA
>Ga0194136_1001280_pt1 | contig 12503 bp, 8 predicted proteins | sample TARM_MetaG_T3A_1_FD_134023 | JGI IMG/M metagenome (GOLD analysis project Ga0194136, IMG submission 134023) | Freshwater microbial communities from Pennsylvania, USA, analyzing microbe dynamics in response to fracking - TARM_MetaG_T3A_14 (version 2) | ecosystem: Environmental > Aquatic >...
GCCTTGTTACACCCTTTCTGCCATGGAAGAGACACTGCTTGGGTCTTTTTACAAATACGAGGTTGGAACAGAAGAGGGGGTGCTGGGTATTTTAACAAAGGCGCTTTGTTCCGAGGAAGACCCTGCGTTTGCTGATTTCTTCGATGGGCTTGATGAGGGGTATTTAAGTGCTGAATGCAACCTTGGGGAAGAAGAGGCGCTTGAGCTAGCCCAAGCGTTAAAAGGAAAGCGCGTGACCTGTGTTTTGGGGGCAGATTTAGAGCACCATGCCCAAGCTAAAACCCTTGCCCAGTGGCTTGCGCTTCTTGGACACGTGGCGCAAGTAGAGTACGTAATGGCAGGACACAAAGAGAGCGCGGCAGCACCGGTTTCTTTCACCTTTCCTACGCCCCCAGAGTCCCTTGAGAGCTATGATGGCACGGTTGCGTATGCTTGCCCCGCAAGAAAAAAAGAAGAAACAACCGCTTTGGTGGGTTCGTTACAGTTTAGTATTGCGGCGAAGATAAAGAACGGGGACGTGGTGGAGATTTCAAATTCCCTTGGGGAGCAAGTGCGTACCTTCTGTCTTGATGAGGCAATGAAAGGGACTGTGGCGCTTTTGCCGTATGAAAAAGTGCCTTGTGGGTTTCGCTACGTGCAATCCACGATTAAAAAAGTAGGATAGCCGATGATTACTGTAACCATTGACAATATTCCGTGTCAGGCAAAGGAAGGGGAGTATCTTTTAAATGTTGCTCGCCGCAATCGCATCTTTATCCCAGCCTTGTGTTATGTAAATGGCTGTAGCCCCACCCTTGCGTGCCGCTTGTGTTTGGTGGATGTTGATGGCAAGCGGGCGTATGCGTGCAACGCCAAAGCCAAAGAAGGCATGAGCGTTGTGACCAAAACAGAGGAAATCGAAGCAGAACGCAAGGCCATCATGCAAGTGTACGACATCAACCATCCTCTTGAGTGTGGGGTATGCGACCAAAGCGGTGAGTGCGAATTGCAAAACTACACCCTTGAAATGGGCGTGGATCACCAAGCCTTCGCCATCCAAGACACCCCCCGCCCTTCCACAACATGGGGCAAGATTCACTATGACGCTTCGTTGTGTATCGTGTGTGAACGGTGCGTGACGGTGTGTAAAGATAAGATTGGAGAATCTGCCCTTAAAACTGTTCCGCGGGGCGGCGAAGCCCTAGACAAAGAGTGGAAAGAAAAAGTGCCCAAAGATGCCTTTGCCATGTGGAACAAGATGCAAAAATCTCTCATTGGGCCAGCTAGCGGCGACACCCTTTCTTGCAGTTTTTGTGGAGAGTGTGTGCAAGCCTGCCCTGTGGGCGCCCTTGTAAGTGCGGATTTTCAGTACCGCTCCAATGCTTGGGAGTTGCGCAAAATTCCCGCTTCTAACCCCCACAGCAGCGATTGTTCACTCCTGTATTATGAAGTAAAACATGCAAACATAGACAACCCCAAAGAGACCCTTTACCGCGTGAGTACGGATAAGCACTTTAGTACGCTAAACGGGGCGGCACGCTATGGGTATGATTTTGAAAATACCGTGACCCATAAAGATGAAAAAGCCTTTAACGAAGTCGTAGAAGCCTTGCGCAAAGGCGAGGCAAAAAGCATTGTGTTTAACAGTTTTATCACCAATGAAGAAGCACTGCTCCTTCAAAAACTCAAAGAGACCTTTGGGGTAGCGCTTGTAAACCCTGATGCCAAAGCGTATCAGAGATTTTTAGAAGGCTATGCTAAAACAAGTGGCAAGAGTTTGTATGGGGCAACGACCCAGAGCATCAAAGAGAGCGATTTTATTATCACGCTAGGCACGGCTATTAAAACCGATGCGCCCAATCTGGGCTACGCCCTTAACAATGCTTTGCTGATGAATAAAGGTGCGGGGCTTTATTTTCATCCTATTGCCGATGCTGTTGTGGCGGGGTATTCTAAAAATATCGCTTGCATCACCCACAAAGTGGGCACTGAAGAGGCGGCTTTGCTGTGGATATTGGGCCGTTTTGGAGAACACCTTCCCCAAGAACTCCAAGAGATGTTAAGCGCATACCGAGTGCAAAAGACCAAAGAAGTTAGTGAGGTTGCGAAAGAGACCTTCAAGGAAACCGTGATTGATGAAGCCACGGGCGAGAGTAAAGAGGTTGAGAAAACCCTTTCTAAAACCGTCACAAAAACCGTGGAAGTGGTCTGCAATACCTTGTGGGAAGTTTTGGGTGTTGCGGACATGGAAGAACAGGTCGATAAGCTTCTTGAGAAAAAAGAACGTTTTTCGCTCATGGTAGGCGAAGACCTTTACACTCACCCCAATGCTGCAAACCTTAGCGCGCTTGTGGGACTTATTGCGCGTTATACGCCCTTTGACGTGTTGCTGATTCCTTCCCAAACCAATACCCTCGGCGTTGCCCTTGTGTGTACGCTAGACACCCAAGTGGTTGGCAAGAGTATCGGATACAACGAAAAAGGAGACTGGACACTAAGCGCCCTTGGAAAAGGCCAGCTTGATATGCCAGCACTCAACCAGCAAGAAGGCACTTTCACAAACCTTGATAAGCGTGTGGTGCCTACCAATGCGGCGTTGGAGTACCACGGGTACTGCCTCAACGACATTGCCAATGCTCTGGGTATTGAAGCCGATTACACCGTAGCCTACACAGAACACTTGCCTGAGCACAAAGGGTTTCAAGCCCGTCCTTTTGACACCTTGCCCAATGTTTTTGCCAATGACGGCACGGAATTGCGCGGGTATGCTTTACATGTAAAAGAGGGGAGCGCTGTGCAAGAGTGGAGTGCGATGGCGCCTTTGGCCTTAGAGGGGGAGTTGGTGTATTTGGCCAATCCAGTACACCAGTTTAGTCCTTTTACCAACAAAGCCCACCAGTTAAACGAAGCAGGAGCGCTGTATGCTTCTGCGGGATTTTTAGAGGCCAAGGGGTTTAAAGATGGGCAGATGGTGCGCATTAGCAACACTAAAGGCCATCAGTTGGTAGTGGCCCTTAAACAAGACCCTTTGTGGAGCGGCGCAATACCCTACCTGCCCACCTTTGACATCAAACTGGATGTAAAACCTTTTTTTGAAGGCTATCGCTTTGCCAAGGTTTCCATCGAAGGAGTGACCCATGAGTAGTGAAATGGCGTATGTCATTGAAACCGTGATTAAGGCGCTGGTGATTATTGCACTTTTTGCTTCTTTGGCGGGTTTTGCAACATATGTTGAGCGTAAGATTTTGGCGTTTATGCAACGCCGCTTGGGCCCAACCATGGTAGGGCCTTATGGGATTTTGCAGTTGGTGGCAGACATGATTAAACTCTTCACCAAAGAGGATGTGGTGCCCAAAAATGCTGTAAAACCCATTTTTCTTATTGCTCCTCTTATTGCCGCTATTGCTGCCATGACAGCTCTTGCGGCCGTACCGCTTTTTCCAGAGTTTACCGTCTTTGGCCATACGGTGCGCCCGATTCTAGCAGATGTTGGCGTGGGCGTGCTGTTTGTCATGGGGGTGGCTTCGGTGAGCATGTATGCGCCGTTGCTTGCGGGGATGAGCAGCTCTAACAAATGGGGACTTTTGGGTTCTGCGCGCGCGGTGGTGCAGTTGCTCTCTTTTGAAGTGGTTTCGGGATTTGCCCTTCTTGCGCCTATTATGCTTATTGGTTCTTTGTCACTTATTGACATTAACAATTACCAAATTGGCGGCGTTGCAGAGTGGATTATCTGGAAGCAGCCCTTGGCCTTTGTGTTGTTTGTGATTGCTATTTTTGCTGAAACGAACCGAACACCTTTTGACCTTTTAGAGCACGAAACAGAGATTGTTGCAGGCTATGGAACAGAGTATTCAGGGATGCGTTGGGGGATGTTTTTCATCGGGGAATACGCCAACATGTTCACCGCTTCTTTTTTGGTTTCGTTAATTTTCTTGGGCGGTTTCAACCCGCTATGGTTTATTCCTGGTGCGTTGGCGATTATCTTAAAAGTCTGTTTTTTGATTTTCTTTTTTATGTGGGTGCGTGCAGCGTGGCCCCATATTCGTCCAGATCAGTTGATGTGGTTGTGTTGGAAAGTGCTCATGCCGTTGGCACTTTTAAACATCCTCATTACTGGTTTAGTGGTTATCTAGGAGGCATCCCATGGAAATAGTAAAGAGCGGAAACAGTGGCTATGTCTATGTCCACGAAGAGGTTCGTCCCAAAACGCCTTGGGAGCAGTTTAAACAAGTGGTTGCGCGTACTTTTAAGGGAGAGTTGTTTGTAGGGCTTTGGATTGTGTTTCGGGAAATGGTTAAAAAAGACAATTGCGCCACTATCCAATACCCTTTTGAAAAAGTACCTCTTAGCCCAAGATACCGTGCCATCCATAAGCTTTTGGTGCTAGTAGAAAGCGGCAATGAGCGGTGTATTGGTTGTGGGTTGTGCGAGAAGATTTGTATTGCCAATTGTATCCGCATGGACACCAAGCTGGGCGAAGATGGACGCAAAAAAGTGAGCGAGTACACCATTAACTTTGGGCGCTGCATCTTTTGCGGCTTTTGTGCTGAAGTGTGTCCAGAGCTTGCCATTGTCCATGGAGACGAATATGAAAATGCCAGCGAACAGCGCGCGCATTTTGCACTCAAAGAGGACATGCTGACGCCTTTGGATGTGTTTAAGGCAAACAAACAGCGTGAATATGATGGCTTTGGTGCGCTTTCAAAAGAAGCGGACCAATGGGTTAAAAAAACACCATTGGCATATTAGGGGTTTACATGTACGAAGCAGTTGCATTTTATCTTTTTTCGGTTTTGACCTTGGGCATGTTTGCCATTACGGTGCTGAGCAATAACGCCCTTTACGCCATGAGTGCTTTGGCGGGAGGGATGATTTTTGTATCGGGATTTTTCTTTTTGCTGGATGCAGAATTTTTAGGTGTCGTGCAAATCATTGTCTATTCGGGTGCGGTGATGGCCTTGTATGCCTTTGGGATGATGTTTTTTGACAGCACCCAAGAGGTGCGGGAAAAGGTTGAGAGTAAAAAAGTCCTCTATGCCTTAAGCCTTACTAGCGCGTTGTTAATTGTTTTTATTGTGGCCGCACCTATTATTGGGGCAAATATTGAAGCAACTTATCCCATGAGTGCAGAGCTTGGCAATGTGCAGACTATTGGGTTGGTGCTTTTTACCAAATACCTTGTTCCCTTTGAGTTAGCCGCGGTCATGCTTTTGGTGGCGATGATTTCGGGCATTATCCTAGTGAGTAAACGTTTAGACAACAGCGTGACCCTGATGGAAGAAGACCCCAAAGAGGAGGCGTTATGATTACCTTAACACACTATCTTGTGGTGGCGGGGGCGATGTTTGCCATTGGCCTTGTCGGAGTTATGCGCCGCAAGAACCTGTTGATGCTGTTTTTTTCTACAGAAATTTTGCTCAACGCTGCCAATGTTGGGTTTGCAGCCGTATCAAAATTTTATGGGGACCTTACAGGGCAAATGTTTGCGTTTTTTATCATCGCCGTAGCTGCCAGTGAAGTGGCTGTGGGTCTTGGACTGTTGGTGTTGTGGTACAAGCGTACGGGCAGTATTGACCTAGACAGTTTACAAATGATGAAAGGATAGCCATGGAACACCTACTCTATACGGCACTTTTTGCACCGTTGGCTGGGTCGCTGTTTGCAGCCTTGTTTGGCGCGCGTCCCAAGATGCTGCTCACAGGCATCGTCACCTCGGCGCTTTTGGCAGTTTCCATGGTCGCTTCCTTGTTGTTGCTTGCTTATGTGGATGGCACAACCCGTGTCCATGTAACGCTGTTTGACTGGATTAGCGCGGGGAGTTTTAGCATTCCCTTTGGGTTTGTAGTGGACCAAGTCTCGGCCATCATGATGGTGACAGTGACGGTGGTTTCTACGGCTGTACATGTATATTCTATTGGGTACATGGACCACGACAAAGGGTTTAACCGCTACTTCTCTTACCTCTCCGCCTTTGTGTTTTCCATGATGATTTTAATCATGAGCGACAACTTTGTGGGCTTGTTCATCGGCTGGGAGGGAGTGGGTCTGTGTTCATGGCTCTTGATTGGCTTTTGGTACCACAAGCATTCCGCTTCGTGGGCGGCCAATGAAGCCTTTATTATGAACCGCATTGCCGATTTGGGCATGCTTATGGGACTTTTTCTCATCTACTGGCAAGTGGGCAGTTTGCAGTATGACGCGGTGTTTGAGCGCATCGAATTTGTAGCTCCTTCAGTGGTGGCGACGATTGGTATCTTGCTCTTTATCGGCGCGATGGGAAAATCGGCTCAATTCCCCCTGCACACCTGGCTAGCGGACGCCATGGAGGGCCCCACGCCAGTTTCTGCGCTCATTCATGCTGCGACCATGGTAACAGCGGGGGTTTATTTGGTCATCCGCGCGCATCCGATTTATGAAATCATCCCACAAGTTGGGTTTTTCATCGCCTCATTGGGAGCATTTGTAGCGGTGTTTGCTGCGACCATGGCGCTGGTGAATAATGACCTTAAGCGCATTATCGCTTACTCTACTTTGTCGCAACTAGGCTACATGTTTGTGGCCGCAGGCCTTGGGGCCTATTGGATTGCGCTGTTTCACCTCATGACCCATGCCTTTTTTAAATCCCTTTTGTTTTTGGGTGCGGGTAACGTGATGCACGCCATGCACGATGAGCTAAATATTAAAAAAATGGGCGGTTTGTATGAGAGTATGAAGGTCACGGCTATTTTGATGGTCTTAGCGTCCATTGCCTTAGCGGGGATTTACCCCTTTGCGGGCTTTTTCTCGAAAGATAAAATCCTTGAAGTGGCCTTTAACGAAGGGGCGTACGTGTTGTGGGGCGCTTTGTTCCTAGGCGCAGGACTCACGGCATTTTACAGCTTCCGTTTGGTGATGCTTGTCTTCTTTGGCAAAAAAGAGCACGAAAAACACGGTATCCATCCTCACGAAGCCTACACGTACGTGCTTATGGCGATGGCCCCTCTTGGGGTATTGGCTGTGGTGGCAGGATTTTTTGAAAAAGGCTTCCACCGCTTCGTGACAACCTTGTTGCCCGAATACACCATGCACATTCCCCATTCAACGGCCTATTTGCTCATCGGAGGAACCTTGCTCATTGCCCTTAGTGGCATTGGGTTTGCGGTTTACATGTATGGCAAAAAAGGCGGGTTTCCTGTGTGGATGGAAGAGCACTTTTGTTATAAATTGCTCTCTAACCAATACTACATTCCGCAGTTGTACAAAGAGGGCATTATGAAGCCTTTTACAACCATTTCTATCTTTTTGTGGAAAAGTATTGATCAAAAGATTGTAGACAAAACGGTGGATGTGATTGCGAGCGGATTGGTGCGCCTTGGAAAAGGTGCTAATGGCATGCAAACGGGCAATCTTTCAACGATGCTACGTTGGATGGTTGTGGGCTTGGTGACCTTGTTAGTCTTAGCCGTTTTCTATCGACCTTAAGGAGCCGCTTGATGGATCATATACTTTCACTTATTATCTTTTTTCCAGCCTTTGCGGGGTTGCTTGGGTTTGTCGTGCACAAAGAAAGCGCTAAGGCGTATGCCATCAGTGTGGCTGCCATTGAATTGTGTTTAACGCTATGGTTGTGGGTTGGGTTTGATGCCACCAACGCGGGCTTTCAGTTTGTCGAATACGCCCCACTCATTTCTCAATTTGGGGTGAGTTATTACCTTGGAGTGGACGGTATTTCCCTCTTTTTGGTTATCTTGAGTGCGTTTATGACCCTCATTGCACTCATCGGGCTTAGCGTCAAAGAAGACGTTAAAAACCTCGTGATTTCCGTACTCTTTTTAGAAATGACGATGGTGGGCGTGTTTTTAAGCCTTGATGTCATCTTGTTTTACGTCTTTTGGGAAATGTCTCTCTTGCCGATGCTTTACATCATTGGGGCGTGGGGTTCGGGAGAACGTATTTATGCTGCGGTGAAATTTTTCCTCTACACCTTTTTTGGATCTGTGTTTATGCTTGTGGGCATCTTATTTATGGCTTATTTGTATTTTCAAACCACGGGTGTGTGGAGTTTTGCGCTTCCTGATTGGCATTTGTTACAAGTGCCTTATGACTTCCAACTGTGGCTCTTTGGTGCCTTTTTCTTGGGCTTTGCTATCAAGGTGCCCATGGTTCCTTTCCACACGTGGCTTCCCTATGCCCACGGCCAAGCACCGACCATTGGTTCGGTGATTTTAGCTGCGGTGCTTTTAAAAATGGGAACCTATGGATTTGTGCGTTTTTCTCTTCCGTTATTTCCTGATGCAGCGGTAACGTTTATGATTCCCATTGCTATTGTGGCCATTGTGATGGTCATTTACGCAGCGATGATTGCGTATGCGCAAGAAGACATGAAACAAGTCATTGCCTACAGCTCCATCTCTCACATGGGGATTATCGTGCTAGGCACCTTTGCGCTAAATGCTGAGGGGATTACAGGGTCAATTTTCTTGATGATTTCCCACGGGATTGTCAGTGGGGCACTGTTTATGCTTGTGGGGGTCATTTACGAACGGCGCCACACGAAAAAAATGAGCGAATTTGGAGGCCTAGCTTCGGTGATGCCTGGTTTTGCCACCGTCTTTGGCATCATGCTCATGGGTTCGGTTGGCTTGCCACTCACCATTGGGTTTGTGGGCGAATTTTTAGCCTTAATGGGCTTTTTCAAGGTGAGCATGGTCCTAACTGCTTTAGCGGGTACGGGCATCATTCTAGGTGCCATTTACATGCTAACACTCTACAAACGCTCTTTCTTTGGAGTAATCACCAACGAGGCTAACCGTGGGCTTTCTGATCTAAACAGTAGAGAACTAACTGCCCTGGTGCCCCTAGTGGCCCTAGTGGTGCTTTTAGGGGTTTACCCCAAGCCTATTTTAGGGCCAGTGGATGCAAGTGTAAAGAAAATGATTTCACTCATGGAACAAAAAGCAGAACGCCAAGAGACCAAGTTGCTGCTTAAAGATGTAAATACCGTAGGGGAGGTGCGCTAATGCCTATTTCCATTGACCTCGCAACGCTCAATATGGCAACGGTGATGCCAACTTTAATCTTGGTAATTGGTGCCCTTGCGATTTTGTGTATCGACTTGTTTAAGCGCGACCTCTCGCGCAGTTTTTATACCATGATTGCTGTGTTGGTGATGTTGCTTTCTATTGGAGCAACCTTAGGGCTTAGCGGTTCGGAGCGTGGCTTTTTCGACATGATGCTCATGGATGGCATTGCTGTAGTTTCAGGGTTGATTATTTTGGTAACCTCGGTGCTATTTGTCCCTTTGGCCTTGAGTTCTAAACGCTTTCACGAGTTCACTATGCCTGAATTTTTTGCCCTCTTTTTGTTTATGGTGGCAGGATTTTTATTTATGGTTTCAAGTGACAATTTGATTTTGATTTTTATTGGTCTTGAGACAGCATCGTTAGCTTTGTATACGATGATAGCCATGCACAACCGCCTCAAAGCTATTGAAGCAGCCATCAAATACTTTACCATGGGCGCACTAGCGGCTGGGTTTTACGCTTTTTCCGCCTTGCTGTTTTATGTGCTCACGGGAAGTGTAGAGATTGGCGTGATTGTCAATGTTCTCTACGAGCGCGGTTTTGACCCCATGATAGGTGTGCTTGGGGCCACGGTGTTTATGTTGGCGGCCCTTGGGTTTAAGCTTTCCATTATTCCCTTTCACACGTGGACGCCTGATGTGTACGAGGGTTCAAGTGCGGCGTTAGCAGGGTATATGTCCATTGTGCCTAAAATTGCGGGCTTTGTAGTAGCGATGCGTTTGTTTGAAATGTTAGCCCAATCGGGCGTAACATGGCTTGAAGATGTGCTTTTTGTGGCCGTTGTGCTCACTATGACCTTGGCAAACTTAATGGCGTTAGTACAAACCGATGTCAAACGCATGTTAGCTTTTAGTTCTATCTCCCATGCAGGCTTTGTGCTTGCAGCTATTTTGATTGGCACAACCCAAGCGAATGTAGGCTTCTTTTTGTACTGGATGATGTTTTTGTTTACCAACCTTGGGGCGTTTTCTATGCTTTGGATTGCGCGCAATAAACAAAACCTGTGGGATGCGAGGTACCAACACCCCTTTACGAAGTTTTCAGGGATGGTCAAAGTGAGTCCGATGGCAGCGACCATTATGGGTGTATTTATGTTCTCCCTTGCCGGTATTCCGCCTTTTTCTATCTTTTGGGGTAAGCTCTTTTTGATGAGTGCTGCGGTGAACGCGGGGTATATTGGGTTGGCTGTTGTGATGGCGCTCAACAGCGCTATTGCCGTGTATTATTACATGAAACTTGTGGTGTTTATGTTTTTAAAAGACCCTGTTGCTAAAGATGGCAGTATCTACGCCATCAATGCTTCTACGCCACTAAAAAGCATTATTGGGTTTGCTCTTGTGATGACCCTTTGTGCTGTAGTGTTTGTGGATTCACTCATCGGGTTTATTGCGGAGTATGTTGTCGCGAGCGGATTTTAAGCGTTTTTGTTTTCATGGGCATGAGCTATAATAGTGCCCATGAAATACCTTCTCATTTTTCTCATTTTTCTTTCATCACTCCATGCAGTGACACTGGTACTTAACAGCGCACAAGAGAACAACCGTCCCTATGCCATCTTGCATTTAATGAACGATACGCCTATTGAATGTTTTGTGACAGATCTTCCTTTGGGTCAAAAAAAGTACACGTGCCAGTTTGATAAAATTCTAACCAATCGCATTACTTCTCAAAAAACTCCTTTAGTGCAAATTGATTTTGTAGAACATGCGGAGAGTTTTGAGATTGTTATTACCCCCACTTTTGATTCTCAAATGCGAAATATGGATGTGGTACTTTATGAAAGCATCGAAGTTCCCCTTAAGCCAACGTCTTTAGCGAAGCATTGGGCGATTCTCATTTATCAAGAACACCCTTTCTTGGACTCTACAAACGAAGAGGGGATTAATTTTCCTGTTACTTACCCTCAGTTTCAACGTCCAAGCGTGGGAGCTCTTGACTTAAATGGTGCTCCTATTGGGTACGTACGAAGCAGGGATATTAATGCGTATTTGGATGTAAAGCGTGATTACGAAGCAGGGCGTTTTGAAAACGTCATAGAACAAGCCCAAGAAGCCATGATGCTTTATCCTCAAACCATTTTTAAAAGTGAATTTGCTTTATATAAAATTCGTGCTATGGACTATTTGTTAGATGCTGAGGATGCGGGTTCGCTCTTGGCGCTTGACCGTAATGATGTTATTCAAGAAGGAAAGGCGTGGATGAAAAACTTTTCATCCGATGAAAATATGGCAGAAGCACTGATGTTAGTAGCTAAAAATTACCTCAAAATGGGCTTTTCAAGTGACGCTAATTATTTTTTAGACATTTTGATTACAGAGTATCCCGAAAGCCGTTTTACAAAATGGGCCATTTTGCTCTATGCCGATACCCTTTATAATGGCACCAAGCGCGCCGAAGCACTAAGATTATATAATGATGTGTTATACACTACTAAAGATTTAGATATGGCATCAGAAGCTGCCATTCGCTTGGCGCAAAACAGTATTGATTTGGGTAAGGTTAATGAAGCCAAAGAGTACCTTGTAAAAATCCTAAACGCCAACGCAGAATTTTTATTAAAAGATGAAGAAAATGCTTATGCTTTGGCGGAAAAATTAGCACTCAATCGCCTTCCTGGTATTGCAGCACAAATTTCAGAATCTCTCCTTGCCAACAAGACACGCACCCATCCTCTTTACGAAGTGCTTTTAAAAGACACGGGATTGTGGTATGCAGAATCAGGAGAAGTGACCAAGGGGCATTTGTATCTTACGCGGTACCAAAGTCAATTTTCTGAAGGAGAGTTTGGCGGGCAAGTTCAAGAAGGATTAGATCGCCTCTTTTTTGAACTTGCCGAAACAAACACGACAAAACTAACGCAATACTATGAAACCCTCATGGCGCGCTACGATAACGAAATTTCTCAAAAAGCATTGGTTGAAAAAGCAAAACTTTTTCACCAAGAGGCGCGTTATACCCAAGTGTTAGCCCTTGATGACGCGTTGCGCGCTGTTGCGGAACCAAGCTTGGCGACGGAAGCTAACCAAATACTAACCTTGGCTGCCTTTGATCAGGCAACAGTGTTGTTGGAGGAAGACCAATGCCAAGGGGCCGTGTTGTTGGTTGAGCGGTATGGTGTGGGCGAGGAGCTAGCAAATAGAGAAAAGCTCTTTGAATGTTTAATGCGTCTTTCTCGTTTTGACGCAGCAGCAGCAGAGGCAAAAACCCACACGCTAGTACGGGATTTACGTGAACGTCTGGCGTGGATGATACGCCTTAATAAAGCTTTGTTTGAAGCGGGAAAATGGGCTGATGTGGTGGGAATGAGCGATGATATTATGGAACTTGGTGTTTTAGTAAAAGCACCAAAGGCAAATGAAGTATTGTACGAAAAGTTTTTTGCTCTGACGCGTCTTGGGGAGCATGAGCGCGCACTGGGTGTGGCCCAAGAGATTATGCGAACCCTTTCAGAGGTTTATAAAA
>Ga0194136_1001283_pt1 | contig 12501 bp, 10 predicted proteins | sample TARM_MetaG_T3A_1_FD_134023 | JGI IMG/M metagenome (GOLD analysis project Ga0194136, IMG submission 134023) | Freshwater microbial communities from Pennsylvania, USA, analyzing microbe dynamics in response to fracking - TARM_MetaG_T3A_14 (version 2) | ecosystem: Environmental > Aquatic >...
AGACTGAGTACCCCAGTACTCACCGCGACTGCCAAGAGGGTCTTCTTCATTGTTGTTTCTCCATGATCAGGGGGTTGGCATATCGGGGAGTCGTCGCTGCATGCCGTGCTCTCCGAATAGGGGGGCAGGTTCCTCTGCGCCAATGCTCAGCTGGGGGCTAGGCCAGTTCGCGCGCAATAACTAGGTCGAGGAACCATTACGGACTTTGGGGAAGATCAAGCGGAATACGGTAAAGCTGCCTGGCAGGCTGCTGACCTCGACCGTGCCCTGGTGCAGGCTCATGATCGAGCGAACAATTGCCAGGCCCAGCCCTGTACCCCCTTCGGCACGAGAACGGCTGGTATCGACGCGGTAGAAGCGCTCAAACAAATGGGGGATGTGCTGTGCTGGGATGCCAATACCAGGGTTTCCGACCGAGAACGATACGGTTTCGCTGTGCTTCTCGATCAGCAGCGAGATGTTTGCGCCGATAGGGCTATGCCGAATCGCATTGGACAAAAGGTTTGAAATGGCGCGCTGCACCATCAGCCGATCACCGAAGGTTCGGCCTGCTCCGGCAATGCTCAGACTGATCTGCTTCTCTTCCGCGGAGATGCTGAACAGATCCACAACGCGTCTTGCCTCGTCTTCCAGGGCAATCTTCTCGAAGGGCACCAGGGACGCTGGGTGGCTGACTTGAGCGAGAAACAGCATGTCGGAAACAATCCGGGTAACGCGCTCAAGCTCTTCTGTACAGCACTCCAGTACGGCTTTGTATTCCTCTGGCGGACGCTCTCTGGAGAGGGTTACCTGGGCTTTGCCCATCAGGTTGGTGATGGGCGAACGCAACTCATGGGCTAGGTCATCAGAGAATTGCGATAGCTGCTGAACGCCGCCATCAAGTCGATGCAGCATGAAGTTGATGCCGTGGGCCAGCGCGCTGAGCTCTTGTGGAAGTTTGTCGACGGAAATCCGATGGGTCAGGTCCTGCGTGGAGATCAGCGAGGCAACTTGACGAAATTGCCGGAGAGGAGAGAGGCCTCGCTGCACGATCCACCATGCGCCCATGCCAATCAGCGCGAGCAGAAGAGGGAGTGCGATCAGTGTTGATTTGAGGTAGGCGCTGAGCAGCGCTTCGTCGGCAGATCGATCAATTGAGAGCAGGACTCTGACGTGGTCGCCATCGTTGAGCAGCATCACTTTGGATGCGGTCAGGAAGTTGTTTCCCTCAGTATCCGACCAGCTTTGGTAACTAGGGGTATCGCCTGCCGGTATGTTGGCAAGAATGGGCTCCCTGGATTTCTCACCCAGATTCAGGGGTAATTTTGTGCCTGACTTTTTCCCGTAGATCGTCAGGTGCAGGTTGTCATGTCCCATGACCAGATCCAACAGTGCGTGAGGCTGCTGGGAAATTGCATGGGCGCTCATGTCTTCAGCGAGACTGTGCTGAATCTGCTCCAGTTTGCCGTCAAGACTCTTCTTGGCCAAAGAGTCCAACTCATGAGTCAGTGCGAAGTAGGCGAGTGCCGCTAGCAGAACAACCAGTGCCGCCCCCATCACGCTGACCGACAGGCCAAGGCGCATGGATAGACTGGCCGGCCTCATGCTCGCTCCTCAAGCACGTACCCAACACCCCTAAGGGTGTGGATCAGTTTGTTATCGAACGGGTCATCAATTTTGGCGCGTAGCCTGCGGATGGAGACTTCGACGACGTTGGTGTCACAGTCAAAATTCATATCCCAGACCAGCGAAATGATCTGGGTGCGCGATAGCACTTCCCCAGAGCGGCGCATCAGTAGGTGCAGCAACGCAAACTCTTTGGTGGTCAGATCGATACGCTGCTCGCCACGGAACGCGCGGTGCCTAGCCGGATCAAGTTCAAGGTCGGCTACCCGCAGCACTTCCGGTACCGGAATTTGTTCGCTTCGCCGTAGCAACGTACGAATTCGCGCAAGTAATTCAGGGAACTCAAACGGTTTGACTAAATAATCATCCGCGCCCAAATCCAGGCCTTTAATTTTATCCACTAAGCGGCCGCGCGCGGTCAGCATTATTACGCGAGTACTGCTGTTGCTGCGTATATGCTCAAGCACACCCCAGCCATCAATTTCTGGAAGGTTTACATCAAGCACTACCAAATCGTAAGCGTGTTGCCTAACAAGATGGAGGCCGTCAACTCCCGTGGCAGCCTTATCAACTACATAGCCACTTTCGCTTAAGCCTTGGTGTAAGTACTCAGCAGTCTTGGGCTCGTCCTCGACAATAAGGATTCGCATAAATATTCACCTTAAAATGTGCGGCCAGTATTTTTTAGATTTTCTTTTGTTGTGGCTGCAGAGTGGTTTTAATTCTTTAATCGGTGATCACTGACATGACCTGAGGCGTTTCAGCTTTCACCAAGGCTAAAGCCTGTAGCGGCTTTAGGGTCAAGCCGTAATGCCCGTTTTGACAAGGCTCATGGGGTTAGCGACAACGTGTCGCACGTCTCGAACTCATCCAAAACACCCAACTTTGGACTGGCAGGGCTGCCCCGTGGCGCTAGGAACGGGGCAACCCTTATTTATCTGTGTTTGTTTCTATTTGTTGCTGGACGCTAAATCGCCTGCTCTCTTGAACGCTGCCAATATTAATACAGCCACACCTGAAAAAGTGCTGGATAACGTATTTGTAATTTTCCAGTCACCTTGCTGATAGGCATAGAGCACTACATTCTGCCGGGAATTGGCTTTCTACTTATTTTCCTAAGTAATAACCTGCTAGATTTCTCAGGCTAAATAAATAGCAAGGCCTTCATTTATTCCAGCAGAGTTAGTTCTGCGGAGGGCTTTTAAGTGTATGTAGAAACAGTCGCCGGTTATGGTGTAGGCATAGGTAAGCTCTGTGTATTTTCAGGCCTACTGGCCGCATTGTTGATTGCTCCAGTGACAACAATTGCTACTGAATCAGTCGGGCAATCAATAACGATTGAGGAGGCGCTGGCGCAAGCGCTCACCGAGAACCAGGAGTTCGCTGCAGCACAATGGAATACTGGCATTGCCAAAGGCGCTCGTACCCAGGCTGGGCTGATCCCAAATCCTGAGCTGTCCTGGAGCGTTGAGGACACGCGTAGTGAGTCGCGCGTTACCAGCATTCAGGTATCTCAGCCAATTGAGTTGGGCGGCAAGCGTGGCGCGCGCATCGATGTTTCTGAACGTGATCAGGACGCTGTGGCGATTGACCTAGAGCGTAAGAAAAACACCTTGCGCGCTGAGGTTATCCAGGCCTTTTACTCGGCACTGCGTGCCCAGGAAGGACTGCAGCTTTCCACTCAGTCGTTAGACCTTGCCCTTCGCGGACTTCAGGTGGTCGAAGCGCGCGTAAAGGCCGGCAAGGCTTCGCCAATCGAAATTTCGCGTGCTCAGGTGCAGCTTTCGGAAATTCAACTGGAGCTGAATCGCGCACGCCTCAATCGAAGCAATGCCTACAAGCAACTGGCGCTCATAACGGGTGCCAAGACGCCGAACTTCGAACATGTCGAGGGTGATCTTGAGCGCCTGCCGTATCTGCCATCGCAGGCTGAGATGCTTGCACGCATAACAGATACAGCGGACCTGCGGCTGGCCAGCATGCAAATCCAGCGTGCCGAGTCTTCCTTGGAACTCGAAAAGTCGCAGCGCATTCCAGACCTCACCGTCAGCGTTGGCAGCCAGTACGACGAAGGGCTTGGCGAACGCGTCAATTTGCTCGGCTTGTCGATGCCTATTCCATTGTTCAACCGCAACCAAGGCAATGTGCTGGCCGCTGCTCAAGGAGCTGACCAAGCGCGGGATTTGCGCAATGCCGCAGAACTCCGCCTGCGCGCGGAAGCCCAGCAGGCATTTGAGCAGTGGGAAAGCGCTAGAAGTGAAGTCGACTCGATCAGCGGCACACTGCTGCCGACCGCGCAGCAAGCAGTAGAGGGCGCAGTACGTGGATTCGAGATGGGCAAGTTTGCCTTTATCGATGTACTCGATGCTCAGCGCACCCTCGTAAGCATGCGCTCCCAGTACCTGAATACCCTGGATGAAGCTATCTCGGCCTGGGTGAGCTTGGAGAAGATTTACGGCTCCCAACTCAACATCGAATTCAAAAAATAAGCATCTCTGCGCACCTACATAACGCCTTAGACGGTCGCGTCATGCGACATGAAGCCTCGCCTGCTTTCCTGGCGGCTGCATGTTTATTGAGCGCGTTTAGTCGCCGCCTGGGCATGAGTCAAATTCAATACTTTTGATAATTTGGAGTTACCAATGGCATCAACAACTCCCAGAAAGCAGTGGCTGATGATTGTGGCTGTTGTCGTCATCGGTTTAGCCGTGGCGGGTCTGATTCTAAGTGGTAGCCCTGGTAAGTCCGGGGAGGAAGGCCATGGCCATGATGAGAGTCATGAGGATGTATCGGCTCACGCAGATCCCGAGCACCACGGGGAGGCTTCGGCCGACGAGCATGAAGAGGCCGATGAGCATGCAGATAAAGAGCACCATGAAACTGTAGAACCCACCAAGGGCGAGCATGGCGGCAAGCTTTTCACCGAGGGTGATTATGCGCTTGAAGTGACGATTTTTGAGGAGGGCGTAGAGCCTCAGTTCAGGCTCTATACCTACCTGGACGGCAAGCTTCTAAATCCTGCTGAAAGCACGGTGCAAGTGACCTTGTTGCGTCTTGGCCAACCTGCGCAAATCATCAATTTCAGCAAAGAGAATAACTACCTACGTGGCGATGCCGCGGTTGTAGAGCCGCATTCATTCCAGGTTTCCATCAGCGCCACGCACAGTGGCAAGAGCTATTCGTTCGGTTACGAGCAGGTTGAGGGCCGCGTGACCATGACGGATGCGCAGCTTGAGCAGGGTGGCGTCACGCTCGCCACTGCTGGTCCCGCGAAAATCGCCTCCACGCTGCAAGTGCTCGGCGAGGTTCGTTACAACGGTGACCGCACGGTTCAGGTGACCCCGCAACTTGCCGGGCGCGTCGACTCGGTGGCGGTTAGTGCTGGCGATACGGTCAGCAAGGGTCAGGTATTGGCCAAAATCTCCAGCCAGGCGCTGGCCGAACTGCGTGGCGAGCTACTGGCCGCCCAGCAACGCTCTGCGCTTGCCCGCACGACCTATGCACGTGAAAAGCAATTGTGGGAAGAGAAGATTTCCGCCGAGCAGGACTTCCTGCAGGCGCAAGTTGCCATGCAGGAAGCTGCTATCGCAGTGCAGCGCGTCCAGCAACAAATCGCTTCGCTGGGCGGTGCACCGGCCAAAGGCCAGAATCTCACCGAATTCGAGATTCGTGCCCCTATCGATGGCGTGATAACCAGCAAAAGCATCTCTGTTGGTGAAGTACTCAAAGAGGATTCCGCAGTCTTTACCGTCTCGGATTTGTCGACCGTATGGGTGGACTCAACCGTCGCGGCGAAAGACTTGGGCGTAATCGCCGAAGGGCAAAACGTTGTCGTGAGCTCCAGCGCATTCGCCGCCACGGCTAAGGGCTCCATTTCCTATGTCAGCGCTCTGGTTGGGGCGCAAACCCGCTCAGCGACTGCTCGCATCGTGCTAGCTAACCCAGATCGGCTATGGCGGCCTGGTTTGCCAGTGACGGTCGAGGTGATTGCCGAGGAGAACAACGTTCCCGTTGCAGTAGCGGTCGAAGCGATCCAGACCGTTCGCGATTGGCAGGTAGTGTTCGGCCGCTTCGATAACCAGCTAGAAGCTCGGCCTCTTGAGCTGGGCAAATCCGACGGCCGCTTCGTCGAGGTTATCTCGGGTCTGAAGGCGGGCGATCGATACGCGCTGAAGAACAGCTTCCTGATCAAAGCTGAGCTTGGCAAAGCCGGCGCGAGCCATGACCACTAATTCGGAGTCGAGCTATGAAACAAGTTACAGCTATTTTTCGCCCGATCCGGCTTGAGGCCGTCGAGCAAGCTTTGCATGCACTGCCACACCTGCCTGGATTTACCATCCTGCCCGCCCATGGTCATCCACGTGGCCACGGCAAGGATCACAGCTACATCGCCGACGAGTGGAACCCCGACGCCCATCAGCATCTCGTGCTGCTGGCGTTCTGTTCAGAAGAAGTTGCCGATGAGATCGTCCATGCCATCGAGAAGGCCGCCCACACAGGTGTACCCGGTGATGGAATCGTCGCCGTGGCCCCTTTGACCGACGCATTGCGCATCCGTACTGGAGAGCGCGGTGATGCTGCGCTTTAGGGGAAATTGACATGTACGAACGATTAATTCGCTTCGCCATCGACCAGCGCTGGCTAGTCTTGCTGGCTGTGCTCGGCATGGCAGCGTTGGGTGTTTACAGCTACCAGAAGTTGCCGATTGATGCGGTTCCCGACATCACCAACGTGCAGGTGCAGATCAATACCGAGGCAAAGGGCTACTCGCCACTGGAAACCGAGCAACGCGTGACCTTTCCGATTGAATCGGTAATGGCTGGGCTGCCCAACTTACAGGAAACGCGTTCAATCTCACGTTACGGGTTGTCGCAGGTCACCGTCATTTTCGAAGACGGCACAGACATCTACTTCGCTCGTCAGTTGGTGAATGAGCGGATACAGGAAGCCCGTGGCAATCTTCCCAGCGAGCTGTCGCCGAGCATGGGGCCCATCGCCTCTGGCCTGGGCGAGATCTACATGTGGACCATCGAGGCGCAAGACGGTGCGAAGAAGCCGGATGGCAGCGCCTATACGCTGATGGATCTGCGTGAGATTCAGGACTGGATCGTCAAGCCACAACTGCGAACCGTCAAAGGCGTCACCGAGATCAACACCATCGGCGGCTATGCCAAGGAGTTCCAGGTTTCGCCCATGCCGGAGCGTCTGGTTGCCCATGGTCTTAGCCTGCAGGACATTGTCGCCGCACTGGAAAACAACAACGCCAACGTTGGTGCGGGCTATATTGAGCGCAGCGGCGAGCAGTATCTGATCCGCGCTCCTGGGCAGGTTGGAAATATCGCTGACATCGCCAACATCATCATCAAGAGCACAGATGGCGTTCCTGTCCGTATCGGTGATGTAGCCGAGGTTGGCCTGGTAAAGAGCTGCGCACCGGTGCCGCTACTGAGAACGGCCAGGAGGTGGTGCTCGGCACTGCCTTTATGTTGATTGGTGAGAACAGCCGCTATGTATCGCAGGCTGTCGACCAGCGCATAAAGGAGATCAATCGCAACCTGCCGAAAGGAGTCATAGCGAAGACGGTCTATGACCGCACTGTATTGGTCGATAAGGCCATCAATACGGTGAAGAAGAATCTGATCGAAGGCGCTCTGCTGGTTATCGCGATCCTGTTCCTGTTCCTGGGCAACATCCGTGCAGCGCTCATCACTGCAATGGTGATCCCGTTGTCGATGCTTTTCACCTTCACAGGGATGGCTAGCAACAAGGTAAGCGCGAATCTGATGAGCCTCGGTGCGCTCGACTTCGGCATTATCATTGATGGCGCCGTGGTGATCGTTGAGAACTGCGTGCGCCGTCTGGCCCACGCCCAAGCCGCCGCAGGCCGAACTCTGACCCGTAACGAGCGCTTCCATGAGGTGTTCGCGGCCTCGAAGGAGGCGCGCCGCCCCCTGTTGTACGGGCAACTGATCATTATGGTGGTGTACCTGCCGATATTTGCGCTGACCGGCGTGGAAGGCAAGATGTTCCACCCGATGGCGTTCACCGTAGTGACGGCCTTGCTAGGTGCCATGATCCTTTCGGTGACGTTTGTTCCGGCGGCGGTTGCATTGTTTCTCAATGGCAGCGTCAGCGAAAAAGAAAACCGGTTGATGGTCTGGCTAAAGCGAGGTTACGCGCCATTATTGGATTGGGTCATGGTCAGCAAACCGCTGGTGTTGACTATTGCGGTAGTCATGATGATGTTGTCAGGCTTGGCTGCTTCGCGGATGGGTAGCGAGTTCATACCAAGTCTGGATGAAGGCGATATCGCTCTGCATGCCATGCGTATCCCAGGTACCAGCCTCTCGCAGGCAATTGACATGCAGGTGCAACTCGAACAACAGATCAAATCTTTTGCCGAGGTTGATACGGTATTCGCTAAGTTGGGAACCGCTGAAGTCGCGACTGACCCAATGCCGCCGAATGTGGCGGACATTTTTGTAATGCTCAAACCGCGTTACCAATGGCCTGACCCGGACCGCAGTAAAGTCGATCTGGTTGCGGCGTTGCAAAAAGCGGTCGAGCAGATCCCCGGCAACAACTATGAGTTTACCCAGCCCATTCAGATGCGCTTCAACGAGCTGATCTCCGGCGTACGCAGTGACGTCGCAGTGAAAGTGTTTGGCGACGACATGGATGTGATGAACGAGACCGCCGAGCAAATTGCTGAGGTGCTGGAGGGCATTCCGGGTTCAGCCGATGTGAAGGTCGAACAGACCACAGGGCTACCGATGCTCAGCGTGCAAATCGACCGTGAGAAAGCCGCACGATTCGGTTTGAATGTCTCGGAGATTCAGGACGCTATTTCCACCGCCATCGGTGGACGTGAGGCCGGAGCGTTGTTTGAAGGGGACCGACGTTTCGATATCCAGGTTCGCCTGGCGGACGAGTGGCGCAATGACGTCGACAAGATTCAGCAACTGCCTATTCGCTTGGCCAATGGTGATGGCTTGAATGGCCCTGGATTTGTGCGTTTGGCTGATGTGGCGAGTGTGGTTTCTGCCCCTGGCCCAAACCAGATCAGCCGTGAAAATGGCAAGCGTCGCGTGGTGGTCACTGCCAACGTTCGCGGTCGCGATATCGGTTCTTTTGTCGCCGAGGCCGAGAGCAAAATCGCCCAAGCGGTAAGCATTCCGACAGGTTACTGGACGACCTGGGGCGGCACCTTCGAGCAGCTTCAGTCGGCGTCCAAGCGCCTGCAGATTGTTGTACCGGTCTCTTTGCTGCTGGTGTTCACACTGCTCTTCATGATGTTCGGCAATGTCAAAGATAGTCTGCTGGTATTCACCGGCGTGCCCTTCGCGCTGACCGGCGGGATCATGGCCTTGTGGCTGCGTGATATTCCGCTCTCGATCTCTGCGGGGGTGGGTTTCATTGCGTTGTCGGGTGTCGCGGTACTCAACGGCCTGGTGATGATTTCCTTTATTCGCAGTTTGCGTGAGAACGGCATGGGGCTGGACGAGGCCATTCGCGAAGGCGCGTTGACTCGTTTGCGGCCGGTGCTGATGACAGCTTTGGTGGCGTCTCTGGGCTTTATTCCAATGGCCACTGCCATCGGTACGGGTGCTGAGGTTCAGCGGCCTCTGGCGACGGTGGTGATTGGCGGAATCCTGTCTTCAACCGCGCTGACACTGCTGGTTCTGCCATTGCTCTACCGCTTGGCCCATCGTCTGCGCTAAGTTCACAGCGCTATTAGTGTGCAACTGAAAAGCCCCGCTCTTGAGCGGGGCTTTTTGCTTACCGTAAATACCGCTCAATGTGGGCAGTGACTGTGCCTGTGACGTCCTCAGCGGCTTTTTTTACGCCAAATGAGAATCGGCACTGCCCGGATGTAGACAAGCTCACCCACCAACTCAACTAGCGTCTAGGTTATGACCGCTGCGGCTGCAAGCCCCCGTATTTCTTCAGGCAATGCCAGGGCCAGCGGAAGAACCACCAACGAGTTACGTGTGGAGGTACTGAAAGTAACCGCTCTCGCCGTCGAGGCGGGCAGTTTATAAGCTCTTGAAGCGAGTACGCCCACTACGGGGGCCAAAAGCATGAAACCGATATACACCGGGATCACCGGTAAAAGCTGGTCGATATCACGTACCACCGGCGAGATTTGCGACCCAACCACCGCAATGAGAACTGCCGCCATCGCAGGGACTGGCATCCATGCCCATACGGTGTTCCAGCGACCTACGATCCGCGAGCGCTTAGCCAAGGCTGCTGTAGCCACCGCGAGCAATAAAGGCACGACAATCAGTGCGAGAAAGGCTTCAGCGAAAGGCGCTATCGAGATAACGACTTGGGATTGCTCCCCTAGCATAAAAGCCAAATACACAGGCAACAGCACAAGTTGCAACAGCAAGAGGATGGGGGTTGCTGCAAGAATCGCACGCGAGTCGCCTCTGCCTATGTGCGTAAATACCACCACGTAGTCGATACAGGGAGTGAGCAAAACCAGAAGAGCGCCGATTAGTACTGCCGGGTGTTCTGCGAGCCCTCTGGTTAGTGCCCACACCAACAGTGGAATCAGTACAAAATTTGCGATCAGCAAGGCAGACATGAAGCGTTTGTTGCTAAGACTCTCGCGGAAATCAAGAAAGGGGATTTGCAGGAACATCGCGTACATCAGCACGGCGATAGTCGGGGTCACTAATGCGTTCAGGCTCTGCGCAGCTGCAGGAGCTATTAACCCACCGATTGCCGCTGCAATGACCGCAACGAAATAGATCGGTATCTGGTTTTGTTCAAGCGCATCCCTACTCATAGCATCGTAAGCGCTCCACAAACCCCATCTTCAAATGATCCGCAGGCCAGTCAATGCTGTGCTCCGATTTCTTTCTGGAGCCAGCCGCCATGATGCGCCCCGACGCTAAAGTTGAAAAAGTCTACCTCTACCCCAAGCCGGTGGATTTCCGCAAATCCATTGACGGCCTGACCGCTCTGGTCGAGCTGGATATCAAGGTGGCGGTCTTCGATCCCGTGCTGTTCGTCTTCCTCAATCGCACGCGCAATCGAGTGAAGATTTTGTATTGGGAGCGCAACGGCTTCTGCCTGTGGCTCAAGCGGTTGGAGGCTGAGCGCTTCAAGTCGCATCCACAGCCTGGCGACGATGCGATTGTGCTGACGGCCCAGGAGCTGAACTGGTTGCTGGACGGTATCGACCTGTGGCGCAACCGGCCGCACCAGGTTCTGACGCCACGATTCGTGGCCTAAACCGGTATAATCCACGGCATGATTTCCATGCCCGAAACCCTTCCTGACGACCCGATTTTGCTCAAGCAGTTGCTGCTGTCGGCGAGCGTGCAGATGTCAGAAAAGGACGGTCAGATCGAGCGGTTGCGTGAACAAAATGCGCTGCTGATCCAGCGCCTATTTGGCCGTAAATCCGAGCAGAGCAGCGACCCGGACTCACCGCAGTTGGAGATCTTCAACGAAGCGGAAAGCCTGGCCGAAGCGACGCCTGAAGCACCGGTCGATGCGGTCGAGGAAGACGCCGGTGCACCGACCAAGCGCCGGGGCAAGCGCACGCCGCTGCCGGCCGAGTTGCCGCGGTTGGTGGTCACCCATGAGCTGCCAGAGCATGAACTGACCTGCGCCTGCGGTTGCCGCAAGCAGGTCATTGGCGAGGAAACCAGCGAGCAACTGGACATCATCCCGATGCAGATCCGGGTGATCCGCCACGTTCGCAAGACCTACGCCTGCCGGGGCTGCGAAAGCGCCCCGGTGACCGCCGACAAGCCGGCCCAATTGCTCGAGAAAAGCATGGCCAGCCCCAGCGTGCTGGCCATGCTGCTGACCAGCAAATATGCCGATGGCCTGCCGCTGTATCGCTTCGAGAAAGTGCTCAGCCGTCACGGTATCGACATACCCCGGCAGACCCTGGCGCGCTGGGTAATCCGCTGCGGCGAGCAGTTGCAGCCTGTGCTCAACCTGATGCGCGACACGCTGCTGGACAGCCCCGTGATCCACTGCGACGAAACCCGCGTGCAGGTGCTCAAAGAGCCGGAGCGCGACCCGAGCAGCCAATCCTGGATGTGGGTGCAGACCGGCGGCCCGCCCGACAAGCCGGTGATCCTCTTCGACTACACAACCAGCCGTGCGCAGGAGGTGCCACTGCGCCTGCTCGATGGTTATCGTGGCTACCTGATGACCGATGATTACGCCGGCTACAACGCCGTGGCCGCACAGGACGGTATCGAACGTCTGGCCTGCTGGGCGCATGCGCGCCGTAAATTTATCGAGGCGCAAAAGGTGCAACCCAAGGGTAAAACCGGGCGTGCCGACATCGCACTGGGGCTGATCAACAAGCTCTACGGCATCGAGCGCGAACTCAAGGATGCCAGCGATGAGCAGCGTCACCGGGGCCGCCAACAGCACAGCCAGCCACTCCTTGAGCAGCTCAAGACCTGGCTGGAGAAAACCCAGCCCCAGGTTACGGCGCAGAATGCCTTGGGCAAGGCACTGAGCTACCTGGCCCGCAACTGGAGCCGACTCGAACGCTACATCGAGGCTGGCCACCTGCCGATCGACAACAATGCCGCCGAGCGCGCGATCCGGCCCTTCGTCATCGGCCGCAAGAACTGGCTGTTCAGCGACACGCCCAAGGGCGCGACCGCCAGCGCCCAACTTTATAGCCTGGTGGAAACCGCCAAGGCCAACGGCCAGGAGCCCGACGCCTGGCTGCGCTATGTCCTCGAACGCCTGCCGCAGGCCAATAGCGTCGAGGACTACAACGCGCTGTTGCCATGGAACTGCCCGCCCGCGATGCCACTGTAGGCATCAACCCCGCTTATTGAGAGGCGGGGTTGATGCCTACAGTGGCATCGCGGGCGGGCAGTTCCATGGCAACAGCGCGTTGTAGTC
>Ga0194136_1001285_pt1 | contig 12494 bp, 3 predicted proteins | sample TARM_MetaG_T3A_1_FD_134023 | JGI IMG/M metagenome (GOLD analysis project Ga0194136, IMG submission 134023) | Freshwater microbial communities from Pennsylvania, USA, analyzing microbe dynamics in response to fracking - TARM_MetaG_T3A_14 (version 2) | ecosystem: Environmental > Aquatic >...
CCGAACTCTTTGAGTATTGTTTCTTATCGTAAGATTATCTTCGGTAAAATCTTTGTTCCCGCTTTTTAATAATTCAAGTATATCTTGTGGCGACAATTTGGCCCGTTGTTCTTCTGTCAGTACCGAGCTTCCCAGTGTATTTGGATGGTGGCTTTCTGATTGCATATATCGTTCCTTTTTGAGTGATAAAACAACCGACCCGGAAAAAATGTTTGGAGGGAGAATATACAAATCAAGCAGTTACTTGTTGTAACTGCTTGATTTGTAAGGTGGTGCCACCAGTAAAGAGAATTATTATTTTTTCTTTGTTGATTATCAACATTTTATAGTTTCTTCCATTCGGAAATTCACACGATTTAGCACACGATTATTTCTCATTGTTTTGCTCGCTATAAGAACGATCCTATTTTCAAATATCTCATTGTTTGTATATCGTCTAGGATTCTCCTATCGGAGTTACAACGCTGATATTTAAAATATTATATTGCTTGTTTCAAGCATATCCCATGAATTATCCCACTAAATTCCTACGTGCTTTTGGAGTAGTTTGCTCATGGAGAATACTGGGAGCAAAGATAACTCTTTCTTATCAAGTTTGCAATTTTAAAAGATTGTTATCCTGATGAATTTATTGTGTATTTGTAGAATAAACTAATAGCTGTGCATCAGAGTAAACTAACTGAAATATAAAATATCATATTTTCATATCGGCAAGCCTGTTCCTATTTGTCTGATAAAGTATGAAGTGTTGCCTTAAGCACAATAGTAGATTTTTCTATACCCTGAGTACCTTCTATCAGAAATGCCTTAGTGCCTGTCGTCCACTGTTTCTAAACAAGTAGTTTGTTTACAATTTATGCTTAAATGTCATGTGATTCAACACTTATCAATACATAAATCTAATGATGTTTTCTGTAATACGCAGTATAACATCCTGCATACACCCTGCAATGCGCACTTATTAAGAGCGTTATTTTACTTGAAATACGCACTTTTTCGTCTATTTATAATTTATCCTGTATTCAAACTAAAAATATAGTTGTAGGAGATATAATAAACAGAAGTCTTTGCGATCTGGCTAACATTATTTATATTTGCTCCTGTTACAATATTAACAATATGACTGAAGGTGCAAAAAATAAGCCAATCAAACATAAGCAACTTGATGCAGGACTATTCCAAAGATCCTGAGTTACTATCTTCTTGGCTTGTTTCGAAAGGATATCCGTATGAACTTCAACAACAATATAGGAGAAGAGGATGGATGAAGTTAATTGGAACAGGTGTGATGCTAAAAATAGGAAACCCATTTTTACTGTCCAGTGGTTTGCAGCCTTGCAATCTCAAGCAGGTTAAATTTTTGTTGAACTTATACCCTCATTCATTTCACAACAACAGTAAAATAAGTGAATCATGAAAGCATTTAAAAATCATCAGTCAATCATTGAAGATTACAAGAAATTCCTAAAAAGTTTCTTCACTATTTCTGATAGACGAATAAAAGAAGAAGTAGAGAAGAAATTTGAAGAGAACTCGAGTTGCGATTCATATATTCCTGAACCACTTATTCAATTCAACCCTTCCTATAAGACAGGTCTATCTTTGGATGATATTCCGGGGGCTCACTCAGAACTAAAAAATATCTTGGGAAAATTTAGCCTTTATCACCATCAAGTGGAAGCCATTAAGAAAGGAATAGAGAATAAAGGATTTATAGTCACGTCGGGAACAGGTTCAGGTAAATCACTGACATTCCTTGCCACTATATTTAACGATATTCTGAAGAGTCCGGGAAAAGGGATCAGAGCAATTATCGTATACCCGATGAACGCCCTGATCAATTCACAAGAAGAAGAAATTAAAAAATATGAGATAAACTATCTAAAGTCACTACTTCGACCAAATACTCCTTTGCAACAGCAAAATGAAGGACTGGATGAGCAGATAACGGAACTCAAGTTGCTGACTAAAGGAACTTTTCCTGTAACTTATGCTAAATATACTGGACAGGAAAATGCTACAACCAAAGAAATTATTCGGGAAGAAGAACCACATATTATTCTGACCAATTATATGATGTTGGAACTGATTATGACCCGGTATGAAGAAAGAGTATTTAGAGAATCAATGTCTAAATATTTAAAGTTTTTGGCTTTCGACGAGTTACACATATATAGAGGTCGACAAGGGGCGGATGTAGCTATGTTAATCCGGAGAATTAAAAATCTGTGCAACAATAAACTTGTTTGCATCGGAACTTCTGCTACCATGAGTTCAGAAGGAAATGCAGATGAAAGGAAAAAAGCAGTCGGAGCCGTTGCCGACCTAATTTTTGATGAAAGTTATTCTCTCAATCAAATCATTGGAGAACAATTGGAAACATCTACCGATTATGCTGAACAGATTCCCTCTTCATCTCAGTTAAGCCGATCTGTCCATGAATCTATTGATTCAAATGATGGTGCTGACAAATTTAAATCTCACCCTTTGGCTATTTGGCTCGAATGCAAAATAGCACTTGATGATACGAACGGATATTTTGAACGGGGAAAACCTCAACCTCTATCTACCATCATTCAACAATTATCCAAAGATTCTGGAGAAAATTTGGACGATTGTAAAAATGCGATGGATGGATTATTAGGATGGATAGAGCAACTAAACATAAAAGCTGCTAATGAAAATCCGAGAAAATCTTATCTGCCATTCAAAATTCACCAATTCATCTCTCAAACTGGTACAGTACAAGTAACTCTTGACTCAAGAGATGCCAGATACATAACACTCAATGATGAACTTTACACAAAGATAAACGGTGTTGAAACGCTATTGTATCCAGTGTTATTCAGCCGCTATTCGGGTGTAGATTTTCTATGTGTAAAGCTCATTAATGATAAAATTATGCCACGAGATCCAGATAATATGGATGACTTGCCTCCAAAAATTACACAAGAGGACATTAAAGCAGATAAAGTAACAGGAAGGCAAAAACGTATCTTAAATATCGAAGATTTTCCTTATGGATATTTAATATTGCAAGATGATGATGAAGACAAAATATGGGAAGAAGACGATAAAGATTATCTCCCAGATAGCTGGTTTACAGAAACATTAAAACATGGTAGAAGAATAAAAAACTTTTATGAGCACCGTTTACCTCAGTTATTGTATTTTGACAAAGATGGCAATTATTCTTGGAAGAATGACAATAAATTGCCATTAAAAGCCTGGTATATACCCGCACATCTATTATTCGACCCGACGTCAGGTATTATTTTCGATTTAAAGACGAATGAAAACACCAAATTGTCGCGATTAGGGAATGAAGGACGTAGCTCTGCCACAACCATATTAGGAGCAAACATATTAAAATCGTTATCCGAGAATAATATTCCACTCAAAAACCAAAAGTTTTTAAGTTTTACAGACAATCGACAAGATGCATCATTGCAAGCAGGTCATTTCAATGATTTCTTTACCATAGCCCGTTTGCGCTCTGCAATTCATAAATCCGTTAGAAATAACCTTGATGGGCTGGATATTAATCGCATTGGCACTGAAGTTTTCAAAGAACTCAATTTACGCGAAGATGAATATGCGAAATATCTTTCCAAAAACCCGAATTGGCCTGATGAAGGAAACATAAATGCTATTCAAAAATACATTATCATAAGAATTTTATATGATTTGAAATTAGGGTGGAGATATACTACTCCTAATTTGGAACAGACAGCTTTAGTCCAAATAGGATACAAAAAACTGAATGTTTTTTGTAAAATAGATAGTTTTTTTACCCATCTGAGTTGGCTAAAAAATATGTCTTCTGAGGAGCGGGAATATACGTTCACACAAATCCTGAACTATTTCCGTACCTCATTTGCCTTTGACCACATTTACTTAGTACAAAAAAGAGAAGAAATTGAGACTGAGCTAAAGAACTTATTAGATGAAAAAAAACCATGGTCTTTGGATTTTGAAGAAAAAATAGATGTCCCCTATGTGTTGCTTCCCTATTCAAAAGGCAAGGCAAAAACAAGAGAATATACAGCCTCTATCGGTCCAGCGAGTTATTTAGGGAAATATATAAAAAGGCTTGTCAAGGATAGAACCGGACAAATTCTAAAGCAAGATGATTTATCAAAAGAAATAGATACAATTTGTCAAATTCTGGTTGAAGGGCATTATTTGAATCAAATACCTGTAAAAACGAATGAGGGAACGATGTATGGCTACCGCATCCGTGTTGACCACATTCTTTGGAAACCCGGAGATGAGGTGCATACGCTCAGAGATGAAGTCCGCTTTATGAAATATAAAAATATCGAGAGTACCCCTAATCTCTATTTTCAGGACTTTTACAAGCAAGACTTCAAAACCTACGAAAGACAAGGGAAAGAACATACCGGACAGTTGGGAAATACAAAACGTATCGAACGGGAGGATGATTTTCGTAAAGGCAAGCTCTCAGCCCTGTTTTGTAGTCCTACTATGGAATTGGGAATCGATATCAGCCAATTGAATATTGTTCACATGCGGAATGTTCCTCCACGTCCCGACAATTATTCGCAAAGGAGCGGACGTGCTGGACGAAGCGGACAGTCAGCATTGGTATTTACTTTCTGTTCTCAAAAATCACCTCACGATCGTAATTACTTTAAGGACCCGGCAAAAATGGTTCATGGATCAGTTATTCCGCCAAGGATGGATATCACCAATATGGAATTGATAAGGAGCCATCTAGATGCTTTTATCATGATGGAACTGGGGATCGATGTCAAGGTTTCCATAAGTGAAATCATCGATATCGATAAACCGGAATTGCCGGTTTATGAGCATATCAGATTAAAAATAGAAGAAATACAAAAACACCAATTCCTGCAATGGGCCAAACAATTTGATAACATACTTCGAAATATCAATAAAATAGATGATACAAGTTGGTATAGTGACAAGAACTGGCTGGTCTATCAAGTACAATTTTTTTATAAAAGGTTTGACAATGCGTTCAAACGGTGGAGGATATTATACACAAATACAAAAAAAACACTGGAAGAGGCTCACTCGGTTATATCAACCCCCAATAGCCCTAAAATTGGTGATGCGAAGAGGATGCAAGCCATAGCGCTAAGACAGAGGGATTTATTGCTTAACAAAAGCAATTCTTCATCCGGAAATGAATCCGAATTTTATGTGTTTCGCTATCTTGCATCAGAAGGTTTTCTTCCGGGGTATAATTTCACACGTCTCCCTGTACGCACTTTTGTCGGAAATAAATCTGCCGAGCAGGGAGAATATGTCTCTCGCCCACGTTTTATCGCCCTTAAAGAATTTGGTCCCAACAACCTTATTTATCATGACGGGAGTAAATATAAAGTCATTAAAATGCAGCTCAACCAAAACGGGGAACAGATGCATACCCTGAAAATATCGAAAGAAACTGGCTATGTGTTTGTAGGAAAAGAGGCAGAGAATGCAAGCAATGATCCTATTACAAGAAAAGAGCTTAAAGATTTTGATTCTTTTGAGAAGTTCTCCAATGTTGTAGAATTAAACGAATCCGAAGCTAGAATAGAAGAACGTATATCCTGCAATGAAGAATACCGTACATCGCAGGGATATGATATCGACCATTATTTTTCTTTTTCCAAAGGAATCGACAATACGCAAAAAGCAATAATTAAAGCGGCAGAACATGATTTGTTGCAGGTTATTTATGACCAGTCGGCTACGTTACTACAAATCAACAATAAGTGGAAAATTACAAAAGATGATTCATTTCCTATCGGAACAATTTCTGGACGCTGGAAATCCAGAATTGAGGCGGAACAATCCAATCCTGATGAACCTATTGCAGGGGTAAGAATATACACTACCACTACTTCAGATATTTTGTATATCCAACCTGTTAAAGAGTTGCAATTGAAAGAAGAAGGAGTATGCACCTTAGCTTATGCTTTAAAACGGGCCATTGAAAAGGTCTGCCAAGTTGAAGAGAGCGAAATCGGTGTTTGGATAATGGGGAAAAATGAAAGCAAGAATATTCTTCTGTACGAATCCTCTGAAGGTAGTCTGGGAATACTTAAAGATCTACTGAATAATGCTGCTCAACTTCAGGCTATTTTCAAAGAAGCTTATAATCTGTTAGGATTCGATCCGGAAACATTAATCGATACACGTCCTGATACTCCAAAAGCTTCTTACGACGATTTATTATCTTATTATAATCAGCAATATCACGAAAAATTAGATCGTTTCAGCGTCAAGGAAGCATTAGAGAAATTGATGCGATGCAATATAGACAATCAACAAGGTGGTCGCACATTGGAAGAACAGTACAATTATCTGCTTCGAACTTACGACCTCAATTCGTCTACCGAGAAACCGCTAATTGAATATTTATACCGGAACGGTCTTAAATTACCTGATAAGGCTCAAATGAACATTCAAAACTTATATGTAAACGCCGATTTCGTTTATAAAATATCTGACAACCAATTTGCCTTGATATTTTGCGACGGTTCGGTACACGATCAATACGAGATTAAAAAGGAGGATCAAATGAAGCGTCAGAACTGTAGAGACGCCGGATACGAAGTCGTCGAATGGCATTATACGGAGCCTATCGAGGAATTTGTAAAGCGAAATAAACATATATTCAAAGTTGTGAGGTAAAATGACAGAATCAATCACCAATCAGGATATCAAACCGGGAATGCTCGTTTACTTCCGACACCGGCAGTGGGTAGTACTCCCTTCCAATGATAAAGACATCGTGCAGCTGAAACCCATCGGAGGCTCGGACGCAGAGGCGACGGCAGTATATCGTCCGCTACAATTGCCCTCCGACAGCATGTATAAGGCAGAGTTCCAATATCCGGAGAAAAAAGATTTGGCAGATTTTCAATCGGCTAAAATTTTATACAATGCCGCCAAATTATCTTTCAGAAATGCTTGTGGTCCTTTCCGTTGTATGGGCAAATTAAGCTTTCGTCCACGTTCCTACCAGGTAGTTCCGTTAGTCATGGCCTTGAAACAAAAGGTTGTACGATTACTTATCGCTGACGATGTAGGAGTCGGGAAAACCATCGAAGCTCTTATGATACTGAAAGAGCTGATTGAGCGGGGTGAAATAGATCGTTTTACCATTATTTGTTTGCCACACTTGTGTGAACAATGGCAAAAAGAATTGAAGGATAAATTGGACATCGATGCCGAAATAATCCGTTCAAGCACCATCGCTTCCTTGGAACGAAAAATACAAGGTGATATTTCAGTATTCAAGTATTACCCGTATCAGGTAATATCCATCGATTATATCAAGTTGAAAGATAAACTGGGACGAAGAGAGATGTTTATCAATGATTGTCCTGAATTGGTAATTGTTGATGAGGTTCACACCTGTGCTCGCCCTGCGGGCAAAGGCGATCAACTGCGATATGATTTATTGAAAGAGGTGGGTTCCCGACCCGATAGACACATCGTGTTGTTAACCGCAACCCCTCATAGTGGAAAAGATGAAGAATTTCAATCGCTTATTGGTCTTTTGAACCCCGAATTCGCCGAATATAACATCTCCGGGATGGATGAAAATAAGCGAAAAAAGTTAGCCCGGCATTTCGTTCAACGAAAGCGTGAAAACCTGAAACGCTGGCGTAAACATTCGGAAGAACAGAATCCCTTTCCCGAAAGAGATTCAAAGGAAATTCGTTATTCATTATCAGAAGAATATTTGAGCCTTTACAACGGAATCCTTGATTTTGCTCGTGGTTTGAGCACACAAACCGGGAAGAAAATTAAAAATACTTCTCCAATTAAGTATTGGGCAGCCTTGGCTCTGCTACGAGGTGCCATGTCAAGTCCGGCAGCCGGACTAAGTATGTTGAAGAACCGGAAAAACAAGCTCTCTGAAGAGATCCAAGAAGATGAGGAAGATTTCTATTTCAGAAGTACACTTTTTGATAAAGAGTTGAATCGGGATGACTCTCTGACAACAAATGCGATTAACGAATATGAGGCCCAGGAAAAGAACGACGATTTTCTGGAAATATTGACTCAACGAGCAGAGGAACTGTGCAATTACCCTTCTGACAATAAATTATCCAAAGCAATTTCTGTATTATCCGACTGGACAAAAGGAGAACAAGAAATAGTCGATGGAGTAAAACAAAAGGTTGTATATCACCCCATTGTATTCTGCAAATACATTCAAACAGCCAAATATATTGGAGAGAAACTGAAAGACTATTTTGGAAATAAAGTGCAGGTAATGGTGGCTACGTCCGAACTGGCCGACGAACAACGTCGTGACCTGATAGACTCTATCCATCCGGATAAACCTCGGATACTGGTTGCCACCGACTGTTTAAGTGAAGGTATCAACCTGCAGGAGTTATTCAATGCCGTCTTGCATTATGATCTTCCCTGGAACCCGAACCGTATTGAGCAACGCGATGGGCGTGTCGACCGTTTTGGTCAGGAAAGCCCTAGGATAAAAACATTTATTCTCTTAGGAGAGAATAACGATGTAGATAAAATCGTTTGGGATGTACTCATCAAAAAGATATATGAAATCCGGAACAGTATCGGGGTAAACATATCCATCGGCGATGATGACAGTTCGGTCATGGAAGGATTGATAAAAAAACTGATTACCGGCGAAGAAGAAGCCAGCAATAAGCAACTGAGTCTTTTTGCTGACGACCACATCACCAATGTGATTGAACAAATGCGACGAAAAGCAGAAAATATACGTAGTATTTTTGCCCATGAAGCTGTCAGTGCGGAAGAAATTGAAAACGAGTTGAAAGAAGTAGACGATGCCATTGGAGATATTTCTTCCGTAGAATCTTTTGTAACATCCTCTATTATTGCTTTGAGAGGAACTTGTACTCCGATCTATGCCCGGAAAACAAAAGGAGAAGATGGGATTCAATCCTACAAACAGGGATATAGAATCGATTTGACCAATCTTCCGCCACATTTGCAGTCAATGCTGCCAAAAAATGGTAAGAATATTACCATCTGCTTCGAATCGCCTACCCCTGCCGGGCTGGTATATGTCGGGCGAAATCATAAATTTGTGGAGCAGCTGTGCCAGTTTATGCTATCATTAGCAATTGATATGAATAAGAACTCAGCCTATCCACGGGTAGCCAGAAGTGCTGTCGTGCTCACACAGAAAGTAAAAACCCGTACAACACTTATTCAATTCCGCGTGCGGAACGTAATTCGTGAAATCGGCAGTAAACGAGAAGTCATTGCAGAAGAAGTATTCTTGTGGGGATACGAAGGAAGTCATGCTGATAGTCGTATATTGTCCGAAGATGAAAGTAAACAACTACTTTTTGAAGTAGAATCAGAAGAAAATATGTCGCAGGAATCACAGGAGAACGAATTTGACTATGAACAACAACGGTTTTCTTCCAAAGCTGAGGCTTTTAAAGAAGTGGCGCAACAACGGGCCGATCACTTGGTCGAAGCACATGGGCGTTTCCGTTCACTGGTAGGCGGAAAAAGCTATGAAACTGTTATTCCCGTTTTGCCACCCGATATTCTGGGAGTATATATTTTCAAACCTGTTGCAACTCCATTATTTTAAGATTGAAAGAATATGAACAGTACATCCGTCAATATACAAGGTAATATTATCTCGAGTGAAATCATTGAGAAGATTCGGTCGGAAGAACAAGGATATTATCAACGACCTTCGTATTTCGATACAGATCACTCGCTCCGTGAGGAAATAGGCAATGCATGGATTAACGCCAAAGCATTGTGGAACATCTTTAAGTCTAAAAAAGAACGGGTTAAAGATGAAGATAGCGGTACTACCGAAACCCGGAAATCTTGGATGGAGCCTTTCCTTGCCGAATTAAACTTCACTGCCACCAAAGCACTTGTCTACCAACATGCCGAGAGTGGTAAAAGATTTGACATCAGCCACAGGGATGACGAACTAGACGGGTTTCCTATACATCTGGTTTCCTTCAAACAAAGCCTTGACAAAGCCACGGTCAACGGAAAATCGTCCCCACATGCACTTGTACAGGAATACCTGAATAAAGTGGAGCATACTTATGCGTTGGTTAGTAATGGAATATTCCTGCGATTGCTTCGCGATTCATCCCGGATTGTGCGAATCAGCTATTACGAGTTCAACCTTGAAAAAATGATGGAAGAAGATCTGTTTTCCGATTTCGCTATTCTGTATCGCACATTACATTCCTCGCGTTTTAAACAAAAAAATGATTTTCCTGACGGATGTATTTTTGAAACGTACCACTTGCAATCGTTGGAATCCGGTTCCCGGCTTCGAAGTAGCCTGAGCAGTGCTGTTATTAACGCTCTGGTAGGGTATCCAAACGGAATCGTTTCTGCTAAAAATCAAAACTTCAAGAAACAAAAAGGTTTAGCCAACGGATTTATACTAAATCCGCATAATCTGGAACTGAGAGAACAAATAGCATCTGGAGGAATTGCTGCAGATACGTTTTACGCCGAATTATTGCGATTGATATACCGCTTTCTTTTTCTGATTGTAACCGAAGAACGGGACCTTGTATATCCGGAAACGAGAGATGAGGAGGTCCTACGGAAGAAGCAAATTTATTACCGGTATTACAGTATTGAGCGACTCCGGAAACTTGCCGGAAAACTGCTATATGCCGATAATAGTAAAGACGACCTGTGGGAGGGAATGAAATCTACATTCATGTTGTTCGAAAACAAATATTACGGGGAAAAACTTGGTATACAAGCCCTGTCATCCGGCATTTTTGCAACAGATGCTTTACGTACATTGATGACACTCCGTTTGGACAACTGTACATTGATAGATACGATTGCTGGCTTATGTTTTTTTGTCAATAATCAGACTGGACAAACTGTACGAGTGAATTATTCGGATCTGGATGTGGAAGAGTTCGGCTCTGTATATGAGGGGTTATTAGAGTATAGCCCCGCTTACAATCTAACGAACGAAACACCCCACTTTCAGCTCAAAGAGGGAAAATTCAGAAGCGATTCCGGTTCGCATTATACTCCGGAAGAATTATGTAAACCACTTATTCAGTATTCTTTAGGGTATATTCTCGAAGAGAGGTTACTGCAATCGAAAATAGATAAAACAATCCCCCTGCATCGTATCATTGGTCAGGAGCGTGAAACAGCCATAAAAGCATTGCTTGGAATTAAAGTTTGTGACGTAGCATGTGGCAGTGGGCATTTGTTACTTTCTGCTGCCCGGAGAATCGCTTTGGAAGTGGCTCGTTTATATACAGGAGAAGAGCAGCCTAATCCGGTGGCAATGAGACAAGCCATGCGGATAGTTGTCAAGAATTGCATTTATGGTGTGGATAAAAATCCGTTGGCCGTCGAGCTTTGTAAAGTTGCTTTGTGGCTGGAAGCCCACAATCCGGGCGAACCGCTCAATTTCCTCGATCATCACATCAAGTGCGGAGATTCGATAGTCGGGTTAGGTCGTAAAGAAGAGTTGATGAATGGTATTCCGGATGGGGCTTTCAAAGCGCTTCCGGGGGATGATAAAGAGATTGCAAAGCTTTATCGAACGGAGAATAAAAAAGGAGCCGGCTTGATTCAACAAATAGGATTGTTTGAGAACAAAGTCGGAGATTCTCTTGAGGAACTTATCAAACAGTTTGATTCACTGAATCAAATGCAGGAAAATACGCCGGAACAAGTTGCAGAAAAAGAAAGGCAGTACCAGATGTTGATGAATAAACCAGCTATGCAAAGATTGAGAACTTTGGCAGATATGCAGGTTGCTCAATTCTTTGTATCCAAAACAGATGAGAATAAAAATAAGTTAGTCACAAACAAAGATTATTTTGAATATCTCCGGGGAGGTCAGATTCCAATGCAATTAACGAGTGAAATAATTGAAATATTTTCTAAATATCAATTCTTTCATTGGTTTTTAGAGTTCCCGGAAGTCTTCACACAAGGTGGATTTGATTGCATTATAGGGAACCCGCCATTCCTTGGCGGACAAAAACTAAGTGGAGCTTTTGGTAATAGTTTTTTGGAGTTTGTAAAATATGCTTATAAGCCTGCTGGAGCAGTCGATCTTGTTACTTATTTTTTTAGACGTATTTTCAATATTCTACGGCCAAATGGTTTTCAATCATTAGTATCTACTAATACTATATCTCAAGGTTCCGCTCGTGAAGGAGGATTAGATGTCATTTGTTCGAAAGAAGGTGTCATTAACCATGCGGTTCGTTCTATGCGTTGGCCGGGTGATGCGGCTGTCGAGATTTCGCTTGTTACCATCCATAAAGGAGAGTGGAGTAAAGATATAGTTTTAGATAAAAAGAAGGTCGAAAGAATCACTCCTTATTTGGATGATTCCGAGGTGTTGGGAAATCCATATCCTCTGAAACAGAATGCTGGGAAAAGTTTTCAAGGTAGCATTGTGTTGGGAAAGGGCTTTGTATTGACACCCAAAGAGGCTGAAGCCCTGATAGCCAAAGACC
>Ga0194136_1001290_pt1 | contig 12477 bp, 21 predicted proteins | sample TARM_MetaG_T3A_1_FD_134023 | JGI IMG/M metagenome (GOLD analysis project Ga0194136, IMG submission 134023) | Freshwater microbial communities from Pennsylvania, USA, analyzing microbe dynamics in response to fracking - TARM_MetaG_T3A_14 (version 2) | ecosystem: Environmental > Aquatic >...
GTATGGAGGTTGGACTTTTTATGGAGGTTCTTTCGCACCACCGACGTACTGGAAAGATAAAAACGGAGTGGTTCATTTAGAGGGATTATTAAGAGCCGGTACTACTACAGGAGGCACAATGGTAGCTCAATTACCTGGGGGATATAGACCTAGACACAACCTTATCATCACGGCGATGACTAGTGTAGGAACTCGTCGTATTGATATAAAAGAATCATCTGAATACGGTCGTATTATATTGACAAATACTGATAGTATGTCGTGGTTAAGTTTAGATGGTATTTCATTCTTAGCAGAATATTAGGAGGTTCAACATGGTACAGCAATATTTTAAAATTGATTTAGAAACGGGTCGTATAATAGATAGTTTTGTGTATGATTCGGAAGTTGACGAAATACCGGAAGATTGTAAATTGGGGTGGGGCGACCAAATATTACATGAACCTGTGTATGATTTAAAAACAGACTCATGGATTGAGGGTAAAAGTAGTGAGAATATACTTGACTCATATAAAGATATGCATATATCTCAACTCAAATCCCGATGCGAATCAGAAATTGAAAAAGGTTTCACAGCGACTAATGGTCATTTCTACCGAACCAATCGAGACGATCAGACCAACATGTTGGGACAATTCAATGCTATATCAACAGACCCACTAATTGAGACAGTCATGTGGAAAACTGAAGATGCCGGTTATATCTCCCACACTAGAGAAGGGTGGTTAGATATTTATAACCAGGCGTTCACACACAAGCAAACTCAACTATTCAAGTACGACACTCTTAAACAACAAATCAACGACGCAACGACGCATGAAGAGATCACAGCAATAACGTGGGATGGACCTGAAGTAACCACAACCACTACAGAGCCCGAAACCACGACTACTACAACACAGGGGTGATATTATTGGTTAAGCGCTATGTTTGGAATATCTTGATCTCAGTTGATCAGCTAGCCAACACTCTTTTAGGTGGGGACCCAGATGAGACGATTTCAAGTCGAGTCGGCAAACGTGCTAGAAAGGGGGATCGCTTTGGTATATTCGTTTGTAAATGTCTACACTTATTCGACAAGGGACATTGTGAAGCGAGTATAGAAGAAGATGAAGGACTACCGCTATAAAGGAGGGTATATTTATGTCCGATGAGAATTTATCCAGGTTTATTGGCATCATAGACAAACACGAGGACCATATCGGAGATCACGAGTCTAGATTAGATGAACACGGGGCATTATTAAAAGTACAAGCGGAACAGATTAAACAACTACAAGACAACGCTATCAAACTTGAGAATGTCGTTATGTCTGAGAGTAGAGAAACGAGACTAACCATAACCGAAACGAATCAGAAACTGCATGAGTTAATTAATGGGCTCATGGGTTATCGAACGGGTCAGAGTCGAATGGAAACCGATTTAAAAATGGCTCGATTAGAATCCCTAGCTAAGATAGTAGGTATATTAGCAGGTTCTGGTGGTATATTGTATTACATATTTGGATAAACTAGAGGAGGAATTCACATGCAAGAAATATTATTATTCGCAACTATCATCGCACCAGTAGTCTTAGGTGTTACTGAGTTATTCAAGAAAACGTTTAATATTAAGATTACATACATTCCAATGGTGGCAGTAATTGTGGGATTATTAGTAGGGTTTGCTAGTCAGCCGTTTACTGAACTGGATCTATATTTACGACTATGGTCTGGAGCCTTATCTGGGTTGTCTGCAACTGGTTTATTTGAATTAACTAAACATCGTGAAGGTACTACGAAAGGGGATATTTAATAATGAATATTACTCAAAACTTAACACTAGTAAATAAAGGTAAAAAAGGCGATAATAAGCCGGAATGGATCGTGTGTCATTTTGTAGGAGCTTCAGGACAATCAGAGGCTAACGGACGATATTTCAAGTCGGTATATCGTGGCGCTTCAGCGCATTATTTTGTAGACCCTAAGACTATCGTACAGGTGGTTGAAAACGATACACCAGCTTGGCATGTGGGCGATGGTAGTCGTTCTAAGCTTGGTAAATATAATGGATATGTTATGGAGGGAGGAGCAACCAACACTAACTCTATTGGTATCGAGATGTGTCAGGACACGACTACAGGTAAAGATGTCTGGCATTGGGATTTCCACCCCGATACTGTTAAGAATGCTGAGGGTCTAATCCGTAAGCTACAGAAGAAGTATGACATCGACGACAATCATGTTATCCGTCACTTTGATGTGTCTGGTAAGATTTGCCCGGGTAACTGGCGATGGGATGATTGGGCTAAGTGGGAAGCTTTCAAAGATCGATTAGAGAAGGACGTTATGCAACCAGCCCCTACTGGCAACGTTAACAAACCTGAGGGTAAACATGAAGACGAAGATATGCATTTAGTAGAACCTGGCGATACATTATGGAGTATTGCTAAGACTCATGGTGTTAAAGTAGACGATCTAATTAAGTGGAATGATTTAGAAGACAAGAATCTAATCTTCCCTGAAACTAAGCTGTTTGTAAAGTCGCCTAAAGTGGATGTTAAACCTAAGGACGATCTTACTAAACTAGCTAAAGAAGTCATTGATGGTAAACACGGAGTCGGTGATGCTCGTAAGAAGGCGTTAGGTTCTAATTACGATGCTGTTCAGAAACTAGTCAACCAGATTCTACTAGGTAAAACGCCGGTAACCACGACTACCACAACGGTTAAAACCCCTGTAGGTAAGTCGGTTACACAATTGGCTCAGGAAGTAATCGATGGTAAACATGGAACTGGAGATGCTCGTAAGAAGTCATTGGGAGCTAGTTATGACGTGGTTCAGAAGAAGGTTAATGAGATGTTGAAAACTAAATCATCAAAACCTAAGGCTAAAACTATCGACGAGTTAGTGGAAGAAGTACTACGAGGCGTTCATGGTAGTGGTAGAGAGCGAATGATCTCATTAGGATCTAAGTACGCAGCTGTTCAACGCGAGGTTAATAAACGTCTTCGTTAAGCGTCAAAATGGATACAAGTTCCCAGAGACTTGTTGTTTTAGAGGGATAGTTCGAGCTAAAAACTCACGCTATTCCTTTTTGCATTTTTCCCCTGGGGTAATTTTTGAGAAACGTTTTCGCAAGAAAAACATACTCTATAATGAAAGAATAAAAAAGGAGATGTTTACAATGAATAGTGAAAAATTTGAAAGAACAATTGACAAAATGATTAAATCGATTGACAGTGTGGTGGATAAAGATAAGGACCAATTAAAGCTGTTAATAATCTTAAAGCACATTAAGCACGAACAAAACATGGAAATGTTAAGCTCAGGTACTAAGGAGTGGTTAAAGGGTTACTTAACAGCGTTTGGAACTATCGGTTCAGTATACGCAATTGCTAAAATCGTTGAGAAAATCATCAGATAATTTGAGAGTATTTAGCTCTCTTTTTTTGCATTCGCAAGAAAAACACATGCTATAATGAAAGAAAACCAAAATTTTAAAGGAGATGTTTAACTATGAAAGTGTTTAACATGATGGAGAAAATGCAGGAATTGAACTTAGCAGAGAAAGGCGTTTCATTCACACAGGAGAAATTCACAGAATTATATGACGAGTATAATGAAGTAATGAATCGATCAGGAGTGAATGGGATGATTATCGGAGCTGCTGGAGTTGGTGCCGCATGGGTAACTACATCGTTAACTAAAAAGATAGCTAAAGACAGACTTTTAAAAAGAGCAGTTGAAATTCAAGAGGCTGAAGAGGAGTAACATCCTCTTCTTTTTTTTCAAAACATTATGGAAAAGGAGATCTACTAATGAATAAATTACAAAACTTTAAAAACATATACGGCGAACAAACTTTTTATATAGTGGTGATTATACTAATGATGTTTAGTATTTTTTTACAAATTGATAACTCTACCAAAGTAGTACATGCTAAAAGCGTTTTACATCACGACAGTAAAGTCAATCTGGTTCCCGATAAGAGTTATATTGATTTTCCAGAAAAGACTCCTACAATAGAGCATACTGTTAAATCAGGTGATACTTTGTCTAGACTAGCTTTGTACTATATGGGGGATAGCGACTTATGGGTTGATATCCAAGAGTTGAATAATGTAGAGCCGAGTAACCTACAAATAGGTACCGTTTTAAAAGTTCCAGACATGCCTGAAGTTCGTGGTAAAATTATAAAATCACCAGATAGACCAGTAGTCGAATATATTAATCAAGACTCAGTATATTTATTAGCTCAATTGATAACGGCCGAGGCTAAAGGAGAACCATATTCTGGAAAGATAGCTGTAGGTAACGTGGTTATCAATCGGGTAAATAGCAGTAACTTCCCCAACACAATTAAAAATGTCATATTCCAGAAAGGACAATTTTCACCGGTCACTAATGGTTCTATACATAATGAACCTACTGAATCTGCTATGAAGGCGGCTAAAGAAGTGGTTAATGGAGAGCGGGTTGTTAGTAGTAATGCTCTATATTTTTATAACCCATCAACTGCTAAAAGTAAGTGGATATTTTCTAGAACAACTTTAGCGACTATAGGTAACCATAGATTCGCAAGATAAACATACCTTATAATGAAAGGAGGTGAGTTAAATGGAAAACGTTAACGACACTAACATTAATCAAGAAGAGGTAAAGAAGGCGATTATTGACAAAGATTTCAAAAGACTAGCAGCGACCATAGGAATTGGCGCGGGTTTATACCTAGCAGGTAGACGTAGTGGATTAAAATCCGGATACGTAAAAGGGTATAGACGAAGCATGATCGATATGTTGAGACTAGCTCAGGAATCTAAGTAAATTAAAGGGGACTTCGGTCCTCTTCTTTTTTTCAAAACTAAGGAGGAGATATTAATGTACGAACGTTTTGTAGTAACCGGTAAAGTGATCAGAGAGACTGATACTCATTATTTCACACAAGTTCCTTATGGGGTTCAAAGTTGGAGTAAGCAATGGTATAGACTTGAAGGGAGTGTTTATAATGCGTAAACTGTTAAAATTCTTTTTCATTTACATCATATTAGGACCAATCACAATACCTATATATTGTATCAAATGGATATTTAAAAACTAAACATTCGAAATAAAAACACATGCTATAATGAAGAGAAAACTAAAATTCTAAAAGGAGATGTTTTATTATGAAAGCACAAATTACTAAAGAAGGTTTAAAAGTTGTAGGACACTACGGAGTCAGACTTGGAAAAACAGTAGTTATCGAGGGTTGTAAAGCAGTTATATTTAATACTGCAAAAACCGTCGCAGTTACTGGTTTCGAAGAAGGCTTAGATAGCGTTAAAGAACTTAAATGGAACGATTTCTTAAGTGATAAAGAAGCGCGAGTATATAAGAAAGCTAAAAAAGCAGAACAAGTTAAATCTCTTAAAGATGAAATCGCTAAGCTTAAAAAAGGCGATAAAAAGGAGAAAGTTGTAGAAACTGCCAAAGTTGAAAAGAAAGTAACTAAGTAAAACTGAGGAGGGTCTACGACTCTCTTTTTTTTTGTTTTTAAACATTCGAAATAAAAACACATGCTATAATGAAGAGAAAACGAGGAGGAGATTTAAGATGAATAAACAGATTAAGAAGAATATTAAAGACCTTGACGTTATGATAGCTCAACTCAATACACAATTGATTGAAGCTGACGAGGATGAATATTCCGAAATTGAAAGTAAGATACAATCTTTAATTAAAGCACGATGCGATTTAGCGGACAGTTTTAATAAAGGATCTGTAGCACCACTAATGATTTCAGGATCGTTCGGATTGGCGTCGGTATTAGTCGTATTACATTACGAGAAGAGCGAGATTATTACGTCTAAGGCTTTTAGTATGGCGAATAGGATGTTTAAAGGGGTCTAAAAAGACCTCTTCTTTTTTTTCTCTTGAACCGAAGGAGGGATGCGTGATGCAATTAGCTAAATTAGATAATTACCGATATGATTTTTTAGGACCTAATATTTCGATACTATTAGACAGTTCTAGTGACCCCGATTTAGCGGATATAATGTCGGAGATCAATCGTTCAAAAGGACGCATATATGTCGAAGGACGATACTACACATATTTAAACAGATACAAATTAAACACTATTGATGGTAACACATATTTAGAACTAACAGTCGAGGAGGACTAGGGATGGCTAAAAAATATAACGAAATAGAAGTTAAAGATAACATGAAAATCGAAGAAGAGGTGGTTGAGAAGGAGACTACCACTGATAGGAAAGAGCTTAAACAAGTGACTAAGACAGTACCCACAAAGACTAAGAAAACATTAATGGGTAGATTGGTAACTGGATTGGTTGGACCTGAAGGACTTCCGGGAATTGGTACGTATGTTAATGATGAGATTGTAAAGCCTGCTATAAAGAACATTATTGTTGATGCCGTGACGTCGGGTATTAACATGGTTATGTATGGCGAAAAAGGTGGGCAAAATCGTGGAGGATATCGTCCGCATTCAACAGGAGGGCATAGATCTAACTATAGACCAAGTACTAACTACGGATCTAACTATCGTAACCCTACAGTCGAACCGAAGGCTGAACGAGTCATTAATAAGACTAGTAGAGTAGGCGTTGAAGAATACGTTATTGCTGATCGATATGATGCCGCTCATGTATTAACCACATTAACAGAAACTGCAGATATGTATGATAGCGTAAGTGTTGCCGATTACTATGATTTAATTGGCGTACCATCGCAATATACTGATAATAACATAGGGTGGACTATAGACTCTATATCTAGAGCGAGTATCATTCCAGTTCGTCATGGATATGCTATTAAGTTTCCACCAGTGGAGGTAATATAATATGACTATGTTAGGAGGATTTATCATAGGTGTGATGTTCTCATTATGGCTCACATTAGATTTTTTAGGAAGACAACAAAACGATAAAAAGGAGGAAATGAAATGATTATCGGATTTATTGCAGGTTCACTAACTATGTTATTTGGGGTATTGGTAGGATGGTCAGCATGTAATGTAGCGTATAAGAACGCTAAAGAAAACTTAAATAAATAAACAGCACACTTGAGAGGGGTGATTATAGTGTAACAGTTTTACGAGTTAACCTTTTAAAAACGATGTGTTGTCACACGTATATCCAAACTATTAATAAACTAAAAATTATATTCTAAAGGAGAAATTAATTATGACATTCAAACAAACAGTATCTAAAGTAGGTATGGGACTTAAAAAACATTCACCAGCAATCTTCACAGGTGTTGGTGTAGTAGGACTTGGAGCAACAGCATATTTAGCTTACAAATCACGAGATAAAGTAGAGTATGTAGTTGAGGCGGTTGAAGAGCGACGAGAGAACAATGAAGAGGTTAATAAAACTGAAGTGGCTATGGCTATGGCTGAGGCTATTTATCAACCAGTAGTAGTTGGCGTGGCTTCTGTAACTTGTATCTTAATGGCGCATCGTATTCAACATAAACGTATTTTAACACTTGCTGGTGCTCTTGCCGTAGAACAATCTCGCAATGTATACTTCGAGAAAAAGTATCGCAAGCAACATGGTGATGAAGCGTACGAGAAGTTTATTGTACCTACTGAAGAAGTAGAGGTTATTAACGTAGACTCTAAAGGTAAAGAAAAGAAAACAGTAGAGAACGTAAAGATGGACATTGACAAATCTATCGGTCAGTGGTATGACGAATCTGAAGAATACGTATCTGATGATCATACTTATAATCTATCATACATCGATTCAGTTAATGACCGGTTACAGACAGTTATGTTTCAACGTGGTAATTTAACATTGAATGAAGTTCGCGAAGCTTTAGGTTTTGAGCGCATTCGTTCAGGAGCTTTACTAGGGTGGACTACCGGAGATAACTTCGAAATCGAGAAACATGTATCCAACGTTAATGATGAAGTAAACGGTGAGATCAAAGAACATATCTGGGTATCTTGGAGTAGACCTCGTTATGTATTTGATGAGATTGACTTTAACAGCCGTTACTCAATGTATTAATCATGATAGCCGCACTCAATGGTAAGTACGTTGAATACGTGTGTTACATGGGGGTTACTGAAAGGTACCCCTCATGGTTTTCGGAAGAATTATACGATAGTCTATATTTAGACGAGAATCGATATACGTTCTGGCAACCTGAATGGGGTCGGGATACTGATTATTATGATAAGACTTTGGTCGAAGATTATTCCGTTTTCATAAGAAAACCTAACGGTGAAATACATGTTACTGATTATGACGTTTTCTCTGAGTTATATACTACGTTCACGTATAGTGCATTTACTAATAGTGGGATGGCGGCTTTTAACGAAGATTGCATAGAGTTCGTAGAGTGTCACGGAGGGGTATTACCTGCAGGATACCCTGAGTGGTTCTACGAATATTTTACAGAGGCTATCAATTTTCCAGAACATCGAGAAACTGTATACAGATTAACTAAAGGTAGTACCATGACTCGAAGTAGGGATTTTCTAGAGATCTCTATGGATGGAGATGTGACGGTTATTCAACATTGTGTTTTCTTAAGGAACCGTTTTGGAGAAATACGCGGTATGACGTATGAGGAATTTAAAAAGTATTACAACGATAATCCAGAAAAGGAGGTATCTCAAAATGTCATTAGCGTTTTTAAAAGGTAGATCTATATTATGGGACTATGAAGGCGATGACGTGTTGTTGATAAAAGACAATTATAATATGCGAGTTACCTCTATGGATACGTTTAAGCACTTATTTATAGTGGTCGGGGATCGTAGAGCAGCTTTAAAAGAGGATTGTATATACTATACGATCTTCGACCCTTTAAAACCATTATGCGAATACCCTTACTGGTACATTCAAGCGTATAATAACGGTTTCATATTCGAAGACGTTGCTGAGTATAAAATTTCAGACAGTATTGAAATCACTGAGGGGGACTTATCTTTTATCATATATTCTGATAAAGCTGATTTGATATTAAGGCCTGGTGATATTGTCATGCGTAATTATAAAGACGAAGTTATGGGTATTGATTCTCAGTCGTTCTTTAACATGTATGAAAAAGCAGAGGAGAGGTTAATAAATGAATTCTAAAGTTAAATATATTTTAGGAGCAGTGACTATAACCGTGATTATCGGTGGTACGATATATGTCATTAAAAAGTCTAGAGACGCTGAGAAGCAAGAAGGCGAATCTATATCTTTAGAGGAAGCTAGACGTATAGTAGAAGAAGAAAAAGAGGCAAATGACGATTTTGAGGAAACTGTGAAAATCACTCAAGAAATTGAATCGATTAATGTTGTGAAACCAGATATTTTAGTGGACGACGAAGAATTAGAGATCGAGGAGTACGATGAAGAACAAGATGAGGAAGAACAAGACATCTATTATACAGTTGAACCATTACGAGATTTTTTATATGTTGAGGATGGCGTTGACGCAAAGGAGGATAAGGAATTGAGATTCGAACCAAGCAGTGATGCTGCAAAACATCAGTTCATCAGAATGGAGTTGGCCGAATGGTCCCCAGCAGATGATGTATATCGCATCATGTTGCAATTATTTGAAATACCGTTCGTACCTAGAAATCCAGGCGATGAAATGTTACGGACTAAAGTCATAGATTATAAAGTACAGTTCTTTGGTTTTAATTCTAAGTGGGTTAAGGAAGTATCGTTTGCTGATATTATTTTACATTATGCTAGAGCTACAGAATTTAATTGCGGAGAGGCCGTTAGGGATTGGGTGGATACGTTCTGTTTAAACATCGGTCTCGAATGGGATAGCACTGGTGAAGAGATGGATATCGTCATCAATAGACTAAATAGTCATTCATATTTTAATGATACCCGCCAAACTTTCGGACTATTTGGTCTGACTCGAGAACAAATGGATGACGCTATCAGAATAGCAGATCGTAATTATGACAAATCAGTAACATATGAGGTTGAATTTAATGAATTTCTAAAAGGTTGCATATAGGGATTATTTGTACTAAGGAGGAGATATCGAATGTGGTTCAGACCTAAATTAATTAAAAACAATAATTTGATAGACGCTTTACGAAGTTGCGGATATGAAGTAGTACCTAAGACTGTAGATAATAATCAGGTTATATCTATAAGACTTAGATTAAACTCTCGAACTAAAGTGGAGAAAACTATATTCACACCTAACACTACAGAAAGCGTCTGTAATTCACACGTTGTGGCAAGTATTGTAAACATGATGAATGAGACCATTAAAGATCATATTATAAAGGATAGTGAATGAAATGGTAATCAATCGACCGACAGTCGGACCGCCGTTATTTTTTAACGATAATGAACCTAAAGAACAAATAAGTAAACTACTACATCATAAGCGACAACTATTAGCAACTATGATGGACGATCATAGGGTTTATTTAGCGACTCATGATGCTAAAGTTGAAATGATTAGAGATGATATTGATAGGCTTGAAAAATATCACAACATAAACAATAAAGGAGCAACTATTAAATGACTAAAACCCCACAATTATTAACTGAAAAATTCCTAAGTTCTTACGATGATAAACCGCAACACATGAATGAACTAGGTAGCTTTGTATTCTATAGAACATATTCTCGGTGGCTACCTAATGAGGGTCGCCGAGAGACCTGGAAAGAAGCTGTTGCTCGTGCAGTAGAGTATAACGTAGGTATCGAATATCTAGAAGAGGCCAAGAAGAGTCTTAAACCTGATATAGACACTCTGCGGAAAGAAGCGGAGCAGTTATTTGATAATATTTTTAACTTAGAACAATTCCTATCCGGTCGTACTCACTGGGTTGGTGGTGCTGATACTGGTGTTGCTGATAAATTCCCTCTAGCGAACTTTAACTGCTCATTCCTTAATATTGAAAGCTGGGAAGATGCTAACGACCTATTTTACCTATTACTTGTAGGTACTGGCGTAGGGTTTAAAACGACTAAAGAAAGTGCTAAAGGACTTCCGGTTATTCGTAACAACGTAACTTTAAAACACTCAGAGTACAACCCATTACCTAAAGAAGAACGTTTAGAGAACACTGAGTTAGTTGAGCTAGATAACGGTTATGTAAAGATGTATGTTGGCGATAGTAAAGAGGGATGGGTTCAGGCATTGAGTTGTTACTTTGATATTCATACGAAAGACGAGTATAAAGACGTACATACTTTGAAGATTTCGTATAACAGTATCAGACCTGCTGGGGAACGACTAGTTACTTTTGGCGGGAGTGCTTCTGGACACGAACCTCTTAAAGATATGTTCGAGAATATTAAAGATGTATTCCAAGGTAAGTTTGCTCCGGTAGAAGAAGCTGGGGATGGTCATGTTTATATTCGACCTATTCACGTACTAGATGTCGGTAACTTGATTGGTAACAATGTAGTTGTCGGTGGAGTAAGAAGAACTGCTGAAATTGTATTGTGTGATTCTGATGATTGGGAAATTATCTTAGCCAAGTACGGAATCAACGGAATCTGGGATGATTATGATGCTGAGGGTAACGTAGTAAAGACTGCTGAGGTAAAACATCAAGAGGTTATTGATGCGCTCGGTAAAATTACAGAAGTTCCCGAATGGATGCTTAACCTTAAACTCAGAGACAAACATGCTCGACCACTACACCATCGACGTATGTCTAATAACTCGGTAGGGTTCGAGACTAAACCATCTAGAGAAATGCTTAACCTACTATTCACTATCATGCGTAACGAGGGTGAACCAGGATTTGTAAATTTAGAAGCGGCTGGTAAGCGTCGTTATAACGCGGAGGGTTTAAACCCATGTGCTGAAATCTTATTAGACTCTTATGGTGTATGTAACTTAACGACCGTTAACGTTGACGCTTTTGTGTACAGAGATGGTAATGGTGAATGGGATCTAGACATGCATCGATTACTGGAAGCACAAAAATTATCAACCCGTGCTGGAGTTCGTATGACTTGTTTAGATTTAGAGATTCCGCATTGGGATGCTGTTCATAAACGAGATCGTCTAATCGGTACGTCTATCACTGGTTGGCGAGATGCTATGGAGAAACTACGATACACTGACGAGGAAGAGATCCGAGTGTTAAGAGCTATGCGTAAGACTGTTCAAGAAGAGTCTGCTGTCTATGCTCGATATTTACGAATTCCTACACCGTTGTTAGATACTACTGTTAAACCTGAGGGTACTTTATCTCAAGTGGCTGGCGGTGTTAGCTCTGGTCTTCACGATGCTCACGCTCCTTACTATATTCGTCGAATTCGTATTAATGCTAACGACCCACTTGTTAAGATGGCTATGGAGTTAGGATGGGGTGTATATCCTGAAATCGGTCAAGACTGGACGAACGCTCGGACTCTAGTAATTGAGTTCCCTGTGGCTAGTGGTGCTACACGTACTAAAGATGACGTATATATCGAGGAACAATTCGATAGATATTTCAAGTTCCAAGAACATTACACATCACACAACAGCTCTAACACTATTCACGTAAGAAA
>Ga0194136_1001294_pt1 | contig 12464 bp, 14 predicted proteins | sample TARM_MetaG_T3A_1_FD_134023 | JGI IMG/M metagenome (GOLD analysis project Ga0194136, IMG submission 134023) | Freshwater microbial communities from Pennsylvania, USA, analyzing microbe dynamics in response to fracking - TARM_MetaG_T3A_14 (version 2) | ecosystem: Environmental > Aquatic >...
ACACACAGCTATCTTTGGTGCGGACTATTTAGTCAAATTACTTCCCGACTATACTTTCTCTGCCTATGAGGGTAGTTTTATCGAAGTCGTGAATGGCGAAATTACACCATACGCTCATGCTTATATTATCGGAGCATATCAAGACCGATATATTCTTGTTGATTTATCAAGAACAACCAAGCCGCTTATCTTTATGGAAATTGACTCTGTCGATGCTTATCCAAAAATTGGTGAATATAAAGAGTCTCACAAACTTGGACACAATCGTATTAATCTTATCTCGGCTTTAGAAACTAAAGACCCGGAATATTTGACCGGCATGATTCCAAAGGATGTTGTTACAATGATTGATAATTTAGTCAAGAGCTTATCAAAAGAGTCTCCTGTTAAGCAATTAGAATTTTGCGATATGGTATACAAAGAAACAACGTCTTTAAGGAGGTAAATATGCCTTTTGATGTATTAGTTTTGTTGTTGGCGACTGTTGTTGGTGCAGTCTGGGGATTTCATTTAAAAGGATGGTTAAAATAATGCTACCGCTGGTAGTGGAACTTACTTTACTTATAATTAATTATATGATACACTTTTATCAAAGAGGTGTTATTTATGACTAATTATAAGTATGTAAACAAAGAACTTAAAAACAAAATAGACAAACTTGACCCGATTGCTTATGAGCGATTTAAGCAAGGAGAGTCTATTACTTCGATAGCAAAAGATTTTAAAATGGATAGAGGTAGACTATCCAAAAGATTAAAGGAAAAATATAATATATCAATACTTCCTAACGGTAAAAAATCTATCAATAGTAGTTACTTTTCTGTTTTGAATCATGAAAACGCTTATTGGTTAGGCCTTATCTTGGCTGATGGGTGTATTAATGATAAAACAAACAGTTTTGAAATTACTTTAAAAGACAAAGAGCATATTGAGTTATTTAAACAACATATTAGCTCTAGTCATAAAATTGGAACGAAAGTTGTTCACGGAAAATCATATTATAGAATATCGTTTAACGATAAACAAATAATTCATGATTTAATGTCTTATGGTGTAATAAGAAACAAAACCTATGTTGACTTTTCTTTGCCAAATATACCTGACGTTTTCTTTAATGATTTCTTTAGAGGTATAATTGATGGAGATGGTATGTATTACGTATCGCCGTCCAACAAAAGCAGGTTTCATATATACATATCTGTTAGTTTTTCATGTCAGACATATACAAAAGAACTTCAAGAAAAAATACAAAAGTTTTATGGCGTCAATGTAAAACTTTACAAACAAAGAACGTGCTATCAACTTGCTATCTTTAAAAAAGATAGTGTTAAAATTGCAAAACAACTATATGATAACACAAATCTATTTTTAGAAAGGAAGTATGAGAAATGCATAGACTTTATATAAAGGGGGTGATGCCATGCCTACGGACTTAAGCTCATTAAACGAACAACAAAGAAACGCTATATTGGAATCAATTGATAGCAATGTCGTTTTAATGGCTGCCGCTGGCAGCGGTTAGCAAAACCTCAACTTTAATTAAACGAACACAGTATTTGATTGACGAGCTGGGGGTTTCTCCCAGCCAAATCATGATGATTACTTTTACAAACAAAGCGGCCACTGAAATCAAGAACCGAATGATGGACGCTTCAAGCGAAGCCCATAAGATGTGGATTGGAACATTTCATCGTATTTGTACCCGGCTAATCCGCATGTTTGGCGCTAAGTTAGGCATTCAGAGTTTTGTTATTATGGACACCAAAGAAGGAAAGAATCTAATAAGAGAAATTCTGAATGACCGAGGTGTGGAATACTCGCCCTATATGGTTAATGAGATATTAGCCAAAATTAGCAGTTATAAAAATAATTTGATTAAACCGGCAGCAGTGTTGGCTAGCCAGAAAGAACGTCAGCTTTTTGCTGATGTTTATCAGGAATATCAGAATATTTGTTGGAAAAGAAAAACCTTTGATTTCGATGATTTAATTATTTATACGATTTTATTACTGTCTTCTTATCCAGATATAACGGACTGGGTACATGAAAACATTAAGTATCTCATGGTCGACGAAACCCAGGATACCAATAGCGCACAGTTCCAGCTGGTTAAATTAATTACTGGCGACAATAACGTCATGATTGTTGGAGATTCCAATCAATCAATTTATGCGTTTCGTAATGCCAGGCCAGAATACTTAGAAAATTTTGCTTCAGCCCATCCAAACACTAAGCTTCTGAAGCTTGAACAGAATTATCGTTCATCTCAAACAATAATCGAAGCAGCCAACGCTATGATTAACCATAATAGTTTCGGTACAAAAGTACAAATGTTTTGTGATAACGATGCTGGCGATAAAGTTCAGATATATCAAGCCAATGATATCTTTACCGAAGCTCGATGGATATCTTCTGAAATTATGCTGGCCGGTAGTAAGAATTTTTCAAACTTTGCCATTATCTATCGAGCCAATGCTCAAGCTCGTATCATCGAAGAAGAGTTTACAAAATTCGGAATTAATTATACCGTATTTGGCTCTCAGTCTTTTTATACCCGTAAAGAGGTAAGAGACTTACTGGCTTATTGTAAATGTGTTGTCAATAACACTGATATGACCAGCTTTAAGAGAATTCTCGGCACTTTAAAAGGTGTAGGAAAGGTGACCATTGAAAATATTATTGATTATGCTCAAAATAATTGTCTTAATTTTCATGATGTTATTCCAGCGTATATTAAATCGCACAAAATCTCGGCTAATATCCAGTATCGTTTAGAGTCTGTTAGTCGGATATTAGCAAAAGAATATACAGCCTGTAGTGATATCTTAAAAGATGTTATTGATTTAACGGATTATCGTAAGGAAATTGCGATGGTTTATTCTGAAGACACGGCTGAACGTCTTTCGATTATTGATGAATTCGTTGTTATGACGGCTAGTATGGAAGCAAATACCGAGTCGGATACAATGGGTGAAATCATTGACCAGATTGCATTATTATCAGAAACAAAAGGGGCAGAAAAAGCCGAGCTTAATGCCGTTAAATTAATGACGGCCCATTCCTCAAAAGGTCTGGAGTTCGATACTGTTTTTATTATTGGCGCAGAAGAGGGTGTCTTCCCTCACGCTAATTCATTAAACGAAAATACTAAAAACGCTATCGAAGAAGAGCGGCGACTATTTTATGTTGCCATGACCCGGGCAAAAAGAAAACTTTATATCACCCGGGCTGCCGTGAAGAAAAATGGAAAAGACAGTGGTTATATTAATACTAGACCCAGTCGTTTCCTGAATGAGATACCAAAGCATTTAACCGAAGATGCATTTTAATTAAAGGAGAAATACAATGTTTGATTATCAAGACAAATCAGCCCCTAAGTTAACCGACGAGTTTAAAGCTAAGTTCTCGGTTAATATCAAAGGTAAAGATGCAATTAAACTTGAAGGGCTAACTGCATTTGCTCACGAAAAGGGTATTTGGAAAATGGAAACAGAAATTATTCAATTCCCTAGCGATACCAACGGCTGGACAGCTATTTGTAAAACAATTGTCGGTGGCTATGACTGGAGTCCTATTGAGGATAAGGTTATTCAAGTTGAGTATTCTGATATCGGAGACGCTAATGTCACAAATTGTAGCAAAATGGTCGCCGCTTCCTATATTCGAATGGCGTCGACTCGTTCTCAGGGCCGTGCCTTAAGAAAGTACACGAATATTGATATGGTTTGTTCTTCGGAATTAAGCGAAATCATGGATGAAGCACCAGAACCATTAATTACAATCGACCAGATGACTGCTATCAAAGGCCTGATTAAACAAAAAGGATTAGATAAAGAAGCCTTTACTAATATTCTGATGGGCCTATTTAATCATACGAATTATACCGGCATTACATCAAAACAAGGCGAGTTATTACAATCAACGCTTGTTGGCTATACAATGCCGACAACGGCGCAGCCTGTGCAGCTTGAGCCGTCATCCAGAGTCGACACAATTGTTTAATAAAATAATGATTCTTGTTCCTTCTTTGTACAGACAGCTCTTATGTGCTATAATAAAAAATGGAATATATTTAATTGTCAAACTAACAGAAAGAAGGAGATAAACTATGCTGCTTGAATACAGTTATGACAAATGTAATACGGTTATTGATAGTTTCAATAAATCGAACATTGCATCTTTGTCAATTACGAAAGCCGAAAATGGCGCTTACGTAATGGATTACGTTCTTGTTAGTGATTTAGCAGAGCCAAAACAGGTTGCTGTTCGAAAAGTTCTTGCTGAATCACTACCAAAAAGATTAGAAGTTGTTGCTATTTTAAATCAGTTTCTTGAGGCTCAAATCCTTAATGGCGTAACCAATTTTTCATTACGGTTTAATGCCATTGATGTTCGAAACGAATGTGAACTGGTTGTTTCATCTGCATATAAAGCAATGCCTGAAAATAACAATGCTTTATTGGCAGAGTTGGAAAAATGCTTGGAACATTATGATTTATTAATCACGAAGTTAGGAGCTTCGGATGTCGAACTTAAAGATGTCTTTGTCAAGCCCGTTGGTCGTAGTAAAAAATACTTTCCAGTCACAATGAAAGACTTTGGAGATTCGATTCGAAAAGAGCTAGCTAAAAGCTAAATCCAATAAACAATAATGACAAGATAGACGGTTGTATGACCGTCTATTTTATTGTACAATAAGGAGGTGTCGCATTATGTTACAGATAACAATCTTTAAAGACACAATAAAACAAGAAACATTTGTTTCAAGAATAGTAGACCTAGAAACGACTGAAGAACTTGCAGCAATGGACAGAGAAACAGGCTTGATTGATTTTAGCGTTTTAAGAAATCATGTTGGCACGACTATTTCAATATTGGTTATTGATATAACCAACAATACATTTAGAGCGCAATCAAGAGAAGAAAAGATTTTATTGAGTGTCAAAAGAAACTCAAATGGAATAATGTCTATTGAGTATTAGCAAATAAGGGAGGACTTATGAAAATACTACATATTACAGACTCTCATGGAACCGTTAAAGGCCCGGAGAGCAGAAAGGATATCTATTATGTATCGTTTCTAAAAAAGTTCTATGAGCTCGGATATGTGATTAAAAAATATAATATCGATATGGTTATTCATACCGGTGATTTATTTCATACTGCACGAGTTTCTGATAAGTTTGCTGGCCAAGTGGCCGGCCTTATTAACGCTTTTGGTATTCCGGTCTATGTTGTTCCCGGTAATCATGATATCGAAGGTTATACGACTGACACGATTGACCAAACCAAGCTCGGCTTATTGGCCAAAACAAAAACAGTTACTATCCTAGATAGAGACCGGCCACTTCAAATCGTAGCCAAACAAGGCGATGAAGAATTCACAATTGCGATTAGCGGCCAGGAGTATTATGCTCACATCGACGAAGGTAATCAAACAGACTTTGACATGGAACAAGATGAAGCTGATTTAAATATCTTAGCCATTCATGGGTATCTGACTCCGGATGCTCAACATCCAAATATCAAACATACGATGGCCAGCAGCATTACAACCAATGCTGATATTATTCTGGCTGGTCATTATCATCGACAGTTTGAATATAACGGTGCTGGATTTGAAATCTATAATCCCGGGTCACTTATGCGAGTCGACCAGACCGAGTACAATAAGACGCATACCCCTCAATATGGCATTTTGGATATCACGCTTAATGACCAAGATGAAATCGTCTATGATTATTCATTTCATCAGCTAGCCGTTGCTCAACCATCGACGACTATCTTTGATTATGACTCAACCTATAAACAAAAAGCATCAACGATTACCCTCGATGGTTTTAAAAACAGTCTTTCTAATTCAATGCCGACGAGCTCAATTAATACCAATATTCTTCAGATTATTGACAATATTTGCTTAAACGCTCAAATTGAAACTAAAATCAAAAATTTAGCAATGGGTATCTATAGCGATACGCTTCAGTGTATTCCTGATGAATTCGAGGCCCAGCCCGGGTACATTGAATCTCCGGTTACAAAAAAGCTAAGCTCGATTGAGCTGACCAATTTTCAGTCACATGAACACAGTATTATTAATCTGACTGATGGTCTGAATATTATTATCGGCGAGTCCAATAGCGGCAAAACAACTATCTTTAGAGCAATTCTTTGGGTTGTGGATAATCAGCCATTAGGAACAGACTTCATTATGGCCGGTAAGGACAACTGCTCCGTTCAGTTAAATTATACCGACGGAACTTATATCAGACGCAGCCGGACATTAAAAGATACTGGCAGTTATGAGATTGCTTATCTGGATGAACAAGGTAATTTAACTCCTCAGTCTTACCGAGGTTTTACCAACGCTGTCCCGGTCGAAGTAGCCAACGTTCATCAGATGCCAAAGGTGAATATCACCAAGGACTTAGAGACACACCTTAATGTGATTACTCAATTAGAAGGCCCGTTCTTACTAACCGAAAGCCCAATGGTTAAAGCTGCTGCTATCGGTCGGATTACCGGTACTCATGTAATTGATAGAGCTATCAAAGAACAAAGCAGTATTATCACTGGTAATAAAAAGCTAATCAAGGCCTATACAAAAGATTTGGCTGACAAAGATTATGAACTAAAACAATTGCCAGATATTGCTTTAATGCAGTCGTTCTATGATGCTTATAAATTAATTTGTAAAGAAGTCGAAAGACTTGACAAGTTTATTACCAATACGGTTTCGCTACAGAACAATATCGAAAATTGCAATCAGCAAATTGCCGCTCAAGAAATAGAGTGCAATAAAGCAAAAGTGATTGCTGAACTTGCCCCAGTTGTAAATCAAGGCATATCAGTTCTTCAATTTATTAGACAATCACAAAGTATTTATGATAATTATAATACCTGTATTGCCAATATTGAATCCGAAGAAAAAGCATTGAATATCAATAAGACAATTGCGTCTTTAAGGCCTATTGTCAGCTGTGCAGTAACTTGCAAAAATGACATTGGATTTATCAATCACGCTTATGAGACCTACGTCGTATCGTTAAGCAATATAAACAATGCTGTTAAGTATATTCATCTCTTTGATACTTATAACAAAAAGCTTAGCGCCGCTGTTAATCATGCCAGCGCTCTTAATGGCTATATTCAGCAAGTTAAGCCCATGTTAAAGGATATTGAAAAGATTGATGCTCAAAAAACAGCTGCGGCTCATAGTATTTCAGCAACAAAGAAACAACTCAAGAAAATCAAATCAGTAATAGAAAAAGCAAAGGCGGATAGAGACGTCTTTATTATCGAGAATCACTTATGTCCTTGCTGCGGTCAAACAATAAACGAAACGCATACACAATCAATTTCAGAATTTATGAAAAACTAAGGAGGATTTAACATGGACTTTAAAGAAAAATATCAAAGTTATGAAGGCGTTTTATCAAAACTCCAAGAAGAGTATACAAATGCAGAACGCCAGGCTATCATTGGAGAAACAAATTTGACGAACCTATGCAATCAAAGAGATAAGTTAGTCGAAGAGTGCGAGGCCTCAACCGGCGTGTCGATTAGTCAGGTTCCCGATATCATTTCGATAAAAGAAAGTGAGCTGGATAGCCTAATGACAAGACTCTCCACAATTGACATCAGTGACCCAATAACCCAAGATAAGCTCGATGCGATTAAATCAATTGTAGATGATTTTTCAATAGTAGCCCCATAAGGTGGCTGCCATGAATTTATCTGAATTTCAAAACAACCTGAAAGACATGGAGAAAAAGCTTATCATCGCTACGGAAAACAAGCTTAACGTAGAGAATGAAATTAAAGCACTTGACCAAAAAATTGATACGTATACTAACGAAAATGATGACCTTCAAAGAGTTATTGCTATCTTGACTCAAACTTCTTCGATTTCACGGGACAACGCCCGGTCTCATTTTGAGAAAATTGTTACGGATGCGTTGCAGTTTGTTACGCAAAGTACCGATTATGAATTTCTTATTCAAGAGATTCCCGGTCGAGCTAAAGCTTCTTATGAGTTTTATATCAAAAGCACAGTTAATGGCATCGAATGTATTCAAAAGCCAGAAGATTCGAATGGCGGCGGCTTTATCGATATTATCTCGGTAGCATGTAAGTATGCTTATCGTGAAATCTTTAATGACCCTCGGATTCAATGTGATACGTTATTGTATGATGAACCCGGTAAAATGATTTCAGAAAAGATGTCGGTTAAGTTTGCCGAGTATATTAAATTTTTAGGCAGTCATTACGACCGGCAGACGATTATGGTTACCCATAACGACAGTCTTGCCAATACCGGTGATTTGACTTATTACGTATCCAAGAATAATCTTGGTGTATCTTCAGTGCTTGATAACTCTTTAATTAGTGGAATTGACATTGATGACGTATTTAACGAAATCGAATTAGAAAAACTTAAGGAGACCACCGATGTACACGAATCACTGTAAACTATCCGATGATTTCTGTAGTGTTAAAATTGATGTTGACATGAGCCAATTCGAAGGTGACGCAAAACAAATAGCTATGTTTTTAGCTAGAGCTACAGCGTCAGCGAAAGCTATGGTAACAGAGGAGTACGAAAAACTCCAGAAGGCTCCTCATAATCTCTCAGAGCCTCAAAATCAAGAGAGATGTGATTTATCAAGTACGATTACCATTGAAACTGAAACAGCTGAAAAACCGTCGTATAAGCCTGTTACGACTAGCGCAGATGATTCCGGATTTAACTTTCGAGACCGTCTACCAAACAATACCGTTGATATTCAATCGTTAACGATTGAAAAGGCTGTAACGGAAAATTCGTTAGTTCGGTGTCCTTCTTGTGGCCAAGCCCATTGCCTAGCGGCAAGTTCCGGAAGCGTTATTTATTTTATGGCTAAAAACTATAAAACAAATGAATTTGATATTGTTGCAGAATACGATTCAGTTCATAATGATTTGTTTGTCGATATTTGTATGAAAGAAGACGAAGACCCAATTGATTATTTTGAAAATATTCGAAAACTGCCATTTAAAAAATATGAAACATTGGCCGTCGAAAACGATACAGAAATCTTCTGTCCGGTTTGTGGTAAATCAGCTTCGTTTATCTATTGGAAAGACGCTTTTGAGAATCCGTTAAAATTCTTTGAGACCGACAATCTTTGTGATTCCTGTGGTGGAGAACGGGTGGCGACCTATATCGATGAAGCTGAAGTATTAAAATGTGAAAAATGCGGACTTCAAGTCCCGGCCAAATAAGAAAGGATAAACTATGAAAACATTACAAGAATTACTGAACACAGACCTATCTCCGGATAAAGTAGGAAACATGACTGCAAATGAGTTAGGTATTCATTTAATGGCTAATGGCATTATTGAAAGCGGGGCTGACATGAATCGATTAGTAATCGAGGGCGTTCAACGAGCTTTAATCGATGGTGACGAATTCCCGATTAAGTATTACGCTCCGGATGAAGAAATGCCGGAAGAAAACAAAGTTGTCGATTTGGGCGAGTGCTTAACTGATGACTTTGTTAATCAATTAAAGTAAAATCAAAAATGCGATATGTTTAATTATATATCGCATTTTTAAAATTAAAGAAAGGGTTTAGCTATGGATATAGATGAACTTAAAGCCCACGCTCCTCTTGTTCCATACGTTAAAAAGTTTTATTCTGATAAGATTCCCATTGTACGAGAAACAAAGAATATTGCTTTTGCTCGATGCGTTTGGCACAAGGAACAAACAGAGTCACTGGCTCTTTATGCCAATGGGAGCTATAAATGTTTTGGTTGTGATGAACATGGCGATATTATTAATCTCGTACAATACATGGAAAATTTAAATTTTAAGGAGGCCTGTAAAATGATAGGCGACAATATTGGTTATGAAGTTGTGATTGAGCCACCGAATCCGATACATGAAGCTTATAAAGATACGATGGATAACCATACTCGTCGTTACTGGAGTAATCTTCAGAATAATGGCCCAGCCCTTAAGTATTTAATGTTTGAACGAGGCATAACAAAAGAATCAATTGATTTATTTAGATTAGGCCTGACTGATTCAGAAGAATATAAGTATCGCTCAGACATTGGAAATATCTCGAATAAGATAGCTTTTCCGATATTAGAAGGCAAACATAATAATCCCAAATGTTTAGGGATTGCATACCGCAGCCTTACGAACGAAAAGCCGAAGTATATGAATGACTTAAATCAAGAAGCTCGGGAGAACCAAGACCCACTTCTCGATGGTGTTTTTATTAAAGGAAATTTGTTATACGGTTTGCCGCTTGCTTACAAAAGTATTGCTGAACGTGGCCATGTTATCTTAGTCGAAGGCTATACTGATGTTATCTCAATGCATCAGGCCGGGATGACCAATACAATTGGTAGCATGGGAACATCGGTTACCGAGGCTCAGGTAAAATTAATTGCCAATTTAACATCTAATGTTTTATTGTTTTTAGACAGTGACAAAGCAGGAACAAATGCTATGTTTAAAATTATTAAATCTTTATATGAAGCTAACTTAACTGTTGGGGTTTGTATTTTAGGTGAAGCAAATGACCCGGCTGACTTGTGTAAAAAAAGAAATTTTGATTATTATTCTGTTAGTAGTGAAATTAAAAACCATACCCGGCAAGGCATTGAACTGATTGTTAATCAATCAGTTAAAAAGTACGAAAGTATCGCAACGACAGAACGAACGAAAGCATTAAACTATGCCATGCCAATCATTGATGCTGTTCAAGACCCAATAATCAAAGAGATGTACAAATCAAAATTATTCAAAAGACTTGATATACTATAAAATAAATTACTTAAAGGAGATTACAAATGGAAAAAGAACGTATTACTCAAGAAAGATTGGATGAAATGCTGGAACAAACAGATTGCGACCCGAAATATAAAACACTCGTAATCGATGCCGATGACACCTTCGGTTTTAAATGTCAGCGTTGCGGAGATTGTTGCATGAACCGAAATGACATTATCCTAAACCCGTTTGATGTTTACACTGGCGCTAGGTATCTTGGAATTCGACCAGTGGATTTTATCGAAAAGTATACTTATGGAGCATTTGGCGGTCACAGCAAAACCCCAATGGTATTACTAAAATCACAGGATAATGGCTATTGTCCGCTATTAGAGCTTGACCCTACAAATGGTTTATTCGGCTGTAAGATTAACGACGCTAAACCCGGGGCTTGCTCGAATCATCCAATTGGTGTTATGTTCCAAAAGGACTTTCAGACCAATGAGGTTTCCGGGTATCAATTTATTAAGGTAAACCAATGTGATAACAGCCGTTCAAACGAAATGCATGTCGTTAAAGACTGGACAAAAAGATATATTGATAATGCTGAGCAGATTCAATTGGCTTTTGAAATGCAAGGCGTTATTAACGAATTCTTTGACCCTCGATATTTCTACGCTTTCTTTATGACGGTTATCGACACTTTCTCTATGTTTGATATACTCGGCTTAACTCAAAACGAACAGTTTAATGAAGCCCTTAAAGATGGAAGCGAGATAAAAGAAGATGCTAAATTTGTATTTGAAAAATACGTAAGAGCTATTTATGCACTGTATTTTGATTACGATATCAGCCAGGAATTTATCCCTCAAGCGCAGCAGCATCTAAAAGAAATCAGAGAGTTTCTTGCAGCAACAAAAGAAATCTATGATAACTTTAAAACCGCAATCGAATTATTGTTTGAGGTAGACATTGAAAAATTAATAACTTTAGAAGAAGGAGAATCTGAAAATGAGCGACACCAATCCATTTGAACATAGCAAGACTGAAATGAAAATTCTGAATGATTTTATTAAAGTAAAACATGAATTTGATTTACTTGAAAAAAGAAAAAAGAAATTGTCAGACGAAGTTAAAAAAATAATGCTGGCCGCCGGAGTCGATAAAGCTACTGTTGCTGGTGCAAAACTTAGTATTTCACAAACACAGCGACGGACAGTCCCGGCTGCCACAAAAGACGAATTCGTTGCTAAGCTTCTTGGTCTTCAAAAGAATTACTTAGTAACTTATTCGATTATCCCTAATGTTGACGAAATTATGAATGAATTGGATGCTGGAATGATTGACCAATCATTGGTTAATAAGTATGTCAACACAACACCGATTGTTACATTAAGGTGTGATTAATGTCTGATGAAACATTTAAAGCATATTTACTGTCTTTAGATATTCCAGCGGAAGACAAAAGCTATGTTTTAAAATTTTTCAAAAAGGCTGATTACTTTGAGTCTTTAAGACAGGTTGTTACCCAAGATACAAATCAAGTTATCTCAATGGGATATGGCAACCTCAACAGCAAGATAGGCTTTATCATGCAAGACAGTAGTATCTTTGAATCTGTTAAAGAACTACTGCTTAAATATATGAATAAGTTTGATATGAATATTTGGAATGTCTATATTACTTTTATTAATAAAGT
>Ga0194136_1001296_pt1 | contig 12453 bp, 10 predicted proteins | sample TARM_MetaG_T3A_1_FD_134023 | JGI IMG/M metagenome (GOLD analysis project Ga0194136, IMG submission 134023) | Freshwater microbial communities from Pennsylvania, USA, analyzing microbe dynamics in response to fracking - TARM_MetaG_T3A_14 (version 2) | ecosystem: Environmental > Aquatic >...
AATCAATGAAACGGAAAAAATATTATAACTTAAAATCAAAAATATCAATATTCTTCTCATACAAATCACCTCCTAAAAATATAATAAAATACTAAAAGAAAACCCTTGTAACAAGGGTTTTTTTAATAATCTGAAGGAGATATTATTACTTCTTTATACTTATCAAAGTCTTTTAACAAAATCTCTATTCCTTTTACAACACAGCATAAAGGATCTTCTGCTACTACAACTGGTATTTTTATACTTTCAGAGATTTTCTTATCCAAATTTCTAATGTTAGCTCCTCCACCAGCAAGGACTATACCCTTTTGATATATATCTGCTGACAATTCAGGTGGAGTCTTTTCTAAGGTAACTTTTATTTCTTCTATCATTTGATTTAACAATTCTTCTGTTGCCTCTCTTAATTCACTTGAAGTAATAACTACATTTCTAGGTAAACCATTTAATATATTTCTTCCTCTAATTTCAAATTCTAACTCTTCATCTAACTCTGTTGCTGATGCTATATTTATCTTAACATCTTCTGCAGTTTTTTCTCCAATTAATAAGTTATGTTTTTGACGAACATATTGAACTATTGCCTCATCCAATTTATCACCTGCTATTCTTACTGATGACGTTTTTACTATTCCACCTAATGAAATAACTGCAATTTCTGTTGTTCCTCCACCTATATCTACTATCATACTTCCTTCTGGTTCAAATATTTCTAAACCCGCTCCTATTGCTGCAGCCATTGGTTCTTCTATTAGGTAAGCCTCTCTTGCTCCAGCTTCTCTAGTTACATCAACAACAGCACGTCTTTCTACTTGAGTTACTCCTGCAGGAACACAAATTACAACTCTTGGATTAGTCCACAATTTTCTTTTTAAAACTATCTTGTAAAATTCTCTCAACATTTTTTCAGTAACTTCATAATCAGCAATAACTCCATTTTTTAATGGTCTTATAGCATCTATTGAAGCTGGAGTTTTTCCTATCATTTTTTTTGCCTTATTACCAACTTCATATATATTTTTAGTTTTTGTATTTATTGCAACAACTGAAGGTTCATTCAAAACTATACCTTTATTTTTTATACAAACTAAAGTATTAACAGTACCAAGGTCTATCCCTAAATCTTCTGAAAAAAACTTAAAAAAACTACCCATTCTCAATTTCATGTTCCACCTCTTCTATTTAGTAATAACAAATCATTTATAATAAAAAAATAATAAATTAAAGACTTTCTAATAAATTTATTTCTTGTTTCTTTAGTGTATCATAAAACTTAGATAAAGGGAAACCCATTACATTAAAAAAATCTCCTTTTATGCTCTCTACTAGAATATTACCAGAACCTTGTATTCCATAAGCTCCTGCTTTATCCATTGCTTCTCCTGTATTTATGTACCATTCTATTTCTTTTGTTTCTAAATCTTTAAATTTTACCCTTGTACTACAATAATCTATAAAAGTTTTTTCTTTATAAAAAACTGCAAAGACAGTTAAAACCTCATGTTCTCTTCCTGATAATTTGCTTAGCATCTTTTTAGCATCTTCTATATCCTTTGGCTTTCCCATAATTTCATTGTCTAAAACAACAATTGTATCAGCTGAAACTACTAATTCTTCTGGATTTTCCAAGGCAATATCTACTCCTTTTTTATAAGCAATATCCTTAGTAATTTCAATATAATTATCTTTAGAACTTACTTCTTCTACCTCTTTACTTATAACTTGTATTGTTAATCCAAAATTTTCTAATATTTCTTTTCTTCTTGGACTATTTGATGCTAATATCATTTTTGCTCCCATCTTCTACTCTAATATTTTTATCATCACTCTTAAACTCTGTACTTTCTTCGTTGGAACTTACCATAGCTTCTTCTTTTATTTTTTTTGAGTCTCTTCTGCCATTTTTTAGTTCATCTTTCAACCTTTTTCTCTTTTCTTGCATTTCTTTTACTTTTTCTTGTTCTTTTAATTTTCTTTGCTTTTTCAATTCTTTTCTTTTTTGTTTTTTTTCATCCATTTGGAACAAATAAGAAAAAAGCCATTTTCCTTTTTCTCTATTTTCAATATTTTCTTCTTTTTTCTCTTCAAAAAGTTTACTTTCTTCTAACTTTTCTGCTTCTATCTCTTCTTTTATTGATATTTCCAATTCTTTATTATAAACTATTACTTCTTCAATTTCGTTTATAACTTCAGTTTCTTCAAGAATATTTTCTATTTTTTCATTTTTTTCATTTTTTTCTTCTTCTATATTTTCTATAATACTCTTATTCTTTTCTTCGTTTGTAATACTTGCTGTTTCATTAGTAAATTCTTCTTTTTTATTTATATCTAAATTTTCATTTATATAATCAGCATTAAATATTTTTTCTGTTTTTTCCATTTCATCTAAAAAAACAAGTTCTTCTCTTTCTTTTTCATTCACTAAATCAATTTCTTCTTTTCGAATTTCTTCCATATTTTCTATTTCATTTGTCTTTGCTCTATTTTCTTCACTTATAACAAAGTTTTCTTCTTTTTTTTCATAAACTTCAGATTCTTTATGTTTTTCTTTTACAATTTCTTTTTCATTATATTTAGGTTTTATTTCTTCTGTTGCAATAATTTTACTTAACTTTTCTAAACTTTTCTTTTTTTTCTGTGCTTGTTTATTTATTTTGTTGATTCTAGCATTTTCTTTTCTCTTAATCTGATTTTCCTTCCAATTAGCTCTATAATTTTTGAAAAATCCTGACTTTTTAAGAGTAATCAATTTTCTAACAATATAACCTATAATTTTGCCAAAAACAATTAAAAAAACCAAAATAAAACTAGGAATATAAATTATATATAAAATTAACTTCCCTGCAATTTGATATATTTTGCTAAAAATAGCAGTAAAAAGAAATCCATTATCATAAGTGAATAATGATAAATCTATAAATGTTTCTACATTATGTTCTTTTAAATTAAAAAGTATTATTAAATTAGCTAATAAAGTATAAAATAATAAAAAGAAGTTTAGCCTAATATTTACTATTTCCTTTAATTTTCCTTCTTCTTGAAAAAAATTCCAAATAAATTTAATTATAAAAAATATTAATAAAAGATAATAAAAATTTCCAAGTGACAGCAAAATATGCTCAAAAACATTTTTATTTTTATTTATTAATGTATATATAAATATTAAAAATAAAATACCATATTTAATAGCTCTTTCTTTTATTACTTTTTGCATAGGCTTCTCCTTAATACTGCTTTAACTCAATTTTAACACATTATACTTTAGTTTTCAAGAATGAATCACTATATATTTATATTCATTCATTTGTTGATTCTATCAAAAAATATTTAATTCTAGCTTAATTCATTTAAATTACAATTTTATTTTATCAAAAAAGCCTAAATATATCTATTAAATATTTTTAGATTTTCTATTTTAACTTCATTACATAGATTTACAGAAAGAACAATTTGTGCTATAATTAATTATTATAATTTCCTAATTAATAAAAAAAGGAGGTTTTTTTATGAAAAACAAAGGAATTGTCAAAGATATTAAAGATAATTCTATTTTTGTTGAAGTTTACAGAGATTCATCTTGTTCGTCGTGTTCGTCTTGCTCTAATAAAACTTGTGGTATTCGTGAATTCAAATATAACAAAGGAGATTTACATGTAGATGATATTGTTGAGTTTTCATCTCCTGATAAGTTTATTTTAAAACTAAGTTTTTTAATATATATTCTTCCTATACTAACTATGTTTTTAGGATATTACATTGCTACAAAGTTTTTTCAATTGGGAGAAGGTTATTCTATTTTAGTTTCTTTCTTTTTTTTATTTTTATCAATGTTTTTTCTTTTTTTAGTCGATAAATATAAAGGTAGTGCATTTGAAGCTAATATTACTATTAAAAAGGAGTCTAATTAATGAAAAAGAACTTATTTTTATTTATTATTTGTATACTTAGTATTTCGTTCACAGTAACAGCTGAAGATTTTGAGCCAGTAGAAAGTGCTATTGGTGTTAGTCTTGGCACAAATAAGGGAGTAACTTATTTAACTCATAATGGCAAAGGTCATGGTTATCAAGCTAATTTATCTTTAGACGTTAATGATTCAAATAATAAATTTGTTTTTAGCATAGATAAATTATTTTTTAAAGCTATAGGAAATTCAGAAAATCCAGACCAAGGTATTCCTGTCTATACTGGTTTTGGTATCCAAGTTTCTGATAAAAAGAAAGAGTATCTCGGTCTTAGAGCTGTTGCTGGAATTTCTTATTTTTTCAATCAACTAGATGATAATTTAGAAATATATGCCGAAATAAGTCCTACAGCTTATTTATTCAAGTTAGATGATATGGACAAAATATTTGAAATTGAATATAGTATTGGAGCACGTTATTATTTTTAATACTTTAAGTAAAAAATCTGTAGCTTATTAAAGCCACAGATTTTTTTATTCACCTTTTTTATTTACTAATATTGTTATTGGACACCCTTCAAAACCAAAGGCTTCTCTAAATTTATTTTCTAAGTATCTAATATATGAAAAATGTAATAAATCTGGATGATTACAAAATAATGCAAATACTGGCGGTGCTGAACTAACCTGTGTTGCATAATTTATTTTTACTTCTCTTCCTTTTCTTGTAGGTGGTGCATTCATAACAGTTGCTTCTTTTAATATAGTATTCAAAAGACCTGTATTAATTCTCTTCGTATATTCACCATATATAAACGTTGCATTTTCTAAAATATTAACTACTCTTTGACCAGTTAATGCTGATATATATACTATTGGTGCGTAATCTAAAAATGGAAGTTCATTTTTTATCATTGTTTCAAATTCTTTCATTGTTTTATTATTCTTTTCTATTAAATCCCATTTATTAATTGCTATAATTATAGGCTTTTTCTCTTCATGAACAATTCCTGCTATTCTTTTATCTTGTTCTGTAACGCCTTCTCTAGCATCAAGCATTAATATAGAAACTTCTGCCCTTTTTATAGATTTTATTGCTCTAAGTACAGAATAGTATTCTAAAGATTCTTCTACCTTAGATTTTCTTCTGATTCCTGCTGTATCTATAAGAACATATTTATCTTCCTTATAAACTATACTTGTATCAATTGCATCTCTTGTTGTTCCTGCTACATCACTTACTATACTTCTTTCTTCTCCACATAATCTATTTGTAAGAGAAGATTTTCCTGCATTTGGTCTACCTACTATTGCTAATTTTAATCCTTCTTCCTCTTCTGGAATATCCAAAGTATTAATTCTAGCTACTATTTCATCTAGCATATCTCCTAAATTCATTTTGTGCTCTGCTGATATTGCTATCATTGTTTCAAAACCGAGTGCCCAAAACTCATAAATATCATCTTGTTGCTTATTTAAATTATCAACCTTATTTACAACTACTATAACAGGTTTATTTTTCTTTCTAAGTACATAGGCAATTTCTTCATCTAAAGCAGTTATTCCTGATTTTATCTCAACAACAAATAGAATTACATCTGCTTCATTCATTGCAACTTCTGCTTGTTGCTTAATCTTTGACATTAAAAAATCATTGTTTCTAGGTTCTAGACCTCCTGTATCTACCAAAACAAAATCTCTACCTGCCCATTCTGTTTCTCTATAAAGTCTATCCCTTGTTACTCCAGGGGTATCCTCAACTATTGCTGCTCTCTCTCCTACTAATTTATTGAATAGAGTAGATTTACCTACATTTGGTCTACCTACTATTGCTACTATTGGTTTCATTTTTCCTCCTTGTATCTCTATGAAAACTTATTTTTTTATTTTTTTATTTATCTTATTTTTATTAAAGAATTTTTTATCCACTATAATATTTTTCTGTTTTTCCTTTCTAGCCATATCCTTCTCAACAAAAATTTTATTTCCTGTAAAGGGATTAATCTCTGTATAATACATAAGAGTTGAATAGGTAGAAGGTGTTGGCGTAAAAATTTGTACTTGTTCTGGACTTATTCTAAGCTCTGAACTAGCAAATTTTTTCAATTTATGCATTTCACTTTCATCGCATCCAGGATGTGCTGCAATAAGATAATATGTTAAAAATTGTTTTTTATCTTTCTCTTTATTTATCTTTTCAAAACTATCTTTAAAACGCTTAAGTTTTTCCTTACCTTGTTTTCCCATTAAAGATAAAATTTTATCTTCTGTATGCTCTGGTGCAATTTTCATTTGCCCTGAGACATGATGTTCTATTATTTCTTCTAAAAAATTATGTCCATTTTTTTTATCATCTAATATCATATCATATCTTATTCCAGATGCTACAAAAACTTTTTTCACCTTAGGTAAATTTCTTATTTTTTTTAATAAATCTGTATATTTTGAATGATTAATCTTAAGACTTTTACAAGTTTCAGGATAAATACATCTTTTATCTTCACAAACACCTAATTTTATTTTTTTCTCGCATTCTATCCCATACATATTTGCTGTAGGTCCACCACAATCTGATATATAACCTTTAAAATTCTTATCTTTTGTTAACAGTTCAGCTTCTTTAATTATGCTTTCTGGACTTCTCTCTATAATTCTTCTACCTTGATGTACTGCTATAGCACAAAAATTACATTCACCATAACAACCCCTATGGCTAGTAATAGAATTTTTTATAGTTTCCAAGGCCCTTACTTCTCCTTGTTTTTTATAATATGGATGTACATCTCTTTCATATTCAAAATCATATACTGCATCTAATTCTTTTTGACTCAAATTCTCACTAGGAGGATTCTGAATTAAATATCTTGTATCCATTTTTTGCATAAGCCCTTTTGCTGTTATTGGGTCATTATTTTTATAAAAAATATTAAAAGCTTCTATAAAAGAATATTTATCTTTTACACAGCTTTCAAAATCAGGCAATTCCAAATAACCTTCTACCTTTTCTTTGGAGATATAAGAAATTCCCCTTATATTTTTATAATCCTTATTTTCTTCAAATGCCTTTGCTAATTCTAAAATTGATTTTTCACCCATACCATAAGACAGAATATCTGCTTTCGCATCAAATAATAAAGACTTTCTAAGTTTATTTGACCAAAAATCATAATGAACTATTCTCCTAAGACTTGCTTCAATTCCTCCTAAAACAACAGGCTTAAAATTGTCCTTTGTATATCTTTTAATCAAATTCGTATAAACTATACTTGCCCTGTCAGGTCTTCTATTATTTATAGCACCTGGTGTAAAATCATCTGATTTACGTCTTTTTTTAAGAGCTGTGTAATTAGCTACCATTGAATCTACACAACCAGCAGACACTCCCCAAAATAGTTTTGGAATTCCCAAACGAAGTATATCGCTGTCATCATCTACTGAAGGCTGAGCTATTATTCCAACTTTATAACCTGCTTTTAAGAGAACCTTTCCTATTACAGCACTTCCATTATATGAGCTATCTATATATGTATCACCAGATATGAGTATTATATCCAATTCTTTCCAATTTAACTTTTTCATTTCTTCCACTGTAGTAGGTAAAAACATTAAAATCCTCCCTTAACAAATTCTCTATATTATACCATAATTTTGAATTTTTTAGTATTTATTTCTGAAATTATTAACTTGTTATATATTTAAGAAATTTTAAAGTAAAATTTGGAGTTTTACTCCTTATTTTTATTATATTTATACAAAAAATGGAATTTTTTTTTAAAAATTCGTTGACAAAGAATAAATTAAAATATATACTATCAATATAGATTACTTTGTTTGTTTATAGTTCAAATACTACGGAGAAAATTTTTAAAAAGCAAAGGAGGAAATAAAAAGTTTTTCAGAATTAATATTAAGAAGTCTGTTTTAGTTTTAAAAAATTATTTTCAATGAAAAATTAGGAGGTTATTATGTTAAAGTATCTTCAAAAAATTGGTAAGTCTTTAATGGTTCCAGTAGCTGTTTTACCTGCTGCTGGTTTATTATTAGGAATCGGTTATGCTCTTGACCCTGCTGGTTGGGGTGCTGGTTCTGCCTTAGCAGCTTTTTTAGTTCAATCTGGTGCTGCCATCTTAGATAATATGGCTATTTTATTCGCTGTAGGTGTTGCTTTTGGTATTTCCAAAGACAAAAATGGTGCTGCTGGTCTTGCTGCTGTTGTAGGATTTTTAATAGTTTCAAACTTATTAAAACCAGGAACAGTTGCACAATTACAAGGCATTCCTCTAGAAGATGTACCTTTTGCTTTTAGCAAAATTAATAATGCCTTTATTGGTATATTAACAGGAGCTGTCGCTGGAGAAATATATAATAAATTTAGCCATGTAGAGTTGCATAGAGCATTTGCATTTTTCTCTGGTAGAAGGCTAATTCCAATATTAACTTCTGTAGCAATGGTTGTTGTTTCTTTTATCTTATTATTTGCTTGGCCTATAATATTTGGTGGTCTAGTAGCTTTTGGTAAGACTTTCATTGGATTAGGTGCTGTTGGAGCTGGACTATTTGGTTTCTTCAATAGACTGCTTATTCCTTTAGGTTTACATCACGCCTTTAATGCTGTATTTTGGTTTGACCTTGCTGGAATTAATGACCTTGGTAACTTCTGGGCTGGTACAGGTACAAAAGGAGTTACTGGAATGTATATGGCAGGTTTCTTCCCTATTATGATGTTTGGTCTAGTTGGAGGAGCACTAGCTATGATTCATACTGCAAAACCTGAAAACCGTGCAAAAGTATCATCTATAATGATGGCTGGAATAATCACAACTTTTGTTACTGGTGTTACAGAACCTATAGAATTTGCCTTTATGTTTGTTGCTCCTTTATTATTCTTAGTTCATGCTGCTTTAACTGGACTTTCTATGTTTTTAGCTGCAACTATGCAATGGACAGCTGGTTTTAATTTCTCTGGTGGAGCTATTGACTGGGTTTTATCTTCAAGAACACCTTTAGCTAATAAACCTGTTATGTTACTTGTACAAGGTGTATTTTTCTTTATAGCATACTACGCTATATTCAAGTTTGTTATAATTAAATTTAATTTAAAAACTCCAGGTAGAGAAGAAGAAGATATAAGTGAAAGTCAAGAAAGTTCTTCTACTGGTTCAAATGCTGAATTAGCTGCTGCCCTATTTACTTATTTAGGTGGAAAAGAAAATCTACTTGTTGTTGATAATTGTGCTACAAGATTGAGATTAGAAGTTTCTAACAGTGATTTAGTACAAGTTGATAAGATAAAAAAATTAACTGCTGGAGTTATAAAACCTAGTAAAACCGATGTTCAAATTATAATCGGACCTAAAGTAGAATTTGTTTGCAATGAACTTAAAAAGCTATTATAGATAACTCCTTACAAAATACCACATCAAGGGAGGCTTAAATAAGCCTCCTTTTATATTTTTTTTAACTTAAATTTCTGCCAAGCTTGAATTATATCTAAAAATCTTAAGTTGTTTTCACTAACTCTACCTATGACATTTGAATTTCCTTCATTTTCATAATCCATCAAAGCTATGTGTAATTCTCCCTTATATCTTGAATAATTAGAATTTTCTATTATTACATCACCTCTTTTTATATCCCTTGTATTTCTAGCCTTTATTTCATTATCTTTATATTTTACTCTTGGCATAGTTGACCTTACTGTATAAATGCCTCTGTCACCTCTAAAATAATGTAATTCCTCAAAAGCTATTTTTTCTTCTACCTCACTTAATTCCATTTCCAAATTTACATCTAGAGTTACCAAAGCCTTATTTAATTCTCCTAATTTTTTTAATTCCTCTTCACTGGCAAAGCAATTGGCAATAATTACATCGTCTACCAAATTTGAATAAAACAAATCCTTTGCTTGTACATCTATCTCTAAGCTTCTATGTTCTTCCAAAGTACATAAACCTTCTGACACAGGCCAAGGTCCAAAACTTGCATTTTTAGAATTAACAAAAGCTGCTACACGTATGCCATATTTTTTATAAATTTCTGAAGATTTAATAAAGTGTTCTCTTGATAAGCCTGTTCTTTTTTTGGGGTAGAAGTTGTGACAACCTAAAAGTTTATGCCTATCTGGATGATGTGACATAATATTATCCAAATAAGCTGTTCCTGTACTAACATTTAGTTCTATCATAAGTTCTTGTGGGTTAAAAGTCATCAAGGCTTCTGTATTACCATCGAAACCTTCATCTAATCTAAATCCATCTACTCCTATTTCCTTAAAAAAAGATAAGTCATCATAGGATATTCCAAAATCTTTAAAAATATGTGGTGCAACATCTACAATAATCTCAAACCCATATTCCTTTGCATAAGTTAATAGGTCTTTAAACTCACTTACTATTTTTTCCTTATCACCTTCAGCAGATAACAAGCATGTAAAAATTCTACTAAACCCATATTTTGAAGCTGTTTCAATATATTTTTTATTTTCTTCCAAAGTACCATGTTCTGGATATACTGAAATACCTAATTTTCTCATTTTTCCTCCTCTATATTCTAAAATTCTAGTTTGTTGCAAAATTCATAAGCTTTTATTTTCTTGATAAATTCTATATGTAATTTTAAGGTATCCCCAACTTTTTTAGATTTTTTTAATCCATACATAATATTAAAAAGATTATTAAAAATTCGTGTAATTTGCTAGCTACGGCATAAATTCAACTAAAGAGCTAAAGCTCTAAGTTTCATTCAATTCGGTGCAAAGCCTTTTAAAACCTTTTGCAACGAATTTATCGAATTTTGCGAATAAATTCTAAAATCACTTTTTTATTTATGAATATATACAAATTATGACTTAGTTGTACAACTAGCTAATTGAAATAATATTGGCAGTCCCAAAAAGACTGCCAGAAACTATATTAAGCATTTATCTAAATTAAGCAATAAGAATTTGAGGGAAGCTATTGCTCTCTTTTTGTTTTGTAAACTTTATTTTTATATAATATAATTTAATTTTTAAGCTAAACTTTCTTCTACCCCTTCTAAGGATTTTTCATATACCCTTAAAAATGGCATATAGATAAGTGTAGATAAAGCAATTAAAGCTAAAGATAAAACAAAGGCCATAAAATTAATATTTGTTGCCAAAAGTGCTGCTATTGGTCCTGGCGTTGTCCAAGGTACCAAGCTAACAACCCTTGCTACCATACCACTTTTTAATGCAAACCAAGCTATTGTTGTATTAATTAATGGTACGAATAAAAATGGAATAAATAATATTGGGTTCATTACTATTGGTGCTCCAAAAATTATAGGCTCATTTATATTAAATATTCCAGGCACTACAGATATTTTACCTATAGACCTAACATGGTCTACCTTACTTCTAGACATTGCTATTGCTAGTCCCAAGGTTGCACCTGAACCACCTAGATAAACAAAGGCATCTAAGAAACCTCCTGCAAAAATTTTAGGTATTTCTTGTCCTAATTGCAATGCTGCTTGATTATCCGCAAGATTAGATAATATAATCGGATTTATTATAGCTAAAACTACATTCACTCCATGTAAACCTGCAAACCATAGTACATGAACTACTACTATTATAAATAATACTGCTGGCAAGCTATCTGTTACTTGCAAATATGGTTGTAAGAAATCTTGTAATAATTGTGGTATAAATACTCCCTTAACTTTTTGTACTAATAAGCTTATAGGATGAAAAATTAAAATTACTGCCATTACAGGTGTTAATAATTCAAATGATTTTGCAATTGCTGGTGGAACTGAATCAGGTAATTTGATTGTCATTTTTTTACTTACTAAAAATCTAAAAATCTCTATTGATAAAAATGCACCTATAATCGCTGTAAACAATCCTTTGGCATCTAGATATCTAGCATCCATTATTGGCATCCATCCAGAACCTTGATGAAAAGTTGACATTAAATATTCATTGTTTCCTAATAAAGTACTTGCTTCGTATCCACCAATAGGTGCCCATTCCAATCTAGCTGCTACTAAGAAGAAAGTAAATAGTGACAAGAAACCACCTGTTACACTGTTCAAATTATATTGACTTGATAAACTCGAACCTATCCCAAAGGCAACAAATACTGACATTATTCCCATACTAACATAAAAAGGTTGAACTAAACTTGCCTTGTATGTACCCATTAAATTATCATACCATGCCATATATAGAGGTGTACTTGCATCTCTAAAAGGAAGATTAACCAACAATAGTACAAAAGAACCGATAATCAAGAAAGGCATTGCATAGACAAAACCATCTTTTAATGCTGTTAAATGCTTATTTGTTGCCATTTTAGATGCTAAAGGCATCAAATGTTTTTCCATCATTTCCATAAATTTTTTCATTATTTTCCTCCCTGTTTAATAAATTTATTTTTTAGCTCTTACTTCCTTAAAAAACCACATCATTTCCTCTACTAATTCCCTTGCCAAAATAGCTGTTATAAATGCTAAAATAAATATGTAGAAAGTTGCTAATATAACTATGTACAAAAATGAATAAAACAAATATAGTATTAATG
>Ga0194136_1001297_pt1 | contig 12451 bp, 8 predicted proteins | sample TARM_MetaG_T3A_1_FD_134023 | JGI IMG/M metagenome (GOLD analysis project Ga0194136, IMG submission 134023) | Freshwater microbial communities from Pennsylvania, USA, analyzing microbe dynamics in response to fracking - TARM_MetaG_T3A_14 (version 2) | ecosystem: Environmental > Aquatic >...
CGCGCAGGCCGGCGCGGCGGGCGGCGAGGCGGACCCCGGCCACGCTGATCACCAGCACGTTCACGGAGCTGAGCGGCATGAGCACGGCCGCGAAGAGCGGCGAGAGGCGGCCGCTGGCGGCGACCGAAACGCCGATCACGTTGTACAGCAGCGAGACGGCGAAGCAGAGCATCACCACGCGCACGGCGTCGCGGGAAAATCCGAGAAAGGCGGGGAGCAGGGGCAGTCGCCGGGCGTCGAGAATGGCGTCGCAGGCGGGACTGAAGGCCTGCACGTCCTCGGCCACGGCGACGCCGACGTCGCTATGGCGCAGGGCGCCGGCGTCGTTGAGGCCGTCGCCCACCATCATCACCGCGCGTCCGTCGGCGCGGAGGGTGTCGATGGCGGCGAGTTTGTCGGCGGGGGAGAGGTCGGCACGGGCGTCGCGGCAGCCGGGAAACCACTCGCGGAGGCGTTCGAGCCCGGCGGCGCGGTCGCCGGTGAGCACGCTGAGGTCGTAGCGGCCGCCGAGGGCGGGGAGCGAGGCGGCCATGCCTTCGCGGGGCGCGTCCTCGAATTCGAATCCGCCGAACACGCGTCCCTCCTCGGCCAGCCAGGTGTGCGCGTCGGTGTCGGCGAGGGTGTCGGGAAGGGACAGACCCTGTTCGCGCATCCAGGCGGCGGAGCCGAGGCGGAGGTGTCGGCCGTCCACCCAGCCCTCGACGCCGCGTCCGGGGTGTTCCTTGAGGGTGTCGGGGTCGACCGCGGCGGCGTCGGAGAGTTCCCCGGCCACGGCGCGGCTGAGGGGATGGGTGGAGCTTCGGGCGAGTCCCGCGGCGGCGGACCGCAGATCGGCGGCGAGGGGGGCGCCCCGCCAGCGGACGGCGCCGAGGCCACCGCGGGTGAGGGTGCCGGTTTTGTCGAAGGCGAGGTGCCGCACCCGGGCCATGCCTTCGACCACGAAGCCGTTTTTCAGATAGAGGCCGTGGCGGCGGAGCACGCGGAGGGCGGTGCCGAAGGCGAAGGGGGCGGAGAGGGCGAGGGCGCAGGGGCAGGCGACGATGAGCACGGCGGCCAGGGAGCGCAGGGCGCGGGTGGGATCGATGAAGGCCCAGGCGACGCCGGTGGCCAGGGCGACGCACAGGACCACCCAGGTGAAGACGCGGCCGACCTCGCGGGTGAGGCGGTCGAAGCGGTGCTCGTGCTCTTTTCGGAAACTGCGGTGGTTCCAGAGGGAGGTGAGGTAGCTTTGGCTGACCTCTTTGACGACCTCGACTTCGATGGGGGCGCCGAGGTGGCGTCCGCCGGCGTAGAGGGTTTCGCCGACGAGGCGTTCTTCGGGACGGGACTCGCCGGTGACGAAACTGTAGTCGATGAGGGCGGGTCCCCGCATGAGCACGGCATCGGCGGGCACGAGTTCGTTGTTGCGGACGCTCAGGCGGTCGCCGGGCACGAGGCGGTCGAGGGAGACGCTGCGGCGGCTGCCGTCGGCGTTGACCCGCAGGGCGGCGAGGGGAAAGTAACTGGTGTAGTCGCGATCGAAGGAGAGGGCGTCGAAGGTGCGACGCTGGAAGGCCTTGCCGATGAGCAGGAAAAAGACGAGTCCGGCCAGGGAGTCGAGATAGCCCTCGCCGAGTCCCAGCAAGATGTCGAGGGCGCTTTGGATGAACAGGGCGGTGATGCCGAGGGCGATGGGCACGTCGATGCCGAGTTCGCCGTGGCGGACGCCCAGCCAGGCGGAGCGGAAGTAGTCCCGGGCGCTGAACAGCAGCACCGGCAGGGAGAGCGCCAGGCTGATGCCGCCGAAGAGGGCGGGGAGCCAGGGCGTTTCGGCGAGGCTGAGGCCGAGGTAGCCGGGGAAGGAGAGCAGCATGATGTTGCCGAAGGCGAATCCGGCCACCCCGAGCTGCATCCAGGCGCGGCGGCGGGCGTGGTCGACGGCGGGGCCTTGCAGGTTCTGGAGCCGGAACTCCGGGGCGTAGCCGAGGCGGGCCAGCAGTCCGGCGATTTCGACCAGGTCGGTTTTCTCCTCCGAAAAGGGGATGGTAATGGTCTTGCGGGTGAAATCGACCTCCGTGCGGCCGACGCCGTCGTGGAGCTTGTAGAGGCGTTCCAGCAGCCAGACACAGGCCACGCAGTGGATCTGCGGCAGGCGGAAGGTGACGCGGGTGGTGCGCCCGTCGGTGAAGTCGATCAGCTTGCGTTTGACCTCGGGATCGGCGAGGAAGTCGTAGGCCCCGGCCTCGGGCGGATCCTCGGTGCGGAATCCGGCGCGTTCGTCGAGGTCGTAGAAGCGTTCCAGGCCGTTTTCGGCCAGAAGTTCATACACCATGGCGCAGCCCCGGCAGCAGAAGGCGTTGCCGTTCCGGGTCACCCCCGTGCGACCGCAGGCGGTGTCGCAATGCACGCAGGGCGCATCGGCGGCGGGTGGGGCTTCCTGGGACGCGGATGTGGACATGAAATTCGGACAGACACGGTAAAGGGATATAAGATATCCGATATACCTTTTTTTATCTATCCGTCAAGCACCTGCTGATAGGAAAGCGGTGGAACTTTACGATTGTTTAAGGGATTCGAGCACCTTGAGTTCAAAAGGTTTGCTGGCCTCTCCCATGTAGAGGGTGGCGTGCGGGAAGGGGATTTCGATGTTGTGTTGATCGAAGGCGTGTTTGACGCGGCGAAGAAACTCTCGGCCGACCTCCCACTGGCGGATGGGGCGGGTTTTGATGCGGCCTTTGATGACCACGGCGGAATCGTCGAATTTGTCCACACCGAAAATCTCGGGTTCGTCCAGCATGAGATTGCCGAAGTACCCGTCCGACTTCATGGCCCGGCCCACTTCGCGCATGACGTCGGTAACCCGGTCGGTGTCCTCTTTGTAGGCGACGCCGATTTCGAAGACGTAGGCGGACCATTCGTTGGTCATGTTGCTGAGGGTGGTGATGGTGCCGTTGGGAAAGATGTGCACGACGCCGCTGAGGTCGCGGAGTTTGGTGGTGCGGAAGCGGATTTGCTCCACCAGACCGCCGGTGCCGTTGACGATGGCCACGTCGCCGACCCGGATCTGGTTTTCCAGAATGATGAAGAAGCCGGAAATCACGTCCCGCACCAGGTTTTGGGCGCCGAAGCCCACGGCCAGGCCGAAAATACCGGCGCCGGCGATGAGCGGGCCGATCTGGACGTTGAACTGTTGCAGGATCATCAGAATCGCGATCACCCAGAGCGACAGCATGGCGCCCTGGCGCACGAGGCGCATGATGGTTTCCACGCGTTTCTGGGACTCGGTCGGGGGCTCGCCCTCGACGACGCCTTTTTTGATGAGGCGTTTTTCCAGCTTATGGAGGAACCGCCGCAGCAGTCCGGAGGAAATCCAGAAGACGAGCAGGATCAGCAGGATGCGGGATCCGTGCTCGATGATGGGCTTCGGGTCCAGGTTGGCGACGTATTCGCGAAGGGCGTTCCAGAAATTTTGCATGTCGATAGTCTAGGACGGCTGGCCCGAATTTCCACGGGAAATCCGGTTTGCTGCTGAATTTTCCGGGATGTTCGCTATAGAGGGGGCATGTCCGATGTCCCCGAACTTTTTATTTCCGCCTGTGCGCGGGTGGATCTTTCGCTCTCCACTCCGCAGCTCGAAACGCTGTCGCGGTACGTGGAGGATGTGCTGGAAGTGAACCGGCGCATGAATCTCACGGCCGCGCGGGACGCGGAGACGGTGTGGATGCGGCACGTGTTCGACAGTCTGCTGCTGATGCCGTACCTGAAATCCGACACGGACCAGCGGGCGTTGGATCTGGGCAGCGGGGGAGGATTTCCGGGACTGGTGCTGGCGATCGTGCGGCCGGACATGCGGTGGACGCTGGTGGATTCGGTGGGGAAAAAGGCCCGGTTTCTAGGGGAGGAGGCGGAGCGGCTGGGGCTCGAGAATGTCGAGGCGTCCTCCGAGCGGGCCGAAGTGCTGGGGAGGGATCCGGCGTATCGGGGGCAATATCACGTGGTGACCGCCCGGGCGGTGGCGCGGTTGAACGTGTTGCTGGAACTCACCGTGCCCTTGTTGCGCAGAGGCGGGCATCTGCTTGCGATGAAAGGGGAAAAGGCGCCCGAGGAAATCAAAGAGGCCCGGCGGGCGGAGGACATGCTCAAGGTGAGGCGTCTGCGGGAAGACGCCCAGCCCGGCGGCGGCTTTCTGCTGGACTACAAAAAGAACGCCCCCACACCCGACCGCTACCCCCGCGCCGTCGGCGTGCCCGGGCAGAAGCCGTTGTAGAAGGGCTGGGTGAACCACTGATGGTCACTGATCTTCCCGCCGAGCTACGCTTCGCATTGCAGGCGGGTGTTCACTGATGGGTTGGTTCCGCACGGAATGCGAATGGGGTAGGAAAATTGGCGAAAAGACTATGAATAAAAATAAAAACGGATTCGTGGTGCTAAGTTGCGCCGCACATTTGTACATGTAATAGAAAAATCTATTATGAAATTAAGCGCTTTTTTTATGTTGGCTCTGTTCTGTGTTGGGTGCGCGACCTTCGGATCCCCGCAGTCTCTGCTTGGAACGTGGTGTCTTGAACCTTCACGGTCTGGACAAGGAAGTAATTTTATGTCCGGTCCGCCGCACCTCGGACTTTTTTGGAGCGATTTTGAAGAAAAATGTATTATTCGATTTGATGGAAAAGAGGTCCATGTCTTTGTGGGCGGTGAGTTTCGGGAAAAGATAATCTATGACTTGGAGCGATCTAAAAAGGGAGAGTATTGTTTAAGCTTAACTCAATGGATTGTTCTCCCCGGAGAGACCGAGCCGCTTCTTCATGGTCGTGGAAGAATGCCGTTTGTCTGGATTTCCGAGGATGAGTTTCAAGTGATTCACAACGTGTCTGGAGAGCTCACATTTACGCGGGTGAAATAAGAGACTCAATAGGGATAGTGAGGGGCGGGTGCTCTTGCAACGAAGGCTGAAAGGCAAAGAATTCCGTAGTGGTGTTTTAGGGGAATTTCTCTTGGAGGCTTTTTGTGGCATGCCTTTAGAGGCTGTGGAAGATTGGCAAAAAGATGAATCGCAAAAAGATTCTCGGGCTTTGAGTGTTTGGCCACAAAGAAGCGGGAGAAGACGCGAAGCGGTTTTGTGGCACGGGGGGTGGTGGGTGCGTGACCAAAATCGTCCCCATGTCCTCGCGTGCACCCCTATCGGGGCGCGACATTTTCTTATGGAAGTCCCTCGGGGGCATGGCCCCCGAGCTTCACGCGTTGGCTCCTCCGGAGCCTGATTTACGGCGATCTCATCTGAATGGGACCTTTGGGGACACGATTTCGAACGGATCCCTCCGGAGAGGTGGACGCGGGATTCAGGACGTTAGGACGACTTTGGTCCTGCACCCGGTTCCGGTTTCCGATGTAAGGTTTTTTCCGGGGGAGCGTTTTGTGGGTATGAACCTGTTCAAATCCAATCCCGAGGCCAAGCTCCGCAAACAGTATCAATCCCTGATGAAACAGGCGATGGAGGCGCAACGGAAGGGGGATATCGTGGGATGTTCCGAGCGCACGGCGGAGGCGGAATCCGTGTTGCGGCGGATTGAAGCCGCGGGGGGCAGGTCCACGTGAGGCACCCTTACAGGGTGTGCCTGTTATCCATTCAGATTCCCGGGGTGCCCTTCCCGCCTGAGGCGGGCAAGCTGCGTCGGGAACCCCGGGCTTCGGTGAAGGCACCCGCTTTGGGGTGAAAGGCTAGTGTTTTCGTACGTAAAAGCCGTATTGTGTAAAGCCAAGGGAGCCGGATCCACCCCCAATTGACGTTGCGATCCTTTGCATCAAATCACCCGATGGAATTGAGTTGCGGGTGTCAGGGGCCGGGCGCGATGTGACGTCCGGGAAGGTGCACGAGCCGTCTCGATTAAAACCCGCCGCGACGTCCCCGCTGACGCTGCATTTTCGGTTTGGGCGGGGGTTCGAGGTAGAGGGCGTACCATTCGTCGCCGAGTCCGGCGTTGGAAAATTTCTTTTTCTTATCGTTGGCGAGGTGCTGCCAGTTCCGGGCGAGGGTGTCGTTCCCGGTTTTGTCTTTGGCTTTGGCCAGAAGTTGGAAGGCTTTTTCGGTTTCGCCTTTTTTGACCCAGGCCCAGGACATGAGGCCGTACAGCAGGGACCCGCGGTCTCCACGCATCCACCGGACGTGTTTGTGGAAAAGTTTTTCCATCTCGTCCATGTCCCCGCGTTTATAGGCGCGGGCCATTTTCATTGCCACGAGGGTGGGGTCCAACAGGATGGGCTTTTTGAGCGGATTCCGGATGGCGAGGATTTCGTCGACCTCGTCGAAACGTTTCAGCTGATAGAGCAGTTGAAATCGCTGGGCGTTGATCTGACGGCTCAGGGTCAAGGACCATTTTTTGAAGGGTTCCAGGCGTTCGGTCAATTGCAGGGCCTGTTTTAGGGCTTTGGCCTGCTGAATCTCCACCTTCTTCTGTAGAGCCGTGGGATTGGCGCCGGGTTTCTGCTGCGCCTCCTGGATGGATCGCTGAATGCGTGCCTGGGACGTCTGCATGGTTTCCTGCATTTCTTTTTGCAGGGCGGACATCTTGCGTCGGATGACGAGCCCGATGGCCAGCGTGCTGATGAAGTATCCGGCAAAGCCGCACAGGACAACCCACAGCGTGGCGTATTCCAAGTAAAGGGCGGTCAACACGCCGGCGAGGGCGAAGAGAATGGAAATCAGAAAAGAGATCACAATCGAAGGTGGGGGTTGTGGTTCAAAACGAGGTGAACCCGTGAGAGTTCGTGTGCGTGTGGCACCGATCGCCCATGGATTCGGGAACGAGCTCCCCCTGTGACGCAAATCTCAGATTTTACAAATGTTTAGCATGTCTGCTTTTCGGATGGGGGTTGGGTATCGTCCACGCCGTCCCGGCGGAGACACGGGTTTGCCCGGGCGATGGAATGGCATGTTCAAGGAAACGGGAGAAGGGCCGGGTTTGCGATCTGCGAAGGCATGTTTGCGGGTATCCCGGATGGTGGACATGGTGGCGGGCGGTGCATTCTTTTGGGAGACATTCCCACGTGGAACAGGCGCAAGGTTTCTTTTTGCCGCGCGATTTCCGGTGTGCAACCCCCATTCAACCTCTCAGGAGTCCCATGAAGGAACACGAAACCTCGAAAGAAAACGATAAAGACAAACTGACGCTCTGGGGCGCGGTGTCGATGGGCACCGGCGTAATGATCGGGGCGGGTATTTTCGCGCTGACGGGTCAGATGGCGGAATTGGCGGGAAGTTGGTTTCCGCTGGCGTTCCTGCTGTCGGCCGTGGTGGCGGGGTTCAGTTCGTATTCCTACGTGAAAATGGCGGCGAAGTATCCTTCCGCGGGAGGAATCGCCATGTTTTTGAAGAAAGCCTATGGTCGGTCGGTGATGACGGGGACCTGCGCCATTCTGATGTACGTGTCGATGATTATCAATGAGAGCCTGGTGGCCCGGACATTTGGCACCTACACATTGCAGATGTTCGGGGGCGTCACGCATTCCTGGATGGTGCCGGCGCTGGGGGTGGGGTTGCTGGTGCTGGCGTTCGTGGTGAACATCGCGAGCAACGACTTCATCCAGCGGTTCTCGTTTTTCATGTCCTTTGTGAAAATCGCGGGGCTCGTGGTATTGGCGGCGGGGGGATTGTACGCCTCCGGCTGGAATTTCGAGGCGGTTTCGGCCGCGCCGCGGCAAACGGGGCTGGTGTCGTTTGTGGGCGCGGTTGCGTTGGGGATCCTGGCCTACAAGGGGTTCACGACTATTACCAACAGCGGCGGCGCGCTGAAAAAACCGGAGAAAAACGTGGGGAGGGCGATTATGATTTCGCTGGGCATCTGCACCGTGCTGTATCTGTTTGTGGCGCTCGCCACGGGGGCGACCTTGTCGGTGGAGGAAATCGTGGAGGCGAAGGACTACGCCCTGGCGGAGGCTTCCCGGCCCGCATATGGCGAGGTCGGCTTGTGGATCACGGTGGGCTTCGCGATCGCGGCTACGGTGTCGGGCATCATTGCGAGCGTGTTCGCGGTGTCCCGGATGCTGGCGATGCTGACCCGGATGGAAATGGTGCCGCACCGCCACTTCGGCCTCCCCGGCAACGTGCAGCGCCACACCCTCATCTACACCATCGTGTTTGCGATGACATTGACGATCCTGTTCGACCTGAGTCGGATCGCGGCGATGGGGGCGGTATTTTATATCGTGATGGATATGTTCATCCATTGGGGCGTGCTGCGGCATTTGCGGGAGGATGTGGAGGCACGCGCCTGGGTGCTTGTCACGGCTCTGGTGTTGGACGCGGTGGTGTTGGGAGCTTTCATTTGGGTCAAGCTCCGCATGGATCCCATAGTGGTGGGGATTTCCCTGGCGGGATTGGTGGGAGTATTTGTGGCGGAACGTTTTTTTCTGCGGGTTCATGGAGAGGCGCAGGACGACCCGAATTATCATGTGGAGTAGTCCACGTCGTCTCAGGCGTGGATATGTGTGTTGAATGGGAGGCTTGGGACGGTGGCTTTGCGCCCAACCGCGCGGACTACGGGATCCTCGAAGAGAGGAATGCGTAGAATCACGGATGGAGGGAGGCGGTTCTGTCTTTTATGGTGGAGGTATGCGTACTTTCGATGATTTAAAAGGAAGCGTCGATGATTAATGCGAGCGATAAAGGTGGGTTCTTTTCGTATGAATGAAGTGGACGCATTCCCTTTTACTTCCGGTTTGAGCCGTCGAGAGTTCGTGAAGTTGGCGGGCGGCGGGCTGGGGGCGATGTGTCTGTCGTCCCTTTTTCCCCTCCCGGCCTGGGCGCAATCGGCCGGGCACGGGCTGTTGGAACACGGACCCCGATCACGGTACGATTTGAACTTCGAACCATCGCCGTTGATCGTGAAGGGACGCAAGGCAGTCGCCACGGCGTTGAACGGGACGGTGCCGGGTCCACTGGTTCGATTGCGAGAGGGCGACAAGGTGGATCTGCATGTGACCAACTCCCTGGAAGACACGGAGCATGCCTCCATCCATTGGCACGGCCTGCTGGTGCCGTTTCCGATGGACGGGGTGCCGGGCGTGAATTTCCGGGGGATCCGGCCGGGAGAGACCTATCATTACCGATTCACGGTCCGGCAGGCTGGCACCTACTGGTATCACAGTCATTCGGCCTTCCAGGAGCAGACCGGAGCCTATGGTCCGCTGGTGATTGACCCAAAGGATGGAGAACCGTTCGCCTACGATCGTGAATACGCGGTGGTGTTGTCGGACTGGTCCTTCACTCCGCCGGAGACGATTTTCCGAAACATCAACCTCATGGGCGGGTACTACAACTTCCAAAAGCGGACGGTGGGGGATTTTTTCCGTCAGGTCCGGGAGGAGGGGCTTTCGACCACGGTGGCCAAGCGGAAAGCGTGGGGTCAGATGCGGATGATGCCGGTGGATCTGGCCGATGTGACCGGGGCCACCTACACCTATTTAATGAATGGTCAGTCGCCTGACATCAACTGGACGGCGCTGTTCGATCCTGGGGAGACGGTGCGGTTGCGGTTTATCGACGCGGCGGCGATGAGCAATTTCGACGTGCGCATTCCCGGTCTGGACATGGAGGTGGTGATGGTGGACGGGAAGGCGGTCAAACCGGTGAGGGTGCACGAGTTCCGCATCGGGGTGGCGGAGACGGTGGATGTGCTGGTGCGTCCGCGAGAGGACACGCCCTTCACGATTTTCGCGGAATCGTTGGACCGGAGCGGCTACGCGCGGGGCACGTTGTCGCCCGAACCCAATCTGGAGGCGCCGGTGCCGGAACTCCGTCCGCGTCCGGTGCGGGATCTGGAGGACATTGGCATGGGCGGGATGATCGGAAAAGGGGGGATGAAAATGGGGGACACGTCCTCCCCTCCAAAGGCGACGACCGACGACATTCCCGGGCCGATCGGGCCGGAGCCTTTCCGTCCGGAACCGGGCGCCAACGTCGCGATGAGGGTCATGAATCCGCGGGATCGCCTGGCCGAGCCGGGGATCGGGCTGGGGAACGATGGATGGAAGGTGCTCACCTACGCGGATCTGGAATCGGCCGAGCCTCAGCCGTACTCTCCGGAGGTCGACCGGGAGATGACGATCAACATCACCGCCAATATGGAACGGTACCTCTTTTCCTTCGACGGAAAAAAATTCACGCAACATCCAGGTCCGTATCTGTTCCGGCACCGGGAACGGCTACGCTTGTGGCTGGTGAACCACACGATGATGGAGCATCCCATTCATCTGCATGGAATGTGGATGCAGCTGGAAAACGGGCGGCCCCACGACCGGATTCCCTACAAGCACACGGTTCTCATCAAGCCGGGTGAGAAGGTGTCGGCTCTGATCACCCCGATTGAAAAAGGGGACTGGGCCTTTCACTGTCATCTGCTCTATCACATGGAGGCGGGAATGTTCCAAGTGGTGAGGGTATCGTGATGCGAGGCGTTTTTTTGAAGATGGTGTGTCGCGCAGCGATCGGGTTGGGCATACTGGTCGTCGCGACGGGACGGGCGCAAAGGTCGGAAGGAGAGCTCCCTTACGATGCCTCCCTGCTTCCGGAGGACTATCGCTCTCCCGGGGCGCCACCGGCGGAAGGGAAGCCTATCCGGAAGTACGCGGTGGACGCCCCCGGTCCGGCGGCGACGAACTTCGGGGTGTCGCCGGTTCATGACAACATGCGGTTCAGCACGCTGTCGGTCGATCGCCTGGAGATGCGGCGCGTGGATCAGGCAAACGTCGGCCTCTGGGACGTGCAGGCCTGGACCGGACGTGATTTCAACAAACTCGTGATCGAGTCGGAGGGAGAGTGGTCGTTTGAGGAAGACAAGGTGGAGGCCTCGGAAGTGGAGGTGCTGCTCTCCCACGTGTTCTCAAGGTATTGGGAGGTTCGCGGCGGCGTGCGGTACGATCCTGAGCCGGAGCCTCGGTGGTGGTACGCCACGTTGGGAGTGGAGGGGCTGGCGCCGCAATGGGTTGAAACGGAGGCGACTCTGTACCTGAGCGAGGAGGGGGATGTGACGGCGGGCCTCGAACTGGAATACGATATGTTGTTCACGCAACGGCTGATTCTTCAACCTCGGATGGAGGCGGCGGCCGCGATGCAAGACGTGCCGGAACGTGGTTTGTACGCCGGGCTGACCGGATGGGAGGTCGGGCTGCGGCTACGGTATGAGGCGCACCGAAAGTTCGCTCCATATATCGGTGTGAGTTGGGAACAGGCGCTGGGCGAGACCGCGGATTGGGTCGAGGATCAAGGGGGATCGACCGGCGATCTGGTCGCGGTGGCCGGTCTACGGTGTTGGTTGTAAGTCAACTTTTACTCTCCCTCTCGCGCAATGAGAGGGAGAGGGGGGAAGGGCTTCAATGGTGGCCGTGGTGCATGCCGGAATGAGGTTCCGGCGTGTTCCGGTCGTCGGCATCGGTGCCCGTGATCTTTTTTTTCACGGCGCCGCACCGGGCCATTTTCGCACCGTAATAGGGGTTGGAAACGTTTTTATCGGCTTGAATCCAATCCGCGCCCTCGCCTTCGAAGGCCATGGGGCAGTGGACCCGGTAGAGCGTGGTGTCCGCTTTCAGTCCATCCTGTTTTAATTGCGCGACCAGGGCGTCGGACAGTTTATGGAAAGCGGCCCGGGCGGCGTCCATGTTCTCGGCGTTAGAGAGGGACTCCGCAGGGGCGGCCAGGGCGTTTAAGGAGTCGTTGTCCAGCAAGCGCCCCAACGTGGCCGCGGCTTTTTTCGATCCGGCCAGATCATCGGCCGCGAGCCGTTTCTGGATATGGAGGTAGGCGGGAACGACGCCGGACGTGTCCGATTCCCGGGAAGGCGCGGATTCGGCGAAGGCGGTGAACGGCCCCCACAGGAGGAGGGCGGCGAGGAGGGTTGGGATGGTCTTCATGAATCAGTCCTTGGATCGGAGTTGTGTGAGCTTCAGTTGGATTTCCGCAATGCCGCAGTACATGACCGGCACGACGAAGATGGTGAGAATGGCGAGCAGCATGCCTCCGAAGGAGGGGATGGCCATGGGAACCATGATGTCCGACCCGCGGCCCGTGGAGGTGAGCACGGGCATCAGGGCGAGGATGGTGGTGGCGCTGGTCATCATGGCGGGCCGCGCGCGACGGGTGCCCGCCAGGATCGTGGTTTCACGGATCTCGCCCACCGTGGCGGGGTTCCGTTCTCCGAAGACCTGCTGCAGGTAGGTGCAGACGATCACGCCGTTGTCGGTGGCGATGCCGAACAGGGCGAGAAATCCGACCCACACCGCCACGCTGAGGTTGATGGTTCCCATCTGGAACAGATCGCGCAGTCCGTGGCCGAACAGGCTGATGTCGAGGAACCAAGACTGGCCGTACAGCCAGATGAGGATGAAACCTCCCGACCAGGCGAACAGAATGCCGGAGAACACCAGTAGGGTCGTGGAAATCCGCTTGAACTGGAAATAAAGGATCATCCAGATAGCGAAC
>Ga0194136_1001298_pt1 | contig 12443 bp, 17 predicted proteins | sample TARM_MetaG_T3A_1_FD_134023 | JGI IMG/M metagenome (GOLD analysis project Ga0194136, IMG submission 134023) | Freshwater microbial communities from Pennsylvania, USA, analyzing microbe dynamics in response to fracking - TARM_MetaG_T3A_14 (version 2) | ecosystem: Environmental > Aquatic >...
CTCCCTGCCCTCGTTACAGCGCTGTAAGATACGTTTTCTTTCCATCTCTGCAAAAGCGGAAATGGTGGTATAAATGACTCGTCCAACATCACTGTTTATGTCAACGTTACCGAGATCATGAAACACCAGTCCAGCTCCTTTTTGCGCTAATGCATCCGCGATCTGCAGAGCGTCGATGGTATTACGGGCAAGACGGTCCACTTTCATAACGTGAATGATGTCTCCTTCCCGGGAGAAGTCGATAAGTGCATTAAGCTGGTCACGCTCAGCATCTTTGCCGCTGGCATTTTCGCGGAAGATTTTTTCACAACCGATTTGTTGCAGCTGTTCAACCTGGATATCAAGCGATTGATCGCTCGAACTGACTCTTGCATACCCAATGAGCATATGTGGACACCAAAACTGTTCAAAAACATATCTCAATAATAATGTACATGTTCATAAATTATCAACAGGAGTTTATGAACAATGAAAAGCAGGTCACGGGATAGTGTCCTTAAAGTACACCTTTGTGAACACTCTACGCTAACATTCGAATAGTTTAAATCGTTCGATTCGTTTATAATAGATGAAAAGGAGAGTGACTATGCAATCATTAACAGCAAACACAGCAAAAACCAAATTTGGCGATTTACTGATGAAGGTTCAGCGAGAACCAGTACAAATCAGTAAAAATGGTTCACCGGTTGCAGTGATGATGTCCTGTGAAGAATATGAGCAATTGGAAGCGCTCAAAATGATGTTAGTTAAATCTCGTTTTGAGCAGGCTGAAATTGATATCCAGAATGGTGATCTGGTCGATGGTGATGAATTTATGAAATCTCTGGCTTAAGGGTCAGTGTCTTTATGAGCAGTTATAAACTTTCACCTTTAGCCCAGTCCGATCTTACTGATATTCGTCGTTACACCATAGAGCATTGGGGCAGTGCCCAGTGGTCTGTCTATTTTAATGAATTACAGGAATCGATGTCGTTACTGGCAAACAACGAACTCATCGGAATTCAGATCCCGGAAATGGGGGAGCGATACTACCGTTTCCCTCTGAAGCATCATGTTATTTATTACATTACTCTGGAAGATCACATTGTTATTGCAGCGGTACTGGGTAAGCATATGTCTCCCGCGAAACATTTTACTTCTATTTCTTAATCTTCAATTTCCGGCGAATTATATAATCCCGCAAAGTACTGGGTGCTTCGCCGATCAGCTTAGCGGTTGGCCTCAGCCCCAGACCTAATTTCAGATACTTTTCAATTTGCTTTCGTTTGGCGTCCAGCTTGAGAGTAGGGGCTGGTCCTCTTGGGCGACTCAGATCCATACCTTTTGCTTTTTTAGCCGCCAGTGCTTCTTTGGTTCGCATCGATATAAATTCACGCTCAATCTCAGCAGTAAGCCCTAGTATGGTCGCAGTAATTTTGGCCTGCATCGATCCATCAAGCTGCATGTTCTGCTTGGCAATATAAACATTGATACCTTTATCCATACAGACTTCCAGAACTTCAAGAACCTGAATGGTAGAGCGGGCTATTCGGCTGACTTCAGCAAAAATGAGTTTGTCTCCGGATGTCATACCATCAATCAGCGAGCCGAGTTTACGTTCATGCCATTTCTTTTTACCGGTAACAATGTCTTCCACAAAAGCCAGATTACCAATGCCAACCCGATTGCAGTATTCATAGATACCGTGTTTTTGATTAGCCACGTCCTGGCTGTCTGAAGATACTCTGAGATAAGCGTAATGAGTCATAATGTTTCCTCCTTTGGAGGAGGTTATAACAAGTGACAACCTGAATTATGTAACTCATAGCCTAAATTGTGACGCTTAAAAAAGAAATAAAGAAAAGATTGGATGTTTTGTTGGTGGGTAACTGTGTAAATCTTTGATTTTCCAGTTATCCACAACAGCTATAAAGATCTATATTTACTATATTAGTCTATTAACTCTATAAAACTATAAGATCTATAGTCTTGGTAAGTGATTGATTACTAGGTGTTTAATGGCAGTTAGTGATCTTATTTTAGGTACTTAGATAACATAATCTAGGTATATATGATCCTTTTGTAGGTGTTTATGATCACCTGAAAGGTGAATCGGTAACATTTTATAGGTGTTTGTGATCACTTTTTAGGTTTATAGCTAACACTATTTAGGTGTTAATCCGCTTTAAAAGAAGCATTTCAGGTGTAACTGATTGTTCTTTGTTCAATAAGTCTTTGCTAAATCACTTGTTTCTTTATGGCTGACATTTTTCAGGTGAAGATCGAATGTTTTGACCTAAAAAATGTCTGTTTTATTGATGAACACCTAAATAATGTTATTTATAAGGTTAATGCACCTAAAATGTGTCAGCTATTCTAATAATCAGGTGCATCATGCAGCTCTGATAAGGTATCGATTTTATCAATGAGTGATTCCAGCTCTTCCTGATCGCTTTTCTGTTCTGCCTGAGATTGCGCTAAGTGTCTGCGTGATAAGCTTTCTTCTACTTTTAGTGCGTGTTGCTCTTTACCGACATAACGGTAGGCAATAGCTAACGCTTCCAGCTCATTTTCAGTTAAACGAACTTGGTTCTGCAGGCGTTTTAGCTCAAGTTCTTTGATGGTTTTCAGCGCTTCATGCTGGTTGAGCTCATCAATAGTCCCGAGTTTTAGCCAGCGAAACAGGAACTTAATACCTGTGATGGTGCGGCCTTTTTTGACTACCTCGAACCCTTTTTCACCCTGATCACTTTCCAGGAACAGCAGTTCCTTACTGATTTGGGGATGCTCTGACAGCTCTTTAATGCTTTCACGGATACAGCGCTTCATGAATACACTGTTGTTTTTAAATGAGCTTTTGTCTTTTTTCAGTTTGCCGGCTTCATCCAGTAACCCAAACACACCTTTTAGCTCATTGAGTTTCTGGGTGTGCATTTCAAAACCTTTATCTTTAAAGCGGCTCAGCAGTTCGTAAAGGCGTTTGGAGTACTCTTTTTTTACATCGAAGAAGTTACGGGTGTTAATAAGAGCAAAGCCCTGATTGTATTCAATGTATTCAGATTTGAGCATGTCATTAGGTACCATCGTCAGCACACCATCTTTATACGCGATGTGCTTAAACAGAGGACGATAATCAAATTCTGTATCACCTTTTTTGGATTCGATTTTGATACCGATTTTACGGCTGGCCAGACGGTTAGCTACCGGGCTTAAGTTACTGCCAATGTGTTTGGATTCAACGCCTAACCATTCTGATAACTGGTGCGAGGTGAACTCATAATGCGGGGTACTGGTATCCCAGTCAGCTGCTTTCATATGAGCAACCATCAGCGCGAACATATCAGCTTCCCTGGCTGAAAGATCCTGACGGCTGAATACCAGCTGATGACCTTTCTTGATGTGTTTCGGAAGGTGGTCACTGACGACAGGATAATAGTATTGTTCTTCGCTCATGGTTTTTCATCTAAGACATAATTTAGGTTTAGTATGACATAATATAGGTTAATCAGACAAATCATTACCTGAATTGTGTCACACAAATTCTTAAAGAATTATTTGTCTTTTACAGCCTATTTCAAAAAACTGATGTAATCACTTTGATCTCAGCTATTTAAAGATCGGCTTTCTGATCTCAGAGCTCTTCCTTCAAAGATGCATAACTGAAAGTTCTTCCCCCTAAATTATGTTCGGTTCTTACATACCGGTCGTTGCGGGAAAAAGACGCCAGCGACAGTAAATAATTGGGTGGAAATTGTGCTTGTACAATCAAATAGAATGTAATGACAACCAGTGAAGAAGGTTGCCTCCCCTCCTCTATCCGTCCTGTAGTTGAGCGGGCCAATCCGCAGCGAACCAACCTTGAAAGTGATGTGAGTTACGATACAACTAAGGCGCTTATCTGGTTCATGATTGCCATGTGTGTGATTGTCGGAGCCTGGGAAGCCGGCGCGGTGATTGGCGGTTTACAGATGCTGGGTTCCGGACGGAGATCGACCCGTGCCGATTAAAAGCCGGATACTTTTTCTTTTACTGGTACCTTCTCTGGCGCTGGCCAATGACTGGGGAATTAAAACGCCCTGGGACGAACCCAGTGTTCCTGCTCCGGAAATTCAACCTTTTGAGCTCCCTACCCTTCGTGGTGAGGCTGCGCACTATAACCACCCTGCCCTGGCGTTGCAGCCTGCGCCTAAAGTGAACCCGGATGATATTTTTGCCACCGTGCTGAGCTGTTACCCGGAGAAAAGCAAATTTAAGCTGGATTTGAATCTTGTGGCAGGAATGAAAAGTAACCTGGATGAATACAACAGTGACGACTGGCCGGAAATCTCCGAGCACTATGTCCGGATTGTTGGCAAGATGCCGCTTTACTCCACGACCGAACAGGCGCGTGAGCGCCAGTGGGAATACCAGCGCCGTACGGCCACTGCCAGTTCAGTGGCTGCGTTTACTCAGTCACTGGCGGAACGGAATTATTCCTACCGTATTATGGGCTTATATCTGGCGCCGGAAGTCCGGGCTCAGAAACGGGTTGAACAAGGCGTTGCTGGTGTGAATGAGCAAATTGCCCTGCTCGAGAAAGTCGCCTCTGCGCATCGTGATGTACTGACTCATGAAGCTAAAATTGTTGAGCATCGTCTGGCTCTGGTTTCTCTGTGTGAAGATAGTTACAGTGAACAGGTGAACCTCTACCTGCAGAAACTGGCTTATCTGCCCCTACCTGAATCTCTTGTTAATGAAGTGGCTCAACCATAGTTTAATTGCAGACGCTGCCTGCGCGGTGATCTCCCCGCCTCATGTTGCAGTATGTATTGCCGGTGCGACCGCTCCGGATTGGTTGGAATATGTGCTGAAAGTGGTTAAACGCCATGTTAAGCATCGTGGTACTACACATATCCTTACTCACTGGTTACTGGCTGCCCTCGCCTTCACATTCATCTGGGATTATCACGGAATTGGTGCGGCTTTCTGCTGGGGTGGCGTGAGCCACATTCTGACCGATGCAATGACAGTTTCTGGTGTGCCCTTCTCTCCTTACAGTGACCGGCGCTTCCATCTGTTTGGCGGACGATTCAGAACCGGTGATCCGGTGGAATACGCCATCTCTGCGGTTGTCATCATTATCTGTATTGCTGTCACCCATCTGACAGGCAGTTCAGGCTTTTCCCCATTCTTCTACGATTGGTCAGGCCTTTACCAGCAAGGGCTGATTGATGCAATGGAGTGGAAAACGAACCGATTCAGGTTGATTTAAATGGGCTGAAAGTTGTCAATGTTCAGGCTGAACATTGGGGGTGTTGAACATATTGTTCAAATAATTTTCCATTTTCATAGGGTTAATAATGCAGTAATAGCAAACACATTTTGAAGTGAAAATAGTTTGCTTTACAACCTATCTTAGCTATAACAACGGTTACAATACGTTTTATCAAATGGAATGATGGCTTATGCCTCAAGCTGCAAAAAAAAATTATATGTATGATAATTATGAAGAGTTGAAATTCAGCTTTTCTGAGAATCACAATGTTGAACTAAAAAAAGTTAAATTATTATTAACAAACATTATTGATTTTTTATGTATTAAAGCTGGGGTTCCCAAAGGGAATAGTTTTAGTGAATCTATCAAGACTCTTGAAACTGCTGGTCTTCCTAAAAATATAAGTGTAAACCTGCATTCGATTCGCCGCGTTATAAACCATTCTATGCATGCAGATACGATAAACACAAATGAGGTGATAGAGTGTTTAGACAAATTCCATTCGCTTTTCATCTTTATAGATAAAATAGATGAGAAATGTTCACAAAAACACGGATCTGATTTTCAGAGTGTTGAAAACTCAAAATCTCTATACACGTCAATGAGTAATAGTCATATATATCTAAGTAGAGATGTTGATTTGAACAAATGGCTACCTCTTATACATATAAAGTTATCACTTGATTTGCCATATGAATTGCGGGTTAATGAACTGGAACTGCTCAAAAATCAGAAGTCTGATTTACTGGAGGTTGGCGTCGTTAACCAAGATATTTTGAAAGCATATCAATTAACGAAACTATGCATGGATGAAATAGAACATAGGATTAAATATCAGAGTATGAAGCTTTCACTGACTCAGGCCAGACGCGGAAGCATTGATATTGATATGATCATACATTTCTATAATGACCATGAATCTCTAATTAATGTTCTTACTTCGGTTAAAGATTGGGGAGGCTGGCTTTTATCTGCCGCGATGGTATTTAAAGGAACGTTATCGCAAAAGTTGATAGGACAAACTAAAAAACCGGTAGAAATTACTCTAGATGAGGAAACCCTAAAGCACCTATCGAAGCTGATCCGCGAACAAAATGGGGTAGGAAATTAGATTTTAGTATACGGTAGGGGGCATTTTTATTACATGAAGTAGTTTTATTCTTTGATAATGCCCACAAGTCGAGTTTTTGTGTATATCAATGAAGATCAAACAATGTCTCCTTATAAGCTAACGGGAGCTTTATTTTTAAAATGGTTCAATTTTCATAATGAGTGTTGAACCATTTATCTCGTTTGTTCACTACCCCGTTTCTGACTCTCAGCAAAAGCTATCAAATCGTTAAGCCGTTTCATTACTTCGGATTTAGTCTCATCATTAAGCCCTTTGTACAAATCTTTTAGTTCAATGATAGGCTCGGCCAGTGAAACTGGTACTCTGATTTGTTTGGTGGCTTCTTCTTTCTTACGTCCGGAACCGGGGCGCGCACCGCCATGCTGATATGGAGCACCATTTAGAAAGTTTTCAGCTTCTTTTAAAGTGCGGCATGGGTAGCCGATAGCATCCGGATATTGATTTAATGCCGGCCACTGTTCCAGATAGTGCTCTGCCAGTTTTTTACATTCAGAGTGGTACTCTCTGAAATGCTGCTCTGTTTTCAGTCCCTGATATTTTTGTCTTATCTTTTGGTGTTCGGCTCTGAAGCTTTTAATCGTAGTACTGAGTTCTGGCATTGTTACTCTCCTATTGCACTAAAATCATTATAACTTGATTTTGATTATTGCACCATTATTCAAAATGTAATTTGTTTGAATTATGCACCATTTTTCAAATATCAAAGGCATAATAATACTGACTGGTTGTTGAAGAAAAACTAAGTGACTCTCCTACTCTATTCTGTCTCCATTTTTGTCACCCATTTAACAGGGTTCTGGAGCTGTCCATTTTTATGCTGTTATTGATGAACCCTTTATATATAAGGGTTTGCTGGTTTTTTATAATGGTACTTTAATCGATTCTGAGTGGTTTAAATGGGCTGGAAGTTGTCAATGTTCAGGCTGAACATTCGGGCGTTTGTTACTTCTATATAGGGTAATAAAATTCAGCACTCATTCTTATGATGCTGATTTATTGAAAATTTCGAATTTTGTACATAACGTTAATGTAAACGTCAGGAAGACCAGGCTAATTATTATATGAAAATGATATTCGTAGATGCTGAAAACATTGGTTTAAAGGAAGTCGAAAAAGTAGAAGCTAGCGTTATCGATAAAGTGTTTGTTTTCTCAAAGATAGACGCCATCAAATGTGCATGTGAGAAGTCTTTGTTTCTGTGTCTTTGTGATTATCCGTCAGGCTCAAATCAAGCTGATTTCCACATCATTGCTTATCTGGCGAGAGTGTTGTCATCCCTGGATAAAAAGCAATTGAGCAGCGTTGATTTTGAGCTTTACAGTAACGATGAAAACCTTATTTCAGCATTTGAGTTTCAGTGTTCACAGTTTAAAGCGATTCCGAAAATCATACGTACTAAGGATGACACCGTTATTCAGTTGACTGGCTCTGAACCCAAAGCAAAAACTCCGGAAGATAAGGTGTTTTCAGCATTAAAATCCCCTCGCCCTTTAGACCCTGATCTGCAAAAGAAATTAGGCTTATCTAAAGCTGATTTTTCCCGGGCCATTAATGACCTGACTAAAGCGAAAAGAATTCAACGTTCACCGGAAAGTAAACGTAAGTGGGTTCGCTGTTGAATATGGTTTCAGAAATATTAGGAGGATATAGGCAGTGTTTAAACAACTCATTTCATGGCTTAAAAGTTTATATAAGAAAGAGGATGTTTATTTATATTCCGAGAACTCATATCAAACTGAAACGGAAACCGAGCCTGAACAAGAACCAGAAACTACACAGAGGATAGATAGAGTTTCACTTTCTCCGGAACTTTTAGCAGAAAAAAACAAGGTAAGAAATAGGCTGGAATTATGGGCAATGAATCAAACTCAGATTAATAGCCGCATCCTGAATGCTTACTTAACGCTAGAACGAAAAGGCTATTCTCGCATAACCACTTCTATGATGAGTAATCAGGTTCGAGATATTAAAAGTTTTAAATCTAACTTCAACCAGATGAAAACAATTGCGTCTCGTAATCACGCTAAAGTTTTTGATGTATCGGATGATGTTGTCACGATATGGCCAGTTGTGGAAATTCACGTAAGAGATTATGAACGAAAAATATTCCTTCATTAGATGCATACGAGCTATATAACCTTGTCAAAAAATCGTGCGGGAACAATACGGATAATGTACTGAGAGAAAAAGTAAATAAACGTGAATTACTTTACGTCCATGACCAGCCAAAGAAATCATACTGGGCTGCTAAATCAACAATTGGTAAAAAGGGTTGCGTCTGGATTGGTTACAAAGTGAAAACTAATACTGTCAGTCTGTTTTGTTCCGGAGACTTTCTTTGCTTAGAGCCTGAACTAGCAAACCTGTCTGTTGAGACAAGAGAAGATAGCCAAAGTAAACGTCTGCGAATGAAAGTCCCGGTAGAAAAATTTAGTGCGATATTGGATATGCTTGAACCATCTGATTTAGGTGTTGTTTTTTATCCACGGATTTTTTTGTCACCAGTTCAGTGGGTTGTTCCGGAGTATTCGGTTTTTTATAAATTTTTCCAGCCCTTTACCTATATGGCCTGATGAGATGTTTTCTTAAAAGAAAAAGAGGAAGGGTATCTATTTTTTGGGATAAAAATTTGTCAATGTTCAGCCTGAACATTGATGGCAATCTGGCATAAAAGCATAGTTATTAAATAAGCCCATCCCGCCCAAAGTGTTATCCATATCACGTTATAAAACCAATATTTTAAAAAGATCGAATTCTTAAGGCATCTCAGGCCAGTATGGATGAACCTGATTATTTAACGTTTATAAGGAGCCTTTATGGAGATTTGTCTCAGGATGTGTTGTACATCGTTCCCCGTGAGTATCGGACTCATAGCGAGTTGTTTATCGACTCCTCCCAGATAGATATCACCAGAGAGCCGGTGTTAATTGTTCACTATGGGGAAGTTGATGATTATTTGCGAGTTCATGATGAAATCACTATCAAAATCAATTCAGATGTCACCTCAATATCTACCTTCGAACAGGTTTGTAAACAGATACACAAAATCGCTAGACAAGATTTGTTTATGCATAATATCGATTTAGCCGATCTCAGACAGTTTGCTCAATCATGTAATGAGTTTCATGGGTTCGATAGTGAGTCGGAAGCCAGAGAGTTTAGTAAGAATAACCCTGTTAAATCACTATTGATTTTTCCCGTTAGTGAATATGGACAGGATGAGTATGTGGGCATTATTGAGCGCTTCGAATCGTACAATGAAAATTGTGAATACCTCTCAACTACACCAATGCTTGAGCCCGGAGTAGAGGTTAGAACAATATCAATTTTGGGCATGTAAACATGGCAAACATTTAAGGAAGGATATGATGCTTTCGAATAACCACACTCTAGAATCAGTAAACTCTGAAGTGCTGAAATTTATACGCTTATTTCAGAGTAACCCTTTTCGGTACTTGTATGAATCGGACATCCAGTGTGAGCTTTTTTCACGGTTGCGTGAAGCGATTCCCGGGGCGTTAACAGTAGTGGGCGAGGGTAGACCTCATAATGAATATTCGATTTCTGTCGTAAACACGGAGTACCTCAGCAGAATTGATATTGCATGCCTGGATGTTGAGAAATCTGCTCATCATGCGCCGAGAAATCACAAAGGCTTCGACATGCATCTATATGATATTCCGGTCTACACCGGGATAGAGATTAAATACAGAAAGTTAGGCGATCGGTTTGGATTAGATTCATGCCTGAGCGATTTGAAGAAACTGCAGGATCTCAATATTCCTCATCCAGTTGTTCTTGGTTTTATTCAAAGTGAATCTGATGTAGAAGCTTTCTTTTCAAACCTGCCTGAAAGCATCGAATGCGCCAAAACCAGTCTCGATGCTCCTATCACCACAATCAATATCGTGAGCCCTAAGTGCCGATGGGATGTGATTGTTAAACCATAGTTTTCTCTTTTCACACTCGTAACTTTTTATTCTTCTATTGCAAAAGTTTTAGGGAGGCACGCCCCAGTTCCGTTTCTCAACCCTACTCAGAAAAGCAACAGCAAGAGAACGAAACTATGAAAGTAAAAAGACATAAGCTTAACCGGCTAAAGAGAGACTATTTACATAAGGCATTACAGCCGGATTGGGCGGGGATGATAAATTTTAATGCTCCACTGGAACCTAATAAGAACTGCATGCCAACCGGAGCGGGCAGGGTAAAGCTATCCGGAAAGCAGCTTAAACGTCATCTGGAAAAACTCAGACTGGGACAAGTTAAGACCGACTATCTCACGATTCAGGCAGGGCTTGAATTCAGTTATACCGAATACCTGCTAGTATGTGATACGTTTTCTTCCAGTGAATGCCGGGTTCTGTTACACCCTGGAATGAAAGGTACTGTTGATGTGCAGTGGCTGGAGTTTGAAGTGTTACCAAAGGAGAGGTCTTAATGGATGTAGAACAGCTCAAATCTTTGTTAGATAAATTTCGTAGCCTGCCGGTGACTGAGACAGAGAAAACCATTTTTGACATTGGTACTCGTGGCCATTTTGAAAACCCTACCAGTGACGTTCTGGCGTTCTTCTGCAGCAGCGAAGAGCAACATGGTATGGGGAACCTTGTCGGTAACAGTATTGCCGGATTAATCAGCAATAAGTTGAATCGGGAGCTTCCTCAGTCTTCGCTTCCGGTCAGTGCCAGCAGGGAAGTGGCCACAGAACAGGGGAAACGTCTTGATCTGGTTCTGGAGTATGATGAATATCTGATAATCATTGAAGCAAAGGTCAACCATAGTCAGGTGAACCCGTTTGATGAATACGAACGTTACGGGGACAAGCTTGGTGTCGAAAACGGTAAAGACGTGTTTTATGCGGTGTTATCACCTTCCGGGAAAGTTGATGATCCGTTGACCAATCACCGATGGGCAGGGATTTCATTTGATGAGCTGAAAACAGCTGTTTCAGAGAACCTGCATACTTACTTTATGCACAAGCCGCTTGATAAGTGGGTCTTTGTTTTAAGAGATTTTTTACTACATCTGGAGAATTTATCGATGGCGGGAGAGAAGAACCCTAACTATGCTTTTGCCCTGGAAAACATGGCTGAAATCAGCAAGGCATGGACATTGTTAACGGACAGCCTGAATGATATTAACGGTCAGATATATCGACAGTGTGAAGAACGGTACGGTAACTCTTTCTCACATAGAAAGTCGAGCTGGTTTAAGCCGCTACCTGCTTTTAGCTACTCGCTGGAAGGCAGCAGTGTTGAAGTTATATTGTTTTCCAGCCCTGAGCCTATGGATGAGCATAAGAATGCAGATAAATTCCAGTATGTCCAGGTCTATATTAAGAAGGACAAACAACCGGAACTGTTCAGTAACCTTCAGGCTGCCTTGCAAAGCAGGACGGTGGACTTCTGGGAAGACAGCAGAGATAACTCCGGGACTTTACGCTGGCCACTGGAGCATGATGCTGATGTGGTTGGTGAGATGATGGCTGTTTTAGATTTAGTTCATGAAATAGAGAAGTTATAAGGCTGTAGTATGTAGGGTGGGATACTTAAGTGATGAAAGTAGATGCAAAAAATATTCGAAATACTGATCTTAATGAATGTCTCCATTTTTCTATCAGGTTGATAGGGAAATCAACTCGCAGAGGCAGCAATTTAACGTTTGAAGGTAAGGAAAATTGTTCTGGTCACAATATCAATAAGTACATATTTGACGGAATGACAGTCAATCAGTATCAGAACATGATTAAAGCGAATTTTAATCCAAATGATCCTCAGTTCTCTTTAACCAAGCACTTAAAATATGACATCGAGAAAGGGTTTATTGAACTCGTTAGGTAGATTAGTTTAGATTTGTTATAGCTCGATTTTGCAATCTAATGCTCATAATATCTCATTAAATAATTGATTGTTAATTGAATTGTATATTTAGCTCTTAACGCTTGGTTTAAGCCACATTCCCTTTCGCCTGAAGATATTGAATTAAAGGCGCATAATCGCCGGCATCAGCTTGGCGTAAGCTCGCAATGTACTCACCCCTCTCTTGGCTTTGTTTATCCAAATCTGTATTGGACCA
>Ga0194136_1001300_pt1 | contig 12440 bp, 8 predicted proteins | sample TARM_MetaG_T3A_1_FD_134023 | JGI IMG/M metagenome (GOLD analysis project Ga0194136, IMG submission 134023) | Freshwater microbial communities from Pennsylvania, USA, analyzing microbe dynamics in response to fracking - TARM_MetaG_T3A_14 (version 2) | ecosystem: Environmental > Aquatic >...
CAGCACCCATGATCGAAAGGCCTTTGACATAGTCGGGGAAAATCAGCATGACGCCGTCAAGCTCGCAGCCCTCGATCTGGGCTTTGAGCTTCTCAAGGCAGGTCTCCGGCGTGCCGAAGACGGTGTGCGTCATGAACGTATCCTTGGCATTCTCCCCCATGATTGCGGGGCGGCCATCCGCTTCCATACCGTAGGAGCGCATCATGCCCTGGACCGCGCCCCAATCGAGGCCCTCTTTGTAATATGCAACTGTTCGGGCTGCTTCTTCATCCGTCTCACCGAAGACGACCGTGCTCATGGCAAAAACCTTGATCGTCGCGTTGTATTCCGAGGCAACGCGGTGCGCGAGACGGCTGATACGGAGCGTGTCGGCGGCGTCCTTGCCCCCGATGAAACAGGCGTCGGTATTCTGCACCGTGAAACGCAGACCGCGCTCGGACTGGCCGGCGCAGATCAGATAAGGGCGTGGCGAAGAAAGCGGCTTCGGTTCCGACACGCAATCCTTGAAATTGAAAAACTCGCCCTCATAGTCCACGTGATCCTTGTTCCACATGGTCGTGACGAGCTTCGTCCACTCTTCGGCATAACGATAGCGGCCGTCATGGTCGAGTTCGGGCCAGGCGCCCATCTGGTCGAATTCGTCCTTGTAAGCACCTGACACGATGTTGAGACCGGCGCGGCCGCCAGAAATGTGATCGAGCGTGGTGATCATCTTTGCAACAACGGCGGGGTTTTGCAGCAGCGTGTGGACGGTCGCAATGATGCGCGCATTCTTTGTCACTTCGGCGATACCCGCCATCATGGTGACGCTTTCGAGCGATGTGCCCCAATGTTCTGTCTCGCCGCCGAAGCCGCGCCATTTCATCATCGACATAATGAAGTCGAGACCGATGTCATCGGCAAGGATCGCTGCTTCGCGGTTCTGCTTGTAAGACGCATCAAGGCGTGGCGCGTTTTTGGAGATGATCCAGCCGCCATTGGCAATGGGAAGAAAAACACCAAATTCTTTTTTTGACGTGGGGGCATTCATTGTAGGAAACCTTTTGTTGTCGGAATTTTCTGAAAATCAATAGAGCGATGATTATTTTGCGAGCGCCTCAATGCCTCCCTCGGAGGGCAGAACCTCATCGGCGTCTTCGCGCAGAGGCGGGCGCATGAAGACGACGGCGACGAGGATGGCGGCGGGAATGATCGTGTAGAGGAAGAAGGCATAGGAGAAGGTGCCTGTCTGGTCACGCAGATAGCCGCCGAGCACAGGGCCGAAGGAGGCGAGCGTTGCGCCGACATTCATCAGCGAGAAAAGCTCAAGATAGGCGCTGCGGCCGAAGTAATTCATCAGGAGAACGCAAGTTGTCAGGAACGTCATGCCATAGCCGACACCAATGCCGATCGCGTAGATGATGAGCACAAACCAGTTCGTGCCGATGCCGAGCCCGATCATGCCGGCAACGAGAAGGGCGAGCGCGATGATGAGCAGGATTTTCGGATCGAGATATTCGCCGACGAACCCGCTCACGGCGCGCGACGCCGAATTGAGAAAGGCTTCAAAGCTCAAGAGTCCGCCCGCGACGCCCATTGCAATGCCGAGCTCGGAAAGATGGGCGACTGACAGGCTGTTCACTGTGATGCCGCAAAGAAGAAACGACATATGCGCGGCGGCGATGATGTAGAATTGCGGGGTGCGGAGCGCCTGTTTCGTCGTCCATTTCTGCTTCGTCACATAAACACCGGACGTTGCTTCAACGATGGCTTCCTCAGCGAGGGTTTCGGCTTTTTGGTCTTCGTCTTTGCCTTCGCGCAGGAAAGCGGCGCAAAGGAGGCCTGCTGCGGCGGTGAGAACCGCGACAATGACCCAATGCATGCGCCAGTTATCCCAGAGGCCGACGGCGGCGAAATAGATCAGTGGACCGGCGATGCCGCCGACGCCGCCGATGGTGAAATAGATGCCGAAAGCAAAGGACTGTTTCTTGAAGGTGCGCGCGATCATATAGGTGCCGGGCACAGTGGCGACGAAGGAGAAGCCCATGCCGGTGAGCAACATCGAAAGAAAATAAACGGGCACGCTGTGGAGCGAATAGAGAAGATAGAAGCCCGAACAAATGATGGCCGTGCCGAGCACAAGCGTCAGGCGCACGCCGATTTTGCGGATGAGAAAGGCAGGCGGGAAACTCGAAAGACCACAGGAAATGCCCATGATGGTGAAGCCGAGACCGGCGGAGGTCCAATCCCAACCGAGCTCCTTCACCATCGCCGGAAGCACCACACCAAGCGAGGTGAAGGTTCCGGCGGTGACGAGGAAGAAGAGTGCGCTGAAGGACAGCAGCACGAACCACGGATAGACTTTAGAAGTGTCGGAGTTCATGAGCTGTCCTTCAGGCATTTATGCGCGTTACAAACGTTCAGATATTTTTAGAAACGATAGGTCGCAGTGGCCCGCCATTCGCGGCCCTTGCTCGGCAGGACGGCAACGTCGCCATAGAGATCCTGAAGAGGCGTGTAGTATTCTTCGTCGAGAACGTTGTCGATGTTGAAGGCGACGCGCCAGTCGGCGAAGTCCACATAGGCTGAAGCCTGGACGAGGAAGTAATCGGGATACTTCACAGGAGTAGCGGCAAGACCCGCAGTCGATGACACGTAACGCACGCCGACTGTTGAACCGGCATGGCCCCAGTCGTAAGTGTCGGTCGTGTAGGTGCCGAAGAGGCTCGCAACAACTTCAGGGATGCGACGATCTTCGATTTCGCCCGAGTAGTAGCTGTTGCCCGTGATGCCTGCGATGCCGGAGAACGAGTAACCGACAAGACCCGCACCGTAATAATCGGCGGGATTGTAGCCGAATGTCGCCGGTGTGAAGTAGTAGAAGGCATCATAGCTGTCGAGAAAGGTTGTCTTCTGCACATTGCCCGCGAAGGTGAAGCTCAGGTTCTTCGTGGCGAGATAGCGCAGTTCGAGTTCAACACCCCGACCTTCGGTTTCGTCAACGCCACCGCCCACGGGATCAAGCACTGTGCGGTGCTGGAGGTAGTAGGCAAGAGCACCCGTCAGCACGCCGTCGAAAGCATCAAGCTTGATACCTGCTTCGGTGAGATCACCGTCGGAGAGCCAGTTCTTGTTGGCGATATTGGTGGGCGACACGTCACCCGCCTGACCGAACTCGATGGCGGAGGTTTCGGCATAGGTCACATAAGGACGGATGCCATAGGGCGCTTTGTACATAGCCATCGCGCTGTAGGTGAAGGCGCCGTCATTGTCGCTCTGGGCACCGGGTGTGCAGTAGCAGAGCGCGCCCGTGTCGTTCGCATCAACGGTGTAACTGTCGTAACGACCTGTGAGCGTGATCGTCATCTTGTCGTCAAGGTCGAAGTCACCCATAGCGAAGAAGCCGAGATCGTCCCATGTTGAGTCGTTGTTGTAGTCCCAGTCATAACCGGAACCCGCTATGAAGGGGGAGCCGAGCGTATCCGTCGGCGTGGCACCGACGGAGATATCGCGGCGGTCGAGCGCGATACCGCCATAGTTGAAGGACTCTTTTTTGGTAGCTTCGTAGTAGCGATAGCTCGTACCGACATTGAATTTCGCATTGATCGGCACAGTAGTTGCCTTCACATCAAAGCTGTAGCTGATGCGGCCTTCCGTGGTGGAGGCATCATAGTCAGCGGGAAAGCCGTAGCTCACGAAGCGTTGGTTCTCGAGCGAGTCGTAGAACATCTGAAGCGCGAGCTTCGAGCCGTTGCCGAAGGTCTTGATGAGATCGCCGTAAAGCGTCAGCGTCTCGGTGCTGGAGAAGTCAGCATCACTTGTATAGACGTCACGATGAGAGAGCTGTGTGGTGCCGACGCCAGTATCAAGTTGGCGGTAAACGAGTGGCACGTCGCAGAAGCCGAAGCATTCAGGCGCATGTGTCAAACCACCTGGCGGCAGTTCGGAACGATCAATATAGCCATTGCTGTTGGCATCGATAACGCCAGTATTTTGACCAGTCGTGTAGGTGCCGTTGTCGATCAGGCTTTGGGTGACACGGTTCCAGCCCGGTGTCTGCACGTAACCGTCCGAGTTGTAGTACATGGCACCGCCGCCATAGGTCCAGCCACCCATGGTGTCGAATTGGGCTGTTGTCTGAAGGAGCTGATGCTCGGGCTCGATGCCGTGATAAAAGCTCTCGGAGTCTTCGATTTCGCCATAGACATAAACGCCGCCGCCCGTGTCGCCGAAATTGAGCGGAATACCGACTTCGAAGCTGCCGTTCTTCTTGTCATATGAGCCGAGTGTGCCTGTCACCTGACCGGACACATCCGTCATATAGCCTGCTTCTTCGCTTACCTTGGCGGTCTTCGGCTCAAGGTTGAGAAGCCCACCCACTTTGCCCGGACCAAAATTGGAGGTCGGCGGTCCGCGCAGAATGTCAATACGCGAGGTGGCACCAAGCGGCGTCTGATAGGTGCCGCGGTTTTCAATGCGCTTGAAGCCGTGGAAATAAGTTTCGGCGAGGAGACCGCGCACATTGAGCGCGCCTTCGACACCATAAAAAGACGAGGTGAAGGTGCCGGGTGAGACAGCGGCGAGATCATCAACCGTGGTAACGCCGTAAGCGGCCATCGTTTCGTCACTGACGAAAGTGGCCGAGCGCGGTGTTTCGAGCAACGGCTTTTCGATGCCCAGAAGAAGATTGCTCGGCTGCTTTTCGAGAAGGCCCGCTTTGTCGCGTTCGGAAATGACAACCATTTCCTCAACTGCGGCGTCATTCTCCTTCTTGTCTTTTGACTCTGTTGCGTCGGCACTTTCCGTTGCCGCCGCGTCTTCTGTTTTAACCGCCTCAGCCGCCCATGCCCCCCAAGGCCCAAGAGCTGAAACGATTACGGCCGCCATCGCCGTTCGTGAGACTGAATGGATCAGACTTGACTTGCCCATACCTGAAAGGCCCCCTTATCTATCACGCAGAACCAGATTGTTCGCAGATGCGGGAGATAAACAGCAAGGCGCGTGCCATCATTTTAACTCATTGTTTATATTTGATAATTTGTCTTCTCTCGACCTCCTTGCCCATATTTTCGACAAAAAATTACCATGCACCGCAGCACGAACCTATGAAATGCATGCGATATCGGCAGTTGTTCACTCGCGCATAAAATTCGACAAGTTTCCGTGCGCGTCACGCGCGGTCAGGCAAGCGTCTTTCGGGAAGCGGTTGCAGGGATGCGCTCGCATGAAACGGACAGACCTTACGTAAAATGACGTAGAGCTTGGGGAAACAGCGATAGGGGCGATGCCGTCACGCCTGAGCTCGCAAGTGCCTCACCGGCGGAAAAGATGCGCCGAAAATTTCATCACGATGTTTTTGCTGCCGCATTGTTAGTCATTCACCGCATGAGCCGTGTATGGGAAAAAATCCGCGCAATTCATTGGGCGCGTGGATACAAGACCGGCAAAAGAATGAAGACTTAACTGCGCGCACATATAGCAAGAAGTGACGCGACAGCATGACAACAGACAGCCCGATACGCACCCGTCCCTTGATGGCGGGTTTTGGTGTGGAGATTCTCGACGTGGATCTCTCGACTGCTGACGAAGATGCAAGACAGAAGGTCATTGATCTTTTTCACGAGAACGGTGCGATCATGCTGCGTGGTCAGAAGCTCACGCCCGATGATCTGATGGCTTTCATCTCGCTCTTCGGCGAACCGGAAGGCCATACGCAAACGAAATTCACGCTGCCAGGCTATCCGAAAATTTTCGTTCTGTCGAACAAGGAAGTCGATGGCAAGCCCATCGGCGCACATAATGACGGTGTCGGCTGGCACACGGACTACTCCTACAAAGAGGAACCCGTAATGTGCACCATGCTCTATGCGGTGGAAGTGCCTGCGGAAGGCAGCGACACGTTGCTCGCCGATCTTGTTGCGGCGTATGACGAGTTGCCCGCAGCGCGACAGGCCGAGCTCGACGGATTGCAGCTTCATCATTCCTATCAGCATCTCATGTCGAGCCGCGAATTCGGCCGCATGGAACTCTCCGATGAAATGAAAGCGGCAAACCCTGACGTCATCCACCCGCTCATCCGTCACCATCCCGCAGACGGGCGCAAAGCGCTCTGGGTGAGCACCGGCACCGTCAAGGGCATTATCGGGATGGCGGACGACAAGGCCCAGGCTCTGTTGGAAGATCTCGTGGCCTTTGTCACCAAAGACCGCTTTGTTTACAGGCATAAGTGGCAGGTCGGCGATATTCTCGTCTGGGACAATCGCTGCACGCTGCATACAGGGACGCTCTTTGATGACACGAAATATGTGCGCCTCATGCACCGGCTCTGGGCCAAGGGCGACAAGCCTTATTGAGCCCCTGCCTTCTTCCTCAGACTGGACATGTAATGAGTGACGTAAAATCTAAAGTCTGGTGGATCACCGGTGTGAGTTCCGGCTTCGGCAAGGCCATTGCGGAAGCCGCCCTTGCGCGCGGCGATATTGTGGTCGGCACCGTCAGGCGTGAAGCGGACGCTGAAGCCTTCAATGCGCTCGCGCCGACACGCGCATTGAGCTTTCTTCTCGAAGTGACAGATGACGAGGCAGTGCGGAAGACGACTTCACTCATTGAAGAGGCAACGGGCGGCATAGACATTCTCGTCAACAATGCGGGTTATGGCCTTATCGGCGCGATTGAGGAAGCGTCCATTTCTGAAATCCGCGCGCAATTCGACGTCAATGTCTTCGGTGCAATCAGTGTGGTGCAGGCCGTGTTGCCTTACATGCGCGGACGGCGCGCCGGACACATCATCAACGTGACCTCGGTCAGCGGCCTTGCTCCCTGGATGGGAACCGGCATTTACGGCGCGACGAAATTTGCACTGGAGTGCATCGGACAGACGCTCGCCGAAGAAGTGAAACCCCTTGGCATCAAAGTGACGAATGTCGCTCCCGGCGGATTACGCACGGATTTTGCAACACGCTCGCTCAAAACCTGCAAAACGGCAATAGCGGATTATGAACCGACCGCGCATTTTGCTCGCAATCTCCTCGCAGCCAGTGGCGGCACAGAAAAAGGCGATCCGGCGAAAGCGGCGAAAGCTGTCCTCACCATTGCCGATGCAGACGAACCGCCGATGCATCTCCTGCTCGGGGCCGATGCACTCCATTATGTCGGACGCACGCTCGGTGCGTTTCACGCAGAGATCGCGGACTGGGCACCCATCACCGTCTCCATCGCTTACGACCAGTAATTTCAGAGAAGGCCAAATAAAAAGGCGGTGCATCGGATGTGCCGCTCTTTTGTTTTGTGCGTTTCAGCTCAGGCTGGCCTGCGCGTCTCAGCAACCGTGACGCGATAGCCTGAGCGGACCTGCGGAAAGTAATCCCAGACGGCGAGATGCCACGTGCAACGGTTGTCCCAGAAGGCAACCGATTTGGGCTGCCAGCGAAAGCGCACATGGAAATTGGGGTTCGCACAGTGCTTATAAAGCATTTCGAGCACGCCATCACTTTCGGCTTTACCAAGACCTACAATGCTCGTCGTATAGGAGGGATTGACGAAAATGCCTTTCTTGCCGGTGACAGGATGCGTGCGCACAACGGGGTGCACATTGCAGGGAAAGCGTTTGTTCGGATCGTTGGTGATCGGACGATAGACGTGTTCACCGTCATGCACTGCCGTGAGCCCATCGAGATAGGTCTGCATGCCGGGTGAGAGCGCGTTATACGCGGCGTACATGCTCGCAAAAATGGTGTCGCCGCCATATTGCGGGACGACCGGCAGATAGAGGATCGAGCCCATCGGGGGAATGTCGTTGCAGGTGAGGTCCGAATGCCAGTTTTCACCCGCGACAAATTTTGAATTCCCGTCGGCATGAATGGCAACGATCTCGGGGTGATCGGCAAGTCCCGCAACGCCGCTGTGAATCGCCAGCTCACCAAAGGCTCGGCCTAGCTCCTTATGACGCTCATGCGTCAGATCCTGATCACGCAGGAAGATTACCTGATGCTCCATCAACGCACCGTTAAGCTCATCGATCAATTTGTTGGAGAGAGGCTTCGACAAATCAATGCCTTCAATCTCCGCGCCGATGCGTGCCGTCATCGGTTTCACAGTCAGAATTTCATATTCCATTGAACCATCCTTATAAGCACGCCTGAACGGGACCACTGCATCTGCCCATGAACGCTAAACAAATCCTGTGCCAGATGCTTGCCTCTACGCGCCCGCCCATTTGTACAAAACGACATTTACAGGCTTGGGTGCTGCTGCTTTTCCGTGCGACCTGCCGCCGGTTTATTAGGCACACCCCCGCAGGTTCGTCGCATTGGCCATAGTTTGGACGCGCAGCGCCAAGAGGTCAGCGCCCGTTTCCGCCTAATCTCGAGCCTCGCCCGATGGAGGCCCGATATTTGCTCTGTCCCCCTGACAGAGATGTTTGAGCGGAGACCAGAATGCCGAGAACCATTCTCACCCAGGATTTTTTCGATGGGCTGGAAAGCTCTGTCATTGATGTGAGCAAGGCCGAGACTTTGCCGCCTGCCTGCTACACGAGCGAAGAATTCTTTGAGTTCGAGAAAGAAGCCCTCTTCAACCGCGAATGGCTGTGTGTGGGCCGCGTTGACTGGGTGAAAGAATCCGGTGATTTTTTCACCGCAACCCATATCGGCGAGCCGCTCATCATCACGCGCACGCGCACAGGCGAGATCAAGGCCCTTTCAGCCGTTTGCCAGCATCGCGCCATGCTCGTCGCGGAAGGCCGCGGCAATACCAAGGCTTTTGTCTGCCCTTATCACCACTGGACCTATGCGCTTGACGGCCGGTTGATGGCGGCCCCTGCCATGGGCGAGACCTGCGGTTTCAGCCGCGATGACATTCGTCTGCCGGAAATCAAGACCGAAGTCTGGGAAGGCTTTGTTTTCGTGAATTTTGATGCGGACGCAGCACCGCTTGCCCCGCGTCTTACAACCGTGAGCGAGGCGCTGGCGAATTACGACCTCGCAAATGCCGAAGGTGCGGTGCCGGATGCGCCCATGAGTTTTCCTTGGAACTGGAAAGTCATGATGGAAAACAATAATGACGGCTATCATGCGAACAAGCTCCACAAGGGGCCGCTCCATGATTTCATTCCGAGCGAGCTTGCAACCTTTCCTGACATGCCAGAGGGAAGTGCGGGATACCTGCGTTTCAACGGCACGCTGCATAAAGACGCCGCCTTCAACATTCTGCAAAAGGCTGTTCTGCCGGTCTTCCCCAAACTCACGGATGCGGAACGCAACCGCGCACTCTTTGCCAATATTCCGCCGACACTATCGCTCGTCGTCACTGCCGACATGGTGATCTATCTGATCCTGCATGCCGAAAGCGCCAACATGCATTCCATGACCATCGGCTGGCTGGTCGCGCCCGGTGCCATGTCAGAGCCCTTGTTCCAGGAGCGGCTCAACATGAACATGCAATCGGCGATGGAAATCACCGAGCAGGATCTCCATGTTGATAGACTGGTGCAGGTCGGCCTCAAATCCCGCTTTGCCGTGCGCGGACGTTATTCATGGCAGGAACGCGCGCAGAGCGATCTCAATCAATGGCTCGTTTCACGCTATCGTAAATGCTGGGATGAGATGAGCGCCACAAGCCCGCGCCTCAAAATACCTGCTGAATAATTCTCGTCGAGTATGTCTGATGCAAAAACCCGCACCCGCCATTTTCTTCGGCCATGGCAGCCCCGGAAATGTTATGGAAGATAATGAAATCACGCAATGCTGGGAGAGGCTTGGTCGCGAGATAGGAAAACCCAAGGGCATTATCTGCGTCTCAGCCCATTGGTATGAATATGGCGTGAGCGTCACCGCCGCGCCGACACCGCCGACGATCCATGATTTCGGCGGCTTCCCTGAGGCGATGTATCGGTTGCGCTATCCCGCCAGCGGTGCGCCAGAGCTCGCGGCCGCGATTGCGGCACGGCTTGCGCCCGTCGAGGTGACACTCGATTCGGCTCGCGGGTTTGATCATGGCTCGTGGTGCGTGCTGGCCAAAGTCTATCCGCAAGCCGATGTGCCCGTTGTGCAGGTCGGCATGAATATGAGACTGTCACCCGCTGAACATTTCGCCATTGGTAAGACACTCGGCGCGTTCCGCGACGAAGGCTACCTCCTCATGGGGTCTGGCAACATCGTGCACAATCTGCCGCAGATGAACTGGCAAATGCGGACAGGCGCCTACGACTGGGCAACGCGTTTCGGCGATCATATCCGTACGAGCATTGCCGATGACCGCCCGGAAGATTTCATCGACTATGAAACACAGGGCCGCGACGCGATGCTTTCGGTCCCTTCGCCCGATCATTACCTGCCATTGCTTTACGTGATGGGTGCAAGACGTGACACCGATGCCTTACGCTTTGAAACACCCGTTGTCGAATATGGCTCGCTCGACATGACAAGCATCGTGCTTGGCCTGTGAGATTCCAATTCTTGGCCATATCTTCTACGCGCTGACACAAGACGAGGACTGCGGGCCAGCCCACACTCCATCCTCTGATCTGTTTTTCTGGAGTTCTCATGGCGCATACAAATGTTTCTGTCACACAAGGTTTGGACCGCACGACACCGTCGGCACTTCACGTTCTGAAGGCCACACCCGAGACCTGCCATTGGGGATATTTCGACGCCTCGCTCGCGCCCGTGATCAAAGTGAAAAGCGGCGATCTCATTCAGGCTGAAGCCGTAACCCATCACGCGGGCGACGCGCCCGACATCATGATGGACGAGGCGGTGCGCAACATCTTCACGACCATCCCTGAAGCGGACCGCAATCCCGGTGTCCACCTGATGACGGGGCCTATCTGGGTTGAAGATGCAAAGCCCGGCGACATGCTGGAAGTGCGTTACCTGCGCATGACGCCGCGCTTTGACTATGGCTCGAACCTCGCCGCGAACTGGGGCCATCTCTACAAGGAATTCGGCGAGAAAGAGCGTGTGACAATCTACAGGCTCGACAAGGCCACCAATCAGGCCGAGGCTTTTTACGCTTATGATTTTCAGGGCAAATACGAGACGCCCGGCAAGATTACCCATTGCCCTGAATGTGACCGCCAGACGGCCCTGAACGGTGTGCGCGTGCCCGTGCGACCGCATCTGGGCACGGCGGGCGTCGCTCCCGATGTCAAAGGGCGCGTGAGCACCATTCCACCCGGTGCTCATGGCGGCAATATTGACAACTGGCGCATTGGCGCGGGGGCGACAATGTTTTATCCCGTGGCCGTCGACGGTGCGCTCTTCTCCATCGGCGACCCGCATATTTCGCAGGGCGACGGCGAGATCAGCGGCACGGCGATTGAGGCCTCGCTTGATGTGCTCTTCCAGATCGTGCTGCGCAAAGACTTCACCTTCCCCTCGCCGCTGCTTGAGACGCCGAAATTCTGGATCGTGCACGGGTTTGACGAAGACCTCGACGTCGCCATGCGCGGCGCATCACTCGACATGCTGAAATTCCTTAACGAGGAGCGCGGCCTGTCAAAGAATGATGCTTATTCCTTGATGAGCATCACGGCGGACTTCACCGTGACGCAGGTCGTGGACGGGCGGCAGGGTGTGCATGTGCGCATCCCGCGCAACATTTTTCCGGCAAATCCCAAATAATCCAACGCATTTTACACAACCGGCCAGCGGGCACGCTTCTTGCGAAGTCAGGGGTGTGACTGCAGGCTGGTTGTGATCTTTCGCCGTTTTTACGCGATCAGGACGGCAGAGACGAACCGGGCTGCACAAATTTTTTGCACCAAGAGCGCTCATCATGGGCAAAGTGCGGTGCAGTAAGGAGTTGCGTGCGACCTTATGGATGCTTGGCGTTTTTCAACCGAATCTTACCCAAAGCATGACCGCTATGAAGCATGGCAGGAGGCGCTGGAGCGTCTTGCCCTGAAACCCACGGGCCATGCAACGGACGAAGGCGCTTATGGTGTGCTCTCCGCCGTCATCGCGCAATCGGGCATGAGCTTCACGCGATTGATCTCCACACCGCAAGACATCAGCGCCATTCAGGAGATCAACAAGGAAGCGGGCAAAGACGGCGTCTGGGTGACATCGCTTCTCGAAGGCCGAGTCACCTTCCATGATGGCGGCACCGATGTGCGTGCCAATACGGGTGACATTGTCTATGGTGCTGTGGGCTCTGACACGGCCTTCACGCTCGACACCAACTGCCGGATGGTCCTTGTCTATATTCCCCGCTCGGCCTTCCGTCCGCGCCTGATGGCGCCCCTTCCTACCAAAGTCATTCACCTGTCGGGTCGCGCCGGCATCGGTCATGTGCTGGCCGGGTTCCTCGCGTCTGTCTCCGAAGCGCTCGAAGACCTGAGCGTTGATCAGTTGCGCCCCATTGAAATGGCGCTGCCCGAGTTTCTAATGGCGGGGATTTTCCGCCAGGCCGACGCCCGCGCGCTTGGCGGCGCGGCAGGCGTGCGCGCCGCGCTCCTTCAC
>Ga0194136_1001304_pt1 | contig 12416 bp, 14 predicted proteins | sample TARM_MetaG_T3A_1_FD_134023 | JGI IMG/M metagenome (GOLD analysis project Ga0194136, IMG submission 134023) | Freshwater microbial communities from Pennsylvania, USA, analyzing microbe dynamics in response to fracking - TARM_MetaG_T3A_14 (version 2) | ecosystem: Environmental > Aquatic >...
GAACACCGGCTACCTGGTCTGCTCCGTGCTGGATATCGTCGAGAATGACGGCCCCATCGCCATCCTCGACACCTCCGCCACGGCGCACATGCCCGACGTGCTGGAGATGCCCTACCGGCCGCACATCATCGGCGGCGGCGAGCCGAACGAGAAGGCCCACACCTATCGCCTGGGGGGCATGACCTGCCTGGCCGGCGACGTGATCGGCGACTACTCGTTCGACGAGCCGCTTCAGATCGGCGACCGCCTAGTGTTCACCGACATGGCCCACTACACCATGGTCAAGACCACCACCTTCAACGGCATCCGCCTGCCGTCGATCTGCCGCATCGACGAGGCGAGCCGCGAGGTGAGCACGGTCCGCACCTTCGGCTATGTGGACTACATGCAGCGGCTCAGCTGAGCCGAAGCCGGACCGGGCACCGCCACCCCCCTAGCGCCCGCTATACCCGCTATAAAAGGTCAGCGCAGCGCCAGGATGCCCAGCCCCAAGGTAATCACCACCATGCCCAGCACGCGCCGCCGCCAGGCGGCGCGCTCCCTGAACAGGAAGATTGACAGCAGCGTGGCAAACACGATGCCGGCGTTGGTGTAGGCCACCACCTCGGCCGCCGGCAGCTCGCGCATGGCGTGGATGACAAGGGCATAGGCCAGGCCGATGCAGCTGCCGCCGACCAGACCCGCCACGGCGCCGATCCGCTGTGGCGGTCGCCAGCGCCGGGTCTGGCCATGCATGCGCCAGGTCAGGCACAGCCAGGCGGCCAGGTAACCCACCGAGAGGAACCCGACCAGCGCCATGAACGTCGGCAGGTGCGGCGTGGCCGCCTTGTCGCTCAACGAATAGAGGCTGGTCGCCAGCATGGCCAGCAGGGCCCACGGCAGCGCGCGACGGTCCGTGGCATGGCGCGCCGTCGAGGCCATGATCCAGAGGCCGACCACGCTGACGCCGATGCCCACCCAGGCCAGCAGCGGGAGCGACTGTCCCAGCAGCAGCGAACCCCATAGCGCGATGAGCAGCGGAGAGCTGCGCACCAGCGGGTAGACCAGCGCCACCGGAGCCTGCTCGTAGGCACGGGCCAGGCCCAGGAAGTAGATCGCATTGGCCGTCGCCGAGACCGCCAGCAGGGCCACCAACTCCAGCGACCACGACGCGCGGCTGGCCAGTTCCCAGAAACCCCAGGGGGCAAACAGCAGCAGGTGTGCGAGCAGCACCCACCATAGCGGGTTGGCCTCCCGCGGCAGATGGCGCGCCATCAGGTTCCAGATCACGTGCATCGTCACGGACAGCGCCAGCGCCAGCGAGGCGCTCATCGATCATCCGCCGAGATCTCCACGATATCGCCATCGCCGGCCACCGCCACCCCTGGCGGCGTGTCGGCGCCTTCGGCGATCCGCCACGCGTCCAGCTCATGGCCGATATGGGTGAGCCAGGTAAGGCGTGCACCCGCCTCGGTGGCGAGCCGCCGGGCCAGGTGCCAGTCGTTGTGGTTGCGCGGCTCGTCCCGGGGAGGAAAGGTGCAGTCGAGCGCCATCTCGAACGCCCCCCACCCCTGCAGGAAACCCATGGTCCCGAGCGGCAGGCCGAGGGTGTCGGTGAGGTAGGCGAAGCGCCCGCCCCGGCCATCCTCGATGGCATAGCCCAGGGTGGGCTTGGAGTGGATGAGCGGCAGCGGCGTGAAGTGGAGCCCTTTCACCTCGAACGGCGCGAACTTGCGGGCCGTCTCGAAGGCCAGCAGGCCAGGATGCTTGAAGAGGTCGGCACACCCCTCGCTGTCCGGTGGGCCGAAGACGGGAATCGCGGCGCCGCGCCCCCAGCGCAGATGCAACAGTCCCTGCACATGGTCGGCGTGGTAGTGAGTGAGCACGATGGCGTCCAGCGAGCCGGGCGGGAAGCGCTCGTGGAGATCCATCAGCCCGGCATCGATCAGCACCCGGGTACCGCCGCTCTCGACCAGTGCGCTGGACGGCCGACGCACATGGCGCGGGTCGCCCATCGCCCGCTTGCAGGCCGGGCAGTCACAGCCGTAGAGGGGCACGCCCCCCACGGCCCCGGTACCGAGAAAGGTCACGCGCATGGCAGCACCTCCCGGTTACCTGCCCGGATCAGCCGCACCAGGGCCTCGCCGGCAACCTCCATCGTGCCGTCGTTGTCGATCCGGTGGCCCGCAAAACCCTCCGTGCGCAGCGCCGCGTGGCGCGCCAGACGCTGCTCGATGGCCACCGGCGTCTCGCGGCCACGCGCCAGCAGGCGCTCGCGCAGGGTCTCGGTGGAGACCTCGATGGAAACCGGCAGCAGCTGCGGATAGCGCTGCCGGGCCTGTTCCAGATAGCCCCGCGAGCCGTTGACCACCACGCTGATGCCACCGGCCAGCCAGGCATCGATCTCGATGCCGATGGCGTAGCGCAGCCCGTGGCTCTCCCAGTGCATGGCGAACATCCCCCGCGCCAGCCGTGCGGCGAACTCCACCTCGCTCAGCGCCACGTGGTTCTCGCCACCGGCCCCGGCCTCCCGGGTGATGTAGCGGTGGGCGAAGCACGCCGCGCCGGTATCCGCCAGTCGCTGCCTGGCGTAGCTCATCAGGGTATCCTTGCCGCTGCCCGAGGCGCCCATCACGTAGATCAGGCGTGCCTCGCTGCCGTTCTCCCTGCCCATGCCACTGCTCCTCATCCGTGGTCGAAGTGGGCGGCCAGTGCCGGCACGCCCCCCGACCAGACCCGCTCGGCCTGAGGCAGCCCGCCCAGGGTCTTCACCGCCACCAGGTCGGCGCGCTGGCCCACGGCAATCTCGCCGCGATCGGCCAGGCCCGCCGCCCGGGCCGGATTGCGCGTCACCAGCGCCACCGCCTCGGCCAGCGAGATGCCGGCCAGGTCGGGAAGGCGCATCACCGAGGGCAGCAGGGCCGCCGGCGAGTAGTCGCCACACAGGCAGTCGGCCACCTCCGCCAGCACCGCATCCAGCGCGCGCATGTTGCCGGACTGGGACTGGCCACGCAGGATGTTGGGCGCACCGAACAGGGTCGCCATGCCCTGCCGGCGGGCCGCCTGGGCGGTCTCCAGGTTGACCGGGAACTCGGAGATGGCCGCCCCCAGCGTCCTGACGGTTGCCACCTTCTCGGGCGTGTCATCGTCGTGGCTTGCGATGGCCACGCGCTGCTCGCGAGCCAGCTCGGCAAGCCCTTTCATCCGCTGCATGGCTCCCTCGGCGGCGGCCGCCTTCTGGGCCAGGAGCGCATCGATCTGTGCCCCGTCGGTTCGGTAGGTGCGGGACAGGTAGGCGCGGTAGGCCTCGACATCGCGGAACTGCCCCTGGCCAGGGCTGTGGTCCATGAACGAGATCAGGTGGGCATGCCCCTCGTTCAACAGGGCCGTGATTACCGGCGGCGCCGAGTCGTCGGTGACCTCGTAGCGAACGTGGACACGGTTGTCGATCAGGGCGTGGGCGCGCCAGTCGCCGATGGCCCGGGCGATCTCGGCGGCGAAGGCGTTGTTGCGCACCCCCAGCTCATGGTTGGCGAACGACAGGGCGTGGTACACGGTGGTGATGCCGGCCGTGGCGTTGCGCTTGTCGGCCTGGGCGCAGGCGAACTCCAGCGGGAAATGCACACCGGGGCGAGGCTCCACCTCCTTCTCCATGGCATCGCAGTGCAGGTCGATCATCCCGGGCATCAGCAGCCGGCCGCGCAGGTCGAGCTCGATAGCCCCGGCATGGCCGGCGGGGTCCAGGGCGGCGATGCGCCCCTCCTCGATCAGCACGGCGACGTCATCGCGCACTTCGCCGGGCAGCACCACGCGGGCATGGGTCAGCAGGATCGCGGTCATGGGGTCGTCTCCTCCAGCAGGGCGGAAGCGGCAACCGGCGAGGAGAGCGTCACCACGCGGTCGGCCAGCCGTTCCACCAGTTGCGGGTCGTGGAAGATGGCGAGCATTCCCACCCCCTCCGCCTTGATGGCGTTGAGCAGGTCCACCACGCGGTCGGTGGTGGCAGGGTCGAGGCTCGCGGTGGGCTCGTCGGGGAGCAGCAGCCGCGGCCTGGCGATCAGGCCCCGGGCGAGGTTCACGCGCTGTTTCTCGCCCCCCGAGAAGGTCGCCGGCGGCACCCGCCACAGGCGCTCGGGCACGTTGAGCAGGTCGAGCAGCTCGCAGGCGCGTTCGGCGGCGAGCTCGCGGGAGGTGCCACGCATCGCCAGGGGCTCGGCCACTACCTCCATCGCCGACTTGCGCGGCAGACAGTGCAGGAACTGGGTCACGAAGCCCAGGTCCTGGCGACGCAGTTCCAGCATGCGGTGTTCGCTGGCCAGTGCCAGGTCGGTGATCGCGCCGTTGGCATCGCGATAGAGGATGCGGCCGCTGCTCGGCAGGTAGGTGCGGTAGATGGCCTTGAGCACCGAGGACTTGCCGGCGCCGGTGGGGCCCACCAGGGCGGTCAGCTCGCCCGCATGGACCGCCAGGTCGACCCGAGCGCAGGAGGGAATCAGCGCATTCTGGTCGTGCAGCTGGAACTGCTTGGAGAGACCGTCGATCTCGAGAATGGGAGGGTGCACGTCGGGCTCCTTACAGCGCAGAGGCCACCAGACGCTGGGTATAGGCGTGCTGGGGGTCTTCGAGGATTTGGTCGGTCAGGCCGGATTCGATGATGCGGCCGTACTTCATGACGATGGTGCGCCCCGCCAGGAGCCGGATCACGCCCAGGTCATGGGTTACCACGATCATGGCGGTGTCCAGCTCCTGCTGGATCTCCAGGATCAGGTCGAGGATGCGCGCCTGCACCGAGAGGTCGAGCCCGGTGGTCACCTCGTCGAGGTAGAGCAGCGGGGGCTGGGTGGCCAGCGCCTTGGCGATCTGCACGCGCTGCTGCATGCCGCCGGAGAACTGCCTGGGCGACTCGTCCATGCGCTCCGGTAGCACCTCGGTGCGCGCCAACAGCCGCCGGGCACGCTGACGAATCTCGCCGTAGTGGGTCAGGTCGCTCATCAGCAGGCGCTCGGCGATGTTGCCGCCGGACGACACATTGAAGTTCAGCCCCAGGTGCGGGTTCTGGTAGACCATGCCCAGGCGGTGGTTGCGCAGCCAGCGTTGCTGGGCGGCATTCAGGCTGAACAGGTCCCACTGGCGTGCTTCATCGAAGAGCAGCGCCTCCCCCGCGGTGGGCTGGTCATCGAAGTAGAGCGTCTTGACCACGGTGGACTTGCCACTGCCGGATTCGCCCATGATCCCCAGGATCTCGCCCTGGTGCAGATCGAAGTCGATCCCGTGGCAGGCCACGACCGAGTGGCAGTGCGGGCAGATGTTGCTGTCCATCTCCGGGCCGGTGCTGTCGGTACACCGGGGGCAGCCGTGACCGTGAATCTTGGTCAGGCCGCGCACCTCGAGAATCTTCTTCATGACATCGCCTCCCCGGGGATGGTGTCGCGTTCGGCCAGGCGCGAGTGGCAGTAGTCGGAATCGGAGCACTGCCACTGCTTGTTGCCGTCGTCGTCGATCAGCTCATCGAGGAAGCTGTCGGTGGCGCCGCAACGGGCACAGGGCCGGCGCTTCCCCTGGGCATCGCGGAAGTCCTCGATGCGAAACGGCACATCATCGAAGGCCAGCGGCTCGGCCCGGGTGTAGGGCGGCACGGCGTAGATCTTCTTCTCGCGACCGGCACCGAGCAGGATCAGCGCCGGGCTGTTGTCCAGGCGTGGCACGTCGTAGCGCGGGATCGGACTGGGGTCGATCACGTAGTGGTCGTTGATGCGCGTCGGGTAGCGGTGCGAGATGGTGATCTCGTCGAACTGCACGATGTCCTCGTAGAGCTTGGTGAGCAGCCGCGAGTAGTCGGCCTCGCCGTGCATCACCTTGCGCCGTGCCTCGGAGGGCTCCACCACCACCAGCGGGTCGGGATAGGGCACCTGCAGGATCATCACCTGGGACTCGCTCAGCGCCACCTCGGGAATACGGTGGCGGGACTGGATCAGGCTCGCCTCGGTGGTGCGTTCGGTGGTGTCGATGCCCGGGCAGGTCAGCTCGACGAAGTGACGCAGGTTGACCGCGTTGACCGAGTCGTCGGCGCCCTGGTCGATTACCTTGAGGGTGTCGCCCTCGCCGATCAGCGACAGCGTCACCTGCAGGCCACCGGTGCCGAAGCCACGCCCCATGGGCATCTCCCGCGAGGCGTAGGGGGTCTGGTAGCCGGGAATGCAGATCGCCTTGAGGATGGTGCGACGCACCTCGCGCTTGGCGTACTCGTCAAGGAAACCGAAGCTGTAGGCCGCATCATCCAGCGGCAGTTCATAGCCCACGTTCATGACTCGACTCCTTGCGAGGACTGGGCGGCATCGGCCTTGCCCTGGGTGGTGCGCAGGCGGTCCATGTCGGACTGGAAGGTGACGTAGTGCGGCATCTTGTAGTGGCTGGCAAAGCCCATCGAATCAACACCGTCCACGTGCAGCAGCACGAACTCCGGGTCCTCAGAGGGGTTGGCGGGGCCGTCACGCATGCCCTTCTGCAGGGCCCGGTCAAGGATCGCCATGGAGATGGCCTTGACCTCGTTGTGGCCGAAGCAGGCGCCATAGCCGAGGGTGAAGGTGGGCGGGCCATCGCTGTCGGCGCCCTCGTACATCGCCACCACCTCACACTCGGTGACCAGCACCTCGCCGGCCTCGATCGGCTCCCCGGTGACCGGATGCGGCAGCACCACGGGCAGGTAGCCCACGCGAAGTTCGGCAATGGTGGGGTGCACGTCGCCGTAACCGCGCATGTTCGAGTAGGCGATGGCCAGCAGCGAGCCGGTCTCGGCGCGCGCCATGGTGGCCAGCGCCGCCGAACGTGGCACCGGGAATACCAGCGGGTCGCGGGTGATGTCGAAGGCAGCCTCCCGCGAGCGCGTGAGTGGCGGCAACAGCCCCTCCTCGCGCAGGGCGTCGACCACCTTGGGGTAGCTGTCGGGCAGGTCGTTGTCGGCAACGCCGTCCAGGAAGCGCCGCGAGACGGAGCGGAACGCCTCGGGCGACTCGTCGGCCAGGTCGAGACGCATCAGTCGCAGCGCATAGTCGGTGGTGGGGCCGAGCATCTGGCCACCGGGGATGTCCTTGAAGGCACTGGAGATGCGCCGGATCAGCCGCATCTGGCGCGTCTCCTGCACCGGCAGGTCGAGCAGGCGCGGCTTGGTGGAGCGGTAGGCGCGCAGCGCGAAGGCCGCCTCCAGGGTATCGCCCTGCATCTGCTTGATGGCCAGCGCCGCCAGGCGCGGGTGATAGAGCCCCCCTTCGGAGACCACCCGGGAGGTGAGCAGCCGCAACTGCTGCTCGATGGCGGCGAGGGTCAGCGGTGTGCCTGCCTCGCCCTCGGCGCAGCGCAGCGCCTCCATGGCGGCCTCGGCCCCGGCGATCGCCCGGCCGCCGCCCTTGATGGCAACGTATCCCATCAGTGCACTCCTTCTACGGTCAGCCGAGTGGTCCGCGGCAGCACCGCCACCGCCCGCTCACTCGCCAGGATCAGGTCCACGCCCAGGGGGAAGTGGGCGTTCCACTCGTCACGCAGTCGCCACCAGGCGGGATCGACGCCGGCCACCCGCAGCGTCTGCTCCTCCTCGACCCCCGGGCCGGTCAGGCGCAGTTTGATGCCCTCCTCCAGCGCCGGCACCTGGATGACCAGGGTGGCCCCCTGCTCGGGGTTCTCCAGCGAGCCCAGGCGTGGCGTCATCTGCGGCGGATGGGCGGCGCCGCAGAGCACGAAATCGGCGGATTCGACCGCGCTGCTACGCACGCCCAGGCGCCTGATATCATCCTCCGCCAGGCGCCGCTCGGGATCGGCCAGGCGGGAGGCGCCATCGGTGAGGGTCGCCAGCAGCAGCAGGGTGGCCGACTCACCGTCGTCGGCCAGGCGCACGACCCGCCCCGGGTACGAGAACGCCGTCAGCAATCCCCGGAAGGCACGCTGCTGGCGTGGCGGCTGCCAGACGCCCATACGAACATCGCGAGGGGCCTCGAGGGTCATGGGATCATTCATCGTCATCTTCCTCGGCAGTGCCCAGCAGGGCGAAATCCACGCGGGTGGCGGCCAGCAGGGCGCGCCGCTGGTGGTCGCTCTCGGCCACCACCGTCGCCCCCTGCTCCAGCAGCTCGACGGCGCTCTCGTGGCCCGGCAGGCGGGCACTCACGGCGGCGTCGAGAATGGCCAGATCACGCACGAGGCCAATCCGGTCGTCGACCAGAGTGGCCGCCCCCTCTACCGGGCCTTGTGCCGGACTGGCCAGCCGCACCTGCGAGCGGGCCAGGGGCACCTCGCCGATGAAGTAGGTCTCGCCCAGGGCGCTGTCGGAGAGCGGCATCAGCCCGAGGCCGGACTGCGCCAGCTCCAGGTCCTCGACCTCGTAACGCTCGGCCAGCTGTCGTGCCGTGGCCCGCACCAGCGTCGCAGGGAGCGCCGACCAGAGCCGCAGCCACTGCCCTCTGGGCCATTCATTCATTGAATTCATGGGATTGCCTTGCATGTCGGTTGGCGATCAGATCAGTCGGGCACGGATGCGTGCCTGCAGCTGATCGAGCAGGAAGACGAAGATGAAGATGGCGATCAGGATGGTCATCACGTGGCCGTACTGGAACATGTCGAAGCGGCCCTTGAGCTCCTGGCCGATGCCGCCGGCCCCCACCAGGCCCACCACCGTGGCCATGCGCAGGTTGCGGTCCATGATGTAGGCGGTGTAGGCGATGTACTGCGGCAGCACCTGGGGCAGCACGCCGTACCACAATGTCTTGATCTTGCCGGCACCGATGGCCTCCAGTGCCTCCTGGGGCTTCTTGTCGGCGTTCTCGATGTCCTCGGCGTAGAACTTGCCGAGGAAGCCCGCGGCATGCAGGCCCAGGGCCAGCACCCCGGCAATCGGGCCGAAGCCATAGGCCAGCACCAGGAACAGGGCCACGATCAGCTCGGGAACGGAGCGCAGCAGGCTGATGAACCCTCGGGCGGCGGTGTAGGTGAAGCGGTTGGCGCTGTAGTTGCGCGCCGCGAAGTAGGCCAGGGGAATGGAGAGCACCACCGAGAGCAGCGTTCCCCACAGGGCGATCTCCAGGGTCTCGACCATCTTGACGAAGACGGTCCAGACGTAGCCGAGCGGCTTGACCAGCACCTCGACCTGCTCGGTGGCCGCCTCCAGTTGCAGCGTCTCGAGGTTCATGCGCTGCTCGACACGCTCCTGCACCTCGATATAGGAGAACAGGGGCAGGCGGTCGCGATCGAGGTCGCTCATGCGGTTGACCTCCTCGACCTCGCCGATCACCGGGGGCCACATCGCCGTGCCGACTCGCGAGAGGCCGCGCACCACCTGGGAGTCATCCGCCACCCCGATCAGGTTGCCCACCGCCTGGGTGGTCATCGCCACCATGCGATCCATGTCGGTACGCTGACCGGTCACCAGCAGCAGGGCAACGATCAGCACCAGCCACAGCAGGTGCCTGGCGCTGTAGGGGGGCGACAGGTGCCACTTCACTTCTGCCCCCCTGGGGGGCACGGGAATAGGTCGCGTCGTCATGGCTCTCTCCTTACGCCAGGGAGACATTGGTCGTACCGAGAGCCAGCGATGACCCGGCTGCTTCCTCCGGTGTGGTGTCGTCCCACACCGCTCCGTGGTAGAGCGACTCCACGCACTCGTCGGTGAAGGCCTCCGGCGAGCCGTCGAAGACGATCTGGCCATCGCGCATGCCGACGATGCGGTCGCCGAACTCCCGCGCCAGCTCGACCTGGTGCAGGCTGCACAGCACGGTGGCATTGCGCTCGCGCGCCGCGTCACGAATCAGGCTCAGGATGTCGCTGGAGATCTTGGGGTCGAGGCTGGCGACCGGCTCGTCGGCCAACACCACTTCCGGGTCGAGCATGAAGGCCCGGGCGATACCGACCCGCTGCTGCTGCCCGCCGGAGAGCTCCCCGGCCCGGCGCTTGAGGTGCGCCGGGGAGAGCCCCACCTGGGCGAGCAACTCACACGCCTTCTCGCGGTGCTCCGGCCGGAACCAGCCCGACATCGCCCGCGCGGTCGACACCATCGGCAGCAGCCCGGCCAGCACGTTGGCCGCCACGCTCATGCGGTTGGTCAGGTTGAAGTGCTGGTGGACCATGGCCACGCGACGGCGCAGCGCCGACTGGGTCCTGGCATTGAACTCGGTGCCATCGATCACCACCCGCCCCGAAGAAGGCTGCATCAGGCCGTTGACGGCCCGCAGCAGGGTGGATTTGCCCGCCCCGGAGGGGCCCAGGATCACGCAGAACTGCCCGCGTGGTACCTCGAGGGAGACATCGCGAATGGCGTGGGTGCCGTCGGGCCATACCTTGTTGAGTGACTCGAAGCGAATCATGTCATTGCCTCTTGCTGACGCCCTGGCGGTGCCGGCCCGTGGTAACGGACCGGCCTCCCGGGGCATGAAGGGGGAACCGGCCGCTCAGCGGACGCTGCTCTTGCGGATGATCTCCTGCTTGAGGGAATCGTTGACCCGCTCGAACATCTCGCCGGCCTTGGTCATCACCTCCTCGCTGACCTCGGCGGTGTAGCCGTCCACCCGGCCGCCGCCGTAGCCGCGAATCTGCTCCGGGGTGATGCCCGGCAGCTGGTCGATGCGGTTGAAGACGTCGCGCAGGGTCGCCTTGACTGCCCCATCGACATCGGGATGGATGGCCAGCGGCGGGTAGGGAATCGGCTCGCTCTTGGCCACCACGGTGATCCGGCTCGGGTCGATCGACCCGCCGTTGACGGCGCGTTCGTAGGAGTCGAAAGAGGCGCCGCCGGCATCCACCAGGCCCTCGGCCAGGGCCTGGAGCACGTTGGCGTGGCTGCCGGCCATGTTGATGGCACCGAGGTCTGTGACCGGATCAATATCCGCCTCGAGCATCATCGCCACCGGTACCGCGAAGCTGGAGGTGGAGTTGACGTCGCCCAGCGCCACCCGCTTGCCGGGGAAGTCGGCCAGCGTCTCGATGCCGCTGTCGGCATGGGCAAAGAGGCCGGAGTAGTAGACGGAACCGCCGTCGCGCACGGCCAGCGCCAGCAGTTCGGCGCAGCCCTGCTCACGGGCCTGCAGGTAGCTCAGCGGGCCGAACCAGGCGATGTCGGCCACGCCGTTGCACATCGCCTCTACCACCGAGCCGTAGCTCTGGCCCACCTTGATGTCGAACTGCAGGCCGGTCGCCTGCTCGATGGCCGAGAAGACCGGCTGGAAGTCGCGCCGGGTGCCATCCTCGGTGCCGCCATCGGCGGGCACCAGGATCACCCGCAGGGGGCTGTCGGGGCTGCCGTCGTTCTGCGTCGCCATGGCAGCCAGCGGAAGCGCCAGCAGCAGGGTGGCAGCGCCAAGCGGTTTGATCGAGGCAAGAGGTTTCAGATACATTGCAAGAGCTCCTGTGGGGGGAGTGACGTTCAGCGAGGTTTGCGAGACCTTCATGGGTTGATGCGCAGTTGGATCCGGTCTGCGCGGAACCGGGTGATGGCGTACTCGACCGGGGTGCCATCCCGGTCATTCACGTTCACGCTCTTGACCCGCAGCACCGGTCGGTTCTGCGACATGCCCAGCATCCTGGCGTCGTCCCCTTGCGGGAGCACCGCCGTCACCAGGCTCTCGGTACGACGCAGTCGGCAGCCGTAGCCCGCCTCCAGCAACGCATGCAGCGAATCGCGCTCGAAGCGCTCCAGCAGATCGGGAAAGCGCTCGGCCGGAGCGAAGTGCGAGATCACACACAGCGGGCGCCCCTCCACCAGCCGCAGCGTCTCGATCCAGTGCACCGCCTCTCCCTCGGCAATATCCAGCCGCTCGGCCACTCCGGCGATGGCGCCGAGGGTCTGCTTGCGCAGGATGCGCAGGTCGGTCATCAGGCCGAGCGAGGCCAGGTTCTCGGTGAAGCGGGTCGCCTGGGTGATCCGGTAGTCCAGTTGGGTATCCAGCACGAACACGCCGAGCCCATGGCGCCGCTCCAGTAGCCCCGCCTCGACCAGCTCATCCACGGCACGGCGCAGGGTATGGCGATTGACGCCGAACTGTTCGGCGAGGGCGGTCTCGGAGGGCAAGCCGTCACCCGGGACGAAACGGTGACGCACCTCCTGTTCGAGTCGGCTGGCGATCTGGCGGTAAAGAGCCAGCCCGGAATCACGGTCAACGGCGTAGAGGCTCATGTGTAGTCGTCTAGATGAGTGGACAGGTGCCACACTAGCGACGCTTGATGACGGCAAGGTGTCGGTTACGTGATAGTTGCCTTGCGCACCGCGGCCCTTTCCCGCGGCGGCCCTGGCCTCTAAGGTGGAGGAAACCCAACGTGAAGGGAGTCAGTGATGACCCGGGTCTACAAGTTCGGCGGCGCCTCGATCCAGGATGCCGACGCCATTCGCCGACTGGGCGAGCTGCTGACCGACAAGGCACCGAGGCCCCAGGCCATGGTGGTCTCGGCCATGGGCAAGACCA
>Ga0194136_1001306_pt1 | contig 12413 bp, 12 predicted proteins | sample TARM_MetaG_T3A_1_FD_134023 | JGI IMG/M metagenome (GOLD analysis project Ga0194136, IMG submission 134023) | Freshwater microbial communities from Pennsylvania, USA, analyzing microbe dynamics in response to fracking - TARM_MetaG_T3A_14 (version 2) | ecosystem: Environmental > Aquatic >...
CTGACACCGGAGCAAGCGCGCGGTTCACTCGAGCCGGATCAATATCGCTTATACAAACTGATCTGGGAACGACTGATCTGCAGTCAAATGACTGACGCCCAATATTATGTGACCGATGTCGATGTCGCCTGCAGTAATCTGATTTTTAAAACCAAAGGGGAAACCCAAAAGTTTGATGGCTTTACCCGGGTTGGCAAGGGTGCCGGTAAAAATGATGATTCTATCTTACCGGAACTGGCCAGCGGTGATGACCTGGAGCGGCTAAAAACCACCAAAGAGCAGAAGTTTACCAAGCCCCCGGCGCGATACACCGAGGCATCATTAGTTAAGATATTAGAAGAAAAGGGAATTGGCAGACCCAGTACCTATGCCCCAACGATCGCCACGATTAAGAATCGTGACTATGTCGAAGTTGAAGACAAGCATTTCAAACCGACCGAGCTGGGTATTACCGTAACCCACTTGATGAAAGAGTATTTCAGTGATGTGGTGAATATTTCATTTACTGCTGAGATGGAAGATCGCCTTGATTTAGTGTCAGAGGGTGAAACCGACTGGATTGAACTGCTTAAAAACTTTTATAAAGGTTTTGAGAAAGAACTGACCAATGCCCAGGAAAATGCCGAATCGGTGACTATCGCCGATCCCGAATCTGACGAAGACTGCGAATTGTGCGGACGCCGGATGGTGATCAAAAAGGGCAAGTACGGTCGCTTCCTGGCCTGTCCCGGTTTTCCGGAATGCAAAAACACCAAACCATTTTTTGAAAAAACCGGTGGCATCTGTTCAATCTGTGGCGGCGATATTGTCAAACGCACCTCCAAAACGGGACGTACCTTTTATTCCTGCAGCAATTATCCGGACTGTGACTATATGAATTGGGACCTACCCATTCCGGACCAATGCCCAGTTTGCAAATCAACCCTTTTTCAAAAAGGTTTGGGTAAGCGCAAATCAATCTATTGTGATAAAAAAGACTGCGGTTACAAAGCGCCAACAGCGCAGTAGTAGCCGGCTTGATTAAAGAAAGCGAGAAAAATAATATGTTTCATGCAACAACCATCGTAGGAATACGCCATAATGGTCAGGTTGCCATTGCTGGCGATGGTCAGGTAACCATGGGCGAAAAAACCATTATGAAAAATAAGGCCACCAAAATCAGACGCATTTACAATGATAAAATCTTAGTCGGCTTTGCCGGTTCAGTAGCCGATGCCTTCACCCTTTGTGAGAAATTTGAGCACAAGGTCGAGCAGTACAATGGTAATCTCAAACGTTCAGCGGTCGAACTGGCTAAAGAGTGGCGTTCCGACAAGATCCTCAGAAAGCTTGAAGCGCTGCTAATTGTCATGGATGACAAGGAAACCCTGGTTATCTCGGGAAATGGCGAAGTGATTGAGCCCGATGATGATGTCGCCGCGATTGGCTCAGGTGGCTCTTATGCGCTGGCAGCAGCCCGAGCATTAAAGGGTCATGCAAAGCTCAGTGCCCAAGAAATGGTTTATGAATCGTTGAAAATTGCTTCAGAAATATGTGTATTCACAAATAATAATATTTCTGTTGAAGTATTATAGAAACGGAAGAATCGCTATGAAAGAATTAACACCTAAAAAAATCGTTACGGAATTAAACCGTTATATTATTGGTCAGGAGTCAGCCAAAAAAGCTGTCGCCGTCGCGATTAGAAACCGCTATCGACGATCGCTGCTGCCGGCTGATCTGATTGATGAGTTTACCCCTAAAAACATCATCTTAATTGGGCCAACTGGAGTCGGTAAAACAGAAATTGCCAGACGGATGGCAAAACTGGTAAAAGCCCCCTTTATCAAGGTCGAGGCGACAAAATTTACCGAAGTCGGTTATGTCGGCCGTGATGTCGAATCGATGGTCCGTGATCTGGTCAACACCGCGATTCGCAATGTCCAGCAGGAAAAAATGAAAGAGGTTTATGCCGATGCCGAAAAAAATGCCAATAAAATCATTCTCGATACACTGGTACCCTCAAAAAAAGTCAAAGAAACCTTAAAAACCCCCTTTGATATCTTTGTCAAACCTGCACCACCGACTCGGCCAACGCCATATGAATTGGAAGGCGATGCTGAAAAAGAGCAAACAAAAAAAGAAAGGCGGGCAGCATTAGCCAAAGAATTGGAGGCTGGCCAGTTAGAAGACCAGGTTATCGAAATTGAAGTCGATGATGATGGCTCAAAAACGATTGGCGTGATGCAGGGGATGAACAATGACAGTATGTCTTTTAATATGAATGATATTCTGGGGGATTTTCTGCCCCAAAAGAAAAAAAAGAAGAGCGTGAAAATTTCCGAGGCCAGAAAAATACTGACCAATCAGGAAGCCCAGAAGTTGATTGATATCGATCAGGTCAATGAATTGGGGGTCAAAGAAGCAGAACAAAATGGCATCATCTTTATTGACGAAATCGACAAAATTATCGGCAATGGCAACAATCATGGACCGGATGTTTCACGAGAAGGGGTTCAGCGCGATATCTTACCGATTGTCGAAGGCAGTACCGTCAATACCAAATATGGGCCAATCAAGACCGATTTCATCTTATTTATTGGGGCTGGTGCCTTCCACGTTTCAAAAATATCGGATATGATCCCGGAGCTTCAGGGTCGTTTTCCGATCAGTGTGCATTTAGACAGCTTGACCGAGGAAGACTTTATCCAGATTCTCACCCATACTGAGAATTCGGTGATTAAACAATATCAGGAACTGATTAAAACCGAGGATGTCAATCTTATTTTTGATGATGAAGCAGTTAAGCACATTGCTAAAATAGCCTATCTGCAAAATGAAGATGACGAAAATATCGGAGCCCGGCGACTACACACGGTGATGGAAAAACTTCTCGAAGAAATCTCCTTTTATGCTTCTGAATATGAACAGGATGATTTTACAATTGATATGAATTATGTCGAACGCGTCTTCAATATCTCTGATAAGCGCGATAATTACCAAAAATATCTGCTCTAAATAAGCTATTTACTGTAAATAAAACTTGCACAAAGCTTATGACTGTGCTAGTATATGAAGGTATGTATTACACACATTCTCTGAGAGGCATCAGGTGCCTGCTTAAGGTCGATGTTCTTGATTGATGAGGATGGAGGAAAAACCAAGGAGGAATAAATTATGGCATGTGTTTCAATGAAACAATTATTAGAAGCAGGGGTGCATTTTGGCCACCAGACTCGACGATGGAATCCAAAAATGGCTCCATATATTTTCACAGAAAGAAATGGTATCTACATCATTGATTTACAACAAACTGTGAAGCGAATCGAAAAAGCCTATAGTTTTGTAAAAGAACTGGCTGAAAATGGCGAAGAAATTCTTTTCGTCGGTACCAAAAAACAAGCCCAAACCAGCATCGAGCGCGAAGCAAAACGTAGCGGAAGCTATTGTGTTAATCATCGTTGGTTAGGTGGAACCTTAACAAACTTCGGGACCATCAGCAAACGAATTGACCGCTTAAACGAGATCGAACAAATGGAAGAAGATGGCACATTTGCCCTGCTACCAAAAAAAGAAGTCATTAAACTAAAACGTCAGCGTGAAAAATTACAAAAATTCCTGGGCGGCATCAAAGAGATGAAGGGTGTTCCGGGAGCCATTTTTGTTATTGATACTAAAAAAGAACGAATTGCGATTGCTGAAGCTAAAAAACTGGGTATTCCAATTATTGGCATCGTTGATACAAACTGCGATCCTGATGAAATTGATTATATCATTCCTGGTAATGATGATGCCATTCGTGCGGTTGCTTTAATCCTTTCTGTTATTTCAGATGCAATTATTGAAGGACGTCAAGGCGAACAAGTCGAAGAAGAAATTGAAGCAGCACCAGTAGCAGCAGCGGTTGTTGAAGAAGTTAAAATCGCCGTCGAAGTTGTTGAAGAAGTTGCTGAAGTTACTGAAGCAGAATAATTTATAATTACAATCAGGAGGATAAAAGTGGACGCAAAACTAGTAAAAGAATTAAGAGCTAAAAGTGGTGCCGGCATGATGGACTGCAAAAAAGCCTTAGTCGAAACCGATGGAAATATCGAAGATGCAATGGTCTTTTTAAGAGAAAAAGGTCTGGCTGCAACCAACAAAAAAGCAGGTCGTGTTGCTGCTGAAGGTATCGTTGAATCATATATCCACATGGGTGGAAAAATTGGCGTGCTTGTCGAAATCAACTGTGAAACAGATTTCGTCGCAAAAAATGAAGGCTTTAAAAGCTTTGTTAAAGACGTGGCCATGCATATTGCCGCAGCCAACCCATCCTATGTAACCAAAGAAGAAGTACCAACCGAAGAACTTGAAAAAGAAAAAGAAATTCTTCGCGCCCAAGCTTTAAATGAAGGCAAACCCGAGAAAATTGTTGACAAAATGGTTGAAGGCCGTGTCAGCAAATACTATAAAGAAATCTGTTTGCTCGAACAACCTTTTGTTAAAAATCCAGACCTGACCATTGAAGATCTGGTTAAAGAACAAATCATGACGATCGGCGAAAATGTTAAAATTCGACGTTTTGCACGATTCCAAATGGGTGAAGGTTTAGAGAAAAAAGAAGAAAACTTTGCCGAAGAAGTAGCGAAGCAATTAAACGCCTAAACGCTGAAAAAGAACACATCTGTGTTCTTTTTTTACCGTTGATAAGATTGTAAATTATCAGTAGTTGCGATATAATATAGAAAATGAAAAGGGGGGGCTTTATGGAACCAAAATACAAACGGATCATCATAAAATTAAGCGGTGAAGCATTAGCCGGTGGTGCCGGTCATGGTATCGATACCCCAACGGTGGAATCAATTTGCAGCCAGATCAAAGAAGTTTTTGAGTTGGGTGTTGAAATTGCCATTGTTGTGGGCGGCGGTAATTTTTGGCGGGGACGAAGCGGTGAAGGTATGGATAAATCCACCGCTGACTATATGGGAATGCTGGCTACCTGTATCAATGCACTTGGTTTACAAGATGTCTTAGAAGAAATGGACGTGCCAGTACGTGTTCAGACCGCAATCGAAATGAAACAAATTGCAGAGCCCTACATCCGCAGAAAGGCAGTTCGTCATCTCGAAAAGAGACGCGTTGTTATTTTTGCCTGTGGCACCGGAAATCCCTTTTTCACGACCGATACAACGGCTGCACTCCGGGCCGCAGAAATTGACGCCGAAATCATCCTGTTAGCTAAAAGTATTGATGCGGTGTACGATTCAGATCCGCTGCTTAACCCAGATGCAATTCGCTATTCCGAATTATCATACATTGATGTGCTCAATCAAGGCCTAAAAGTGATGGACTCGACCGCAACATCCTTATGTATGGATAATCACATTCCTATTCTCGTGTTTGGTTTAAATGAACCGAAAAATATTTTACGCGCCGTAATGGGCGAAAAAATCGGAACTATTATTCAGGAGGTATAGAAGATGGTAAATGAGATTAAAACAACAGCAAATGACAAAATGGATAAGGCGCTTAGAAATCTAAATGAGAGCCTCGGCAGCTTAAGAGCCGGACGAGCAAATCCGCGCATTCTTGATAAGGTAGTGGTTGATTATTATGGTTCACCAACCAGTTTGAATCAATTAGCCAACATTTCTACACCTGAAGCCAGAATGATCGTCATCCAACCCTATGATGCAACCGCTATTCCAGCCATCGAAAAAGGTATTTTAAAATCAGATTTGGGTTTTAATCCTTCTAATGATGGCAAGATTATTCGTTTGCTAATCCCCCAATTAACCGAGGAACGTCGAAAAGAACTGGTTAAGCTGGTCAAAAAATATGGCGAAGAATGTAAGGTCGCGATGCGCAACATCCGTAGACACGCCATTCAGGAGCTAAAAGACGGGCAAAAAGAAGGACTGATCACCGAAGATGATTTAAAACAAGGTGAAAAAGAAATTCAGAAGGTAACGGACGAAGAAATTAAAAACATTGAAACGATTCTAAAAGAAAAAGAAGTAGAAATTTTAGAAGTGTAATTGTTTTTTCGGGATATGATTTATTTAATTGTGTATTCAATTATATAGTATTTCATTAAGAGTGGGGAGACCCACTCTTAACTATTTTTCGAGTAGCGATCAATAACCGTGCTGCCAAGTGAAAAAACTTCATAAAAGCAAAGATAAAAAATGAATGAAAAAGGAAAATGTATGAAAAAAGTATCGAAAGAATTCTTTTTAGAAGAATTAACAACGCCAGTGGTGGAAGCACTGGGCTATGAATTAACCGATCTAACCTTTGAAAAAAGAGGAAAAGACTGGTGTCTGACCCTTTTTATCGATTCTGAACATGGTATTTCATTGGATGATTGCGAAACAGTCAGCCGACAAATCAGTGAACTACTTGACGAACAGGATCCGATCGAACAGTCTTATTTTCTGGAAGTATCTTCCCCTGGCATGGATCGGCCGTTGAAAAGAGAAAAACACTTCTTGTCAAATCTTGATAAGAAGATCGCCGTTCATCTTTTTGCACCCTTAGATGGGAAAAAAGATATTGAAGGGGTATTAAAATCATATCAAACTGATCAATTGACCCTGGAGTTAGAAAGCGGTGAACTGCTGACTCTGGAAAATAGTAAGATTGCCAAAGCAAATCGGTTGGATGAGTTGAACTTTAAAGCTCTTCCTTCCTCTTAAATAATATGGAAGGCGGTGAAAACGAAGATGAATCAGGAATTTATACGCGCTTTGGATGTCATTCAAAAAGAGAAGTCAATTGACAAAGAAGAATTAATCCAAGCAATCGAGGCGGCAATCACCACAGCTTATAAAAAGAATTATGGCAATGCCCACAATGTTGAGATTAATGTTGACCGCGAGACTGGTGATATTCAAGTATTTGCATTGAAAGAAATCGTCGAAGTTCCTGAAAATGATCACAGCCAAATTTCCCTGGAAAAAGCCCGGGAAGTCGATAGCAACTATGCTATCGGTGATTTTTTCAGAAAAGAAGTAAGACCCCGGGATTTTGGACGCATTGCCGCCCAAAATGCCAAACAGCTGATCATTCAGCGGATCAAAGAAGCGGAACGCAATATCATTTATGACGATTACCTCAAGCGCCAGGATGAGGTCATGACCGGTATCATTAAGCGGATTGAAAAAGGGATTGTTTATGTCGAGATTGGAAAACTTGAGGCAGTGATGCTCCCTTCTGAACAGACAAGTGGTGAGAAATACGCTCTGAATCAGCGCCTGAAGGTCTATCTGCTCCTGGTTAAAAAGACAACCAAAGGTCCTCAGGTTAATGTTTCGCGGACCCATCCCGGCCTGGTAAAACGCTTATTTGAATCGGAAGTACCGGAAATTTTTGATGGTATTGTCGATATTGTCTCGATTTCTCGAGAAGCCGGATCGCGTACCAAGGTGGCGGTCAAAGCCAATGATCCCAGCATTGATCCGGTCGGTGCCTGTGTCGGACAAAAGGGCGTGCGGGTGCAGAATATTATCAATGAGCTGCAAGGTGAAAAAATTGATGTGATCAAATGGAGTGACACCATTGAAGAGTATTTATCAAATGCCTTGAGTCCCGCTAAGGTAGTCGAAATCATCGCCAACAAGGATGAAAAATCAGCAGTCGCGATCGTCGATGACTACCAGTTATCGCTGGCGATTGGAAAAGAAGGTCAGAATGTTCGGCTGGCAGCAAAACTGACCGGCTGGAAGATTGACATTAAAAGTAAAATCGATTACGTCAATCAACATAAACTTGATGACAAACCGAACAATCAATTTGACGATATTCTTTTAGAACTAAAAGATGAACTTGAATTGGCCGAAGTCGATGGTTTAGATGAATCAATATCAGAAGATGAGTCATTACTAAAAGATATTTCAGAGCTTGAAAACTAAAGCTTTAATCAATAATATAGCTTTTTATGCTATAATGCTTAGATAAACAATGTCAGGGAGGTACAATGAAAAAAATTCCACAGAGAACCTGTGTTATCTGTCATTCGAAGTTTGATAAACGTGACTTATTTAGAATTGTATCAGATAAATCTGGAGAAATATTTTTTGATCCGACAGGAAAAGCAAATGGACGCGGTGCGTATATATGCACCTCTGAAAGCTGTGTCGATCAATTCCTTAACAAAAATTACCTGGAACGAGCATTTAAAAGAAAAGTAGAAAGTGCTGTTGTCGAGATTGTTCGGCAGCAACTGTCAGAGAAAAAACAAATGAAATAATTAAATATTGAAGGGAGGAATAATATGTCAAAATTAAGAGTATACGATTTAGCAAAAAAATATAATATTCCCAGCAAAGATTTCGTAGCTATTTTAAATAAGCACAATATTCCTGTAAAAAACCATATGAGCGCCCTGACTGATCAACAAATATCAGATTTTGAGGAAAAATTCGATAAAGATAAGTATCAAGCAGCACAAAAAGTAGATCAAAAAGTAGATCAAAAACCGGCTAAGAAGCCAGAACCGGCCAAGGTTACGACGACTGCTAAAACAAGTCAAGTTGCCCCAAAAACGACTACCGATACAAGTAAACAAGCAAAGCCAAGCAAACCACCACAAAAAAATCAACCAAAATCAGGGGGCAATGTGCCGAAAAAAGCAGACGATAAAAAACGACCGGTTTCCAATAATCAAAGTCAACAACCAAAGGTCAGAGATCATAGTAAAAAAGAAAAAACCGCCCGCAGTGTTTACAAACGGATTAAAGATGAGAAAAAGAAATCGGTTCAGTTAAACCAGGTTTTTGAAATTCCCGAGTTCTTAACTGTCGGAGAATTAGCGGACATCCTTGAAGTCAGTGCCACCGAGGTTATTAAAACCCTGATGCTTTCCGGCACGATGGTCAGTATTAATCAAGAAATTGATTTCGAAACCGCCGCCATTGTGGCAACTGAATTAGGATTTGAAGTTGAAGCGATTAAAATTGAAGACGTTGTTTCAAAAATTCTCGAAGAATACGACGAAGAAGAAAGCGAAAACGAAATACCTCGTCCACCGGTTGTGACCGTCATGGGCCACGTTGATCATGGTAAAACGTCGCTGCTTGATCGCATTCGTAAAGCGAATGTCATCGCCGGCGAAGCTGGCGGGATTACCCAGCATATTGGTGCCTATACCGTAAATATTAATAACCATGCGATTACCGTAATCGATACCCCTGGACATGAAGCTTTTACAGCGATGCGTTCCCGTGGTGCCCAAATTACCGATATCGCAGTCCTGGTTGTCGCCGCTGATGACGGTGTAATGCCACAAACAATCGAAGCGATTAATCATGCCAAGGCGGCTGGTGTTCCAATTCTGGTTGCCATCAATAAAATTGATAAACCAGGGGCAGACCCGGAACGGGTTAAACAAGAATTAACCAAGTACAATCTCGTGGTTGAAGAATGGGGCGGCGAAACCATTGCCGTTAACGTTTCAGCTAAAACCGGTGAAGGGATTGAAACCCTGCTGGAAATGATCATCATGATGTCTGAAATGGAAGAGCTGACCGCTGATCCCGGTCGTGAAGCCCGCGGCAGTGTCATCGAATCGCAGATCAAACGCGGCAAAGGATCGGTTGCAACCTTATTGGTACAGCAGGGAACCTTACACGTTGGCGATTCGATCATCTCAGGAACGACCCATGGTAAGATCCGAACGATGATTGATGATAAGGGCAAGCGACTTAAAAAAGCTGGTCCATCGACACCAGTTGAAATTTCTGGACTTTCTGATATTCCCGCAGCAGGGGATGATTTCATCGTCCTTGAAAATGAAAAAGAAGCCCGACAATTAGCCGAAAAACGTAAAGAAATGCAAAAAGGCGAGCGTCATCGTCGATCTAATATTTCGCTTGACGACCTCTTTAGTCAAATTCAGGACGGCAATATCCAGGATGTCAATATTATTATTAAAGCTGATGTTCAGGGTTCAATTGAAGCGATTAAACAATCACTTGAAAAACTCGATAACGAAGCGGTGCGGATCAATATTATCCACGGTGCGGTTGGCGCGATCAACGAAACCGATGTGATGTTAGCGGCCACCTCAAACGCGATTGTGATTGGTTTTAATGTCCGACCCGATAAAAATGCGGTCAAGCTGGCCGAGAACGAAGAAGTCGATATTCGCCTCTATCGGGTTATTTACGATGCCGTTGAGGATATTAAAAAAGCCATGGAAGGGATGCTGGCTCCGGAATTCCGGGAAAAAGTCATGGGTAATGCTGAAATACGCGAAGTATTTAAGATTCCCAGCATCGGAACCATTGCCGGCTGTTATATTACCGAAGGCAAGATCAACCGTAATGATGACGTCCGGATTATTCGCGATGGCATCGTCGTATTCGAAGGAAAGATTGCTTCATTGAAACGTTTCAAAGATGATGTAAAAGAAGTCAATACCGGATATGAATGTGGAATTGGGATCGATAAGTACAACGATTTAAAAGTTGCCGATAACATTGAAGCATTTACCATGGAAAAAATCGAAAGATAAGGCGTAAGCCTATCTTTCCCATGAAGGAGATAAACAAAATGGCATCTCATCGCAACGAAAAAATTAACGGCTTAATCCAACGCGAATTAAGCCTGATCATTATTCATAAAATGAAAGACACCCGCATCAAGGACAGCAATGTCTCTATTACGCGGGTCAAGGCAGCCCCTGACTTAAAGACAGCAACCGTTTATGTCAGTATTTTCGGGGATGAAAGTCAAAAGAAAACCGTTCTTGAATTACTAAATAATGCCAAGAGCTTTTTAAGATCCAGTCTGGGACATGTCATAACGGTGCATTCCGTGCCCGCGCTGAGCTTTGAAATTGATAACTCGATTGAATACGGCATGCATATTGAATCGATTTTGAAGGGTTTAAAAAGCGATAAAGAGTTGCAGGATCCCAATGAAGAAGATTCCTGATCTTGTTTTAGATTGCCTTAAAAACAATCACACCTTTTTAATTCTGCTGCATCAAAAACCCGATGGCGATGCGATCGGGTCTGCAGTAGCAATGGGCAAGGGGTTAAAAAAACTCAATAAAACGGTCGATTATTATATCGATATGCCGCTTGAAGACAAGTTGCTTTTCTTTGATGAAATTAAGTGCTTTAACCAATCACTGAAGGACAGTTACGACGTCATTATTTTTTTAGACTGCTCGACCAGCAGCTTTGCCTTTTCGCCAGCCGAAATGCCTGCGGCTAAAACAAAACTGGTTATCGATCACCATAAGAGCAATGCCCATTATGGTGATCTTAACTTTGTCGAAATTACCGGAGCAACTGCCGAAATCGTTTTTCGGATTTTAAAAGGTCTGCAGGTGGTCTTTGACGATGAGATGGCTGACGCCATTTTTACTGGGATCACCACTGATACCGGCAGTTTTCAATTTTCTAATGTGACCGTTGACACCCATTTAATTGCCAGTGAATTGTATGCCATCAAAAGCAATTACGCCCATCTTTCCAAACGACTGCATACGCAGAAGAATATCGATCAGATGAAAATGACCGGCGCCGCGATCCATTCGCTGGAAATTTTAGACAGTATGCCGATCGCGATGATGATCTTAGATCAGGATACGATCGTCAAGTATGGTGGCAACATCAACATCACTGAGGATGTCGCCAATTTGGGTCAAAATACCATCGGGGTTTCAATCACGGCGCTATTAAAAGAAATTGACGCTGGCCAGTATCGGGTCTCTTTGCGGGCAAAATATCCCTTTGATATTCACGAAATAGCCTTAAAATACGGCGGAGGGGGACATGAACGGGCGGCTGGCTTTAATTTCAGTGGCGATATTGATCAACTAAAGCGTGATCTGATGACCGTTTATGAGAGCCAAAATGGAAAAAGTTAATCATTGCCAGGGCTATCTCAACGTCTACAAAGAAAAGGGAATGACCTCCCATGATGTCGTCTTTAAGGCCCGCAAGATTTTAAAAACTAAAAAAATCGGTCATACCGGGACACTCGATCCCGATGCCCAGGGCGTTCTTATTTTATGTGTCGGACAGGCTACAAAAATGGTTGAATATATCACCGACCATGACAAAGTCTATCAAGTGGAAGTGGTTCTGGGGTTCGCAACCGACACCTGTGATTTATCCGGGACCGTCATCGAACAAAGCCAAAAGCGGGTTGACCGCGATGCTTTTGAACATGTCCTGGTTTCGTTTACCGGTGATGTCCGCCAAACCCCACCAATCTACTCAGCGATCCGGGTCAATGGAAAAAAACTCTATCACTATGCCAGAAACGGTGAAACGGTTGAGATACCAGAGCGGGATGTCCATATTGGAGAGATCACCCTACTTGAATTCTGTGAAGATAGCCAAAAAGCGACCATCATGGTAACCTGTTCCAAGGGAACCTATATGCGTTCGCTGTGCCGAGATATCGGGGCTGCCCTGGGGACATTGGCCTGTATGGGA
>Ga0194136_1001310_pt1 | contig 12405 bp, 10 predicted proteins | sample TARM_MetaG_T3A_1_FD_134023 | JGI IMG/M metagenome (GOLD analysis project Ga0194136, IMG submission 134023) | Freshwater microbial communities from Pennsylvania, USA, analyzing microbe dynamics in response to fracking - TARM_MetaG_T3A_14 (version 2) | ecosystem: Environmental > Aquatic >...
GTTGGGAAGCAGTACGTCAATATGATTTCATCTATATTCGCCCAAGTGGTTTCGTAATGGAGCCGAAGGGAGAACAAATAATACGTATTGATCAGATGAATCAATGGATTAGCTTGTCGGAAAATGAAGAATTAGGTTTGTTTGAAATAGATGTCGTGACTACTCGTATGAAGAATGAAGCGGATCACCTGTTAGCGCTAAGTATTCCAGATCATTTAACAGATGGGTTTTACATGCGCCACCGCCAAGATGGTGATGAAATGGCAGTGGTAAGAGCGGATCAAACAATCTTTCATAAGAAAATCTCACGAATTATGATTGATCAAAAGATACCATCCGATCAGCGTTTTGCTATGTGGTTACTCTGTGATAAAGCCGACCGAATTGTATGGTTAATCCCGCTCAAATACTCTGGATTGTATCAGCCTCAACAAACTGATACAATTACACATATCTTTTTATACAGAAAAGTGAGAAAATGATACATTAATATGGTACAATGCAACTTGTTACATCAAGATTAAGTTGATTAGAAGGAGAACCTGAATGTTAGAAAATGATATTAAAGAAGTCCTTGTCTCAGAAGAAGCGCTTAAAGTAGCAATTAAGCGATTAGGTCAAGAATTGACAGAAGAATATAAAGATAAGGAAGTAGTCGTGGTTGGTATTCTTAGAGGCGCTGCTTTATTTATGGCGGACATCATTCGTGAAATGGATTGCTATTTGGAAATCGACTTTATGGACGTTTCAAGTTACGGAGAAGAATTTGTTTCTTCAGGCGAAGTTAAAATCGTTAAAGATTTAGATACGCGTGTTGAAGGTCGTGACTTCTTAATCGTGGAAGATATTATCGATACGGGTCGTACATTGAATTATTTAGTAGAGCTATTACATTACCGTAAAGCAAAATCTGTTAAAGTTGTGACACTTTTAGATAAGCCAGAAAGACGAATTATAGCGGATTTAGTTCCTGATTTTGTAGGAATTCAAGTTCCAAACGAATTTGTAGTCGGCTATGGTTTAGACTATAAACAAAAATACCGTAACTTACCTTACATCGGCGTGTTAAAACCAGAAGTTTATACTGAGCCAGAGGAGTAGTATTGTTCATTCAAGTTGTGGTATGATTAACTAGATATATGTTTAATACACAGATAAGGAGGAGATATATCTAATGCAAAATCCAAATCCTAATCGAAATCGCAATGTATTTAGAAGCACGATCTTTTACATACTTGCGTTTCTTGCGATATCAGGAATATTCCAAATGATTTCCGGAGATTTCGATTTTAATAATCAAACAAAAGAATTATCATCATCTGAATTTATGACAGAGTTGGAGCAAGGTGCATTTAAAGAGTTTGAAGTCCAGATTGGATCTGGCGTTTACCATATTAATGGTATCTATGACTCTACGAGTAATGTAAACGAAGAAGAAGAGAACTTAGTTCAAATTTTTCAAAGTTCTAGTTCAGAAAACCGTTTCGAGACAGAGATATTAGGTAATGATGCGACGCTTGAACGCGTAACGCAGTTAGCTTTAGAAACCGAAACTCAAATGACATCAATTCCAGAATCAAGCACAGGCTTATGGTTAAGTTTCTTGCCATTCCTAATCTTAATGATTCCAGCTTTCTTCTTAATGTATTCAATGATGCAACAAGGTGGCGGCGGCGGTGGCAAAGGCGTAATGAACTTTGGTAAATCGAAGTCCAAGGACGTATCTAAACAAAAAGTTAAAGTCCGCTTTGAAGATGTCGCTGGAGCAGAAGAAGAGAAACAAGAATTAGTCGAAGTAGTTGAATTCTTAAAAGATCCTAAACGCTTTACTGCATTAGGTGCTCGTATCCCAGCGGGTGTTCTTTTAGAGGGCCCTCCAGGAACTGGTAAAACCTTATTAGCAAAGGCAGTTGCCGGCGAAGCTGGCGTTCCATTCTTTAGTATCTCAGGTTCTGAGTTCGTAGAAATGTTCGTCGGAGTCGGTGCGAGTCGTGTGCGTGATTTATTTGAGAATGCAAAGAAAAGTGCACCGGCAATCATCTTCATTGATGAAATTGATGCAGTAGGTCGTCAACGTGGTGCTGGAATGGGCGGAGGTCACGATGAACGTGAACAAACGTTAAACCAGTTACTCGTTGAGATGGATGGTTTTGAAGGTAACGAAGGTGTTATTGTAATTGCTGCAACAAACCGTTCAGATGTCTTGGACCCAGCTTTATTACGTCCAGGTCGTTTTGACCGTCAAATTTTAGTAGGTAATCCAGACGTTAAGGGTCGTGAGGCGATTTTACGTGTTCATGCTCGTAACAAGAAGCTTGCTCCGGATGTTGATTTGAAAGTGATTGCTCAACAAACGCCAGGTTTCTCTGGTGCAGACCTTGAGAATTTGTTGAATGAGTCAGCTTTAATCGCAGCTCGTTTCGACCGTAAGCAAATTACAGCTGATGATGTGGATGAAGCGCATGACCGTGTTATTGCAGGACCTGCTAAAACTGATTCAGTTATTTCAGAAAAACAAAGACGTACAATTGCTTTCCATGAGGCAGGACATACTGTTGTAGGGATGGTCTTGAGCGATGCTCGTGTGGTCCACAAAGTAACAATAGTTCCTCGTGGTCGTGCAGGTGGATACGCTATTATGTTGCCGAAAGAAGATCGTTTTATTGTAACGAAGGTAGAACTTTACGAGCAGATCGTTGGTTTATTAGGTGGGCGTGTGGCTGAAGAAATTGTCTTCAACTCACAATCAACTGGAGCAAGTAATGACTTCCAACAAGCAACACAAATTGCACGTAGCATGGTAACCGAATACGGAATGTCTGATTTAGGCCCGATTCAATATGAAGGGAACTCTAAAGTATTTATTGGCCGTGATTACGGGCAAAGACCTGCTTATTCCGAACAAGTAGCTTACGAAATTGATAAAGAAGTACGTAACATTGTTGAACGTGCTCGTCAAGACGCTCACGAAATTATTAACAAATATCGTGATGAATTAGATGTTATCGCTGAGAAACTGTTAGAAATCGAAACGCTAGATAAGCGTCAGATCAAAGCTTTGTTTGAAACTGGTGAAATGCCTGAAGATGAAACAAAGGAAGTTGAACCGATTGAAACAGCAGATACATTTGAGGAAGCTTCAGAAAAAGTTGCTCATGAAGAAGACGTAAAACATTCGAATTCTGAGATTGCGGATGAACCATCAGATTCATCAGAGTCTGCAGAATAAGACATTATAAAATCGAACTTCACCTTGCTAAACGATTGCAAGCGTGATGTTCGATTTTATTTTGGTCAATTAAAAGGTTTGTTAAAGAATACTTTCAATCAAAGCAGTTTTTGAGTAAAATAAAGAAGAGTTTGTAAACATAAAGGAGATTATTTAAATATGACAGATCAGTTATTGAAAGCTTTGGCTTATGATGGACAAGTGCGAGTTTTTGTTTTAGATGCAACCGCAACCGTTAATGAAGCGCGCGAAAGACACGACACATGGCATACTGCAACTGCAGTTTTAGGTCGTACGATTGCAGCTACGGCTTTATTATCAGCAAATTTAAAAGGTTCAGACCGTTTAAGTGTTGAAATTATTGGAGATGGTCCGATAGGTCGAGTGCTAACTGATGGAGATGCGAATGGTAACGTTAGAGGTTATGTGACAAATCCTAAAGTGGCCTTAGACTTAAATAGTGCCGGTAAATTGGATGTTGCAGGTGCAGTAGGCTTACCAGGTACATTGGTAGTTCGTAAATATATTGGCGATAGCGAGCCCTTTTCTGGTCAAGTGCCACTAATTAGTGGTGAGTTAGCAGAAGACTTTACTTATTATATGGCCGTATCAGAACAAGCACCTTCTGCGATTGGCTTAAGTGTCTTGGTAAATCCTGATGAAACAGTTGCGGCTGCTGGTGGGTTTATGATTCAAGTAATGCCGGGCGCTACTGAGGAGACCATAACAGCGATTGAAGAAAAAATTGGCTCTTTAGGTCGTTTCTCAGACCGTTTAGAAGAAGCTGAAAGCATTGAATCTTTATTGGATATATTAGTGGGTGAAAACAATTCTGAGATTTTAGCGTATCAAGAGGTTAACTTTTCATGCCCATGTAGTAAAGAGAGATTTGCTGAAGGAATAAAATTAATCGGACGTGATGAAATTGTCGCAATGATTGCAGAGGATCATGGAGCAGAAACGGTATGTCACTACTGTAATAACCATTATGATTTCACAGAGGAAGATTTAGTGAATTTATTAGAAGAGACTAGTTCGGAAGAATAGAAGGCAAGCAATACCATTTAAATCATTTCAAAGAATGCAAAATACTAAAAAACACTGAAAATGGAAGCTTCTCAAGAAATATTGAGGCTTTCAATGACATTTGTGCGATTTTCGGTTAGAATATTCAATGTGAAAGATAAAGTTAGGAGTGAAGTGGATGACAGATCAACACATAACTGAAGAAGAATTAAACGATCAGTTACTGGTTCGTCGCGAAAAAATGCAAGCGATGGCTGAAGCTAATATTAACCCATTTGATATTGGGTTTGAAAGAAGCCATTTATCGCAAGATGTAATTAAAGAATTTAACCATTTAGATAAACAAGAGCTAGAGGAACAAGAGCCAATTATTGTATCTGTAGCAGGACGTGTAGTATCAAAACGAGGAAAAGGTAAAGCAGGTTTTGCACACGTTCAGGATATGCAAGGGCGTATCCAATTGTATGTACGTAAAGATGGTATTGGTGAAGAACAATACGACTGGTGGAAAACAGTCGATTTAGGAGATATCGTCGGAATTACTGGTAAACTCTTCAAGACTAATACAGGTGAGTTATCAGTTTGGGCGAGTGATTTCAAACCGTTAACGAAAGCTTTACGTCCGTTGCCGGATAAGTATCATGGTTTAACTAACGTTGAACAACGTTATAGACAACGTTATTTGGACTTAATTAGTAATGAAGAAAGTTTCATTCGTTTCACTAATCGTTCAAAAATTATTCGTGAGATTCGTCATTTCTTAGACGATAAAGGCTATTTAGAAGTTGAAACACCAACTTTACATAACTTAGCAGGTGGAGCATCAGCGCGTCCGTTTATTACACACCATAACGCCTTAGATATGGAATTGTACATGCGTATCGCTTTAGAGTTACACTTAAAACGTTTAGTTGTCGGTGGTATGGAAAAAGTTTATGAAATTGGACGAGTATTCCGTAATGAAGGAATCGATACAACTCATAACCCGGAATTCACTATGTTAGAGGCTTATACGGCTTATTCTGTATACACAGATGTAATGGATTTGATTGAAGAAATGATTCGTACAGTAGCAGAACGTGCATTGGGCACAAACAAAGTGACTTATGCAGACCAAGTTGTAGACTTAGGATCTCCGTGGCGTCGTGTTCATATGGTGGATATCATTAAAGAACATACGGGCGTAGATTTCAGGCCAGAAATGGACTTTGAAACTGCCAAACAATTAGCAGCAGAACATAATGTTTACTTAAACCCTCATGACAATACTGTAGGTCATGTAATTAATAACTTCTTTGAAGAGAAGTGTGAAGAGACAATCGTTCAACCTACATTTGTTTATGGACATCCTGTGGAGATTTCGCCATTAGCGCGTAAAAATGACGAAGATCCTCGTTTCACTGACCGTTTTGAATTATTCATTGTTGGTCATGAATACGCAAACGCCTTTACTGAATTAACGGATCCAATTGATCAACGTGAACGTTTTGAAGCGCAAATTAATGAAAAAGACGCTGGTAATGATGAAGCCCATCCATTAGACGAAGATTTCATTGAAGCGTTAGAATATGGTTTACCACCAACTGGTGGTTTGGGAATCGGTATTGACCGTCTGGTAATGTTATTAACAGACTCACAATCAATTCGTGATGTCTTATTATTCCCAACTCTACGTAATAATTAAATCTAACTAGCCTGATTCCTTAGATGCCTTGAAATACTTTAGGATATGTTATACTGATTATAGTATAGATAGATGGAGGAGATATTATGGAATTAGTAAGAGAAAACAATGCGATTGTTCATCGTGATGAGAACGGTGAGAAACTTGCAGAAATAACATTTCGCCCAACAGCTGACCCAGATGTAGTTGTGGCAGACCATACATATGTATCGCCTGCTTTGCGAGGGCAAGGAGCGGCTGGGAAACTATTGGATCGTTTAGTTGATGAAATGAAAACAGAAAATAAAAAAATCAAACCACTTTGTTCTTATGTAGTGAAAAAGTTTAACGAAGAACCAGAAAAATTTGATCATATTAATGCGAATGCATAATTCATTCAGAAGATAGTGGCTTAATGCGCTATCTTCTTTCTGTATTTCGAGTCTTAAATGACAATACGATTAGAAAGATAAAAAATATTAAACAAAGGTTGACGTACATAAAAGTGCATGCTATTATGACTAAGGTGTTTTTTATTGACAGATTCCTGTAATACAGTCGTGCTGACTGCTGTAGATTCACCCATAAAACGTGATACAATTAGTATCGCGCTTGTATTTTATAAAAAAATGACACACTTGGATGTGTGGACTAAGATGAAAACAAGGGAGGAGGACTTTAAATGCCTACTATTAACCAATTAGTGAACAAACCACGTAAGTCAAAAATGACTAAATCAAATTCACCAGCATTGAACAAAGGTTACAACAGTTTCAAGAGAGCTCAAACAAATACAATGTCACCACAAAAACGTGGTGTATGTACTCGTGTGGGAACTATGACACCTAAAAAACCTAACTCTGCGTTACGTAAATATGCGCGTGTACGTTTATCAAACTTAATGGAAGTTACAGCATATATCCCAGGGATTGGACACAACCTACAAGAACATAGTGTTGTTTTAATCCGTGGTGGACGTGTAAAAGACTTACCGGGGGTTCGTTACCATATCGTACGTGGTGCTCTAGATACAGCTGGAGTTAACGAACGTAAACAAAGCCGTTCTAAATACGGTACTAAGAGACCTAAAGCTAAATAATTTTAGCCTTAAACTTAAATATTCATTTAAATCTAAATAAACCAAGTATGAAAGGAGGAATTTGAATGCCTCGTAAAGGAGCAATCGCAAAACGTGAAGTTTTAGCGGATCCAATTTACAATTCGAAGTTAGTTACACGTACAATTAACCGTTTAATGGTTGATGGTAAACGTGGTAAAGCTGCTACGATTTTATATTCAGCATTTGACATCATCAAAGAACAAACAGGGAACGATCCTTTAGAAGTCTTTGAACAAGCAATTGAAAACATCATGCCACTATTAGAAGTTAAAGCTCGCCGTGTAGGGGGGTCTAACTACCAAGTTCCAGTTGAAGTTCGTCCAGATCGTCGTACAACTCTAGCTACTCGTTGGTTAGTAAGTTATTCACGTCTACGTGGAGAGAAAACAATGGAGACTCGTCTAGCTCGTGAAATTATGGATGCTGCCAACAACACTGGTGCATCTGTTAAGAAACGTGAAGATATGCATAAAATGGCAGAAGCTAACAAAGCCTTTGCACATTACCGCTGGTAAGATTTATAATGGTTGTGTCAGTGGGTTAAACCAACTGACATCAATCGTTGTTAAACATCTATTCACTATATGAGAGGGGTAAACATAGATGGCAAAAAGAGAATTTTCTCTTGAGAAAACTCGTAATATCGGTATCATGGCCCATATTGACGCGGGTAAAACTACAACTACAGAACGTATCTTGTATTATACTGGTCGTATCCACAAAATTGGTGAAACTCACGAAGGTGCTTCACAAATGGACTGGATGGAACAAGAACAAGAACGTGGTATTACTATTACATCAGCAGCTACAACTGCTCAATGGAATAACCACCGCGTAAACATCATCGATACACCTGGACACGTGGACTTCACTGTTGAAGTAGAGCGTTCGTTACGTGTACTTGACGGTGCGGTAACATTACTTGATGCACAATCAGGTGTTGAACCACAAACTGAAACAGTTTGGCGTCAAGCTACAACTTACGGTGTTCCTCGTATTGTATTCATTAACAAAATGGATAAAATTGGTGCGAACTTCTTGTACTCAGTTGATACACTACATGAACGTTTACAAGCAAATGCTCACCCTGTTCAATTACCAATTGGTGCTGAAGATAACTTCACAGGTATTATTGACTTAGTTGACATGAAAGCATACCTATACACGAATGACTTAGGAACGGATATTAAAGAAATTGAAATTCCAGAAGACATGCAAGAATTAGCTGAAGAATGGCGTGGTAATTTAGTAGAAGCAGTAGCGGATACTGATGAAGACCTTATGATGGCTTATCTTGATGGTGAAGAAATTGATGCTGAAACATTAAGAGCTGGAATCCGTAAAGCTACTTTATCTGTAGAATTTTACCCAGTATTCTGTGGGTCATCATTCAAGAACAAAGGTGTTCAATTACTATTGGACGGTGTTATTGATTACTTACCAGCTCCAACAGACATCGCTTCTATTAAAGGTATTGACGCTAATACTGGTGAAGAAATTGAACGTCATGCAGATGATAGCGAACCATTCTCTGCTTTAGCGTTTAAAGTTATGACTGACCCATTCGTAGGTCGTTTAACATTCTTCCGTGTGTACTCAGGTACTTTACAAGCGGGTTCTTACATCAAGAACGCAACTAAGGATAACCGTGAACGTGTTGGTCGTATTTTACAAATGCACGCGAACTCTCGTCAAGAAATCCCAGAGGTTTTCTCAGGTGATATCGCAGCAGCAGTAGGATTGAAAAATACGACAACTGGTGATACTCTATGTGATGAAAAAGATGCTGTAATCTTAGAATCAATGGAATTCCCAGAACCAGTTATCGAAGTAGCGATTGAACCAGATTCAAAAGCTGACCAAGATAAAATGGGTATTGCTTTACAAAAACTTGCTGAAGAAGATCCAACTTTCCGTGCATCAACTGATCACGAAACTGGACAAACAATCATCGCTGGTATGGGTGAGTTACACTTAGATATCATCGTTGACCGTTTGAAACGTGAATTTAAAGTTTCTGCAACTGTAGGTGCGCCACAAGTTTCTTACCGTGAAACATTCCGTGCATCAACTCAAGCAGAAGGTAAATTCGTTCGTCAATCAGGTGGTAAAGGTCAATTCGGACACGTTTGGATTGAGTTCTCACCTAATGAAGAAGGAAAAGGCTTCGAATTCGAAAACGCAATCGTTGGTGGTGTGGTTCCACGTGAATACATCCCAGCTGTTGAAGCAGGTCTAAAAGATGCACTAGAAAACGGTGTGTTAGCAGGCTTCCCATTGGTAGATATTAAGGCTAAATTATACGATGGATCATATCACGATGTCGATTCATCTGAGACAGCCTTCAAGGTTGCTGCTTCTTTAGCATTACGTAATGCTGCTAAAAAAGCTAACCCAACAATTCTAGAGCCAATGATGGCTGTAGAAGTAACAGTTCCTGAAGAATATTTAGGAGATGTTATGGGACACGTTAGCTCACGTCGTGGACGTATCGAAGGTACGCAAACACGTGGTAACGCACAAATTGTTAAATCAATGATTCCATTGTCAGAAATGTTCGGTTATGCTACAACATTACGTTCTGCAACACAAGGACGTGGAACATTCTCTATGCAATTTGATCACTATGAAGATGTGCCTAAATCAATCGGAGAAGAAATCATCAAACAATATGGTGGTAAATCAGAAGAATAATTTTTAGATTTGATCTAAAAGTTTAGCGCAACTTTATCATTATCGAGTTGCTCAGCTAATGATTGAAATTAGTTGTTCAACTCGGTATAATTACATTGATAGATTTAATCTTGAATCTATAATCATAAGAATTTAAATTTTTAGGAGGATATATCTAAAATGGGAAAAGAAAAATTTGACCGCTCGAAACCACACGTTAACATTGGTACTTTAGGCCACGTTGACCACGGTAAAACTACTTTATCAGCTGCTATCGCAACTGTATTATCTAAACAAGGCTTTGGTGGGCAAGGTGCTCAATCATACGACCAAATCGATAACGCACCAGAAGAAAAAGAACGTGGAATCACAATCAACACTTCTCACATCGAGTATGAAACAGCTAACCGTCACTACGCACACGTTGACTGTCCAGGACACGCGGACTACGTTAAAAACATGATCACTGGTGCTGCTCAAATGGACGGCGCGATCTTAGTAGTATCATCTGCAGATGGTCCAATGCCACAAACTCGTGAGCATATCTTATTATCACGTCAAGTAGGGGTTCCTTACTTCGTAGTATTCTTAAACAAAGTTGACATGGTTGACGATGAAGAATTATTAGAATTAGTTGAAATGGAAGTTCGTGACTTATTAACAGAGTACGACTACCCAGGAGACGACATTCCAGTAATCGCTGGTTCAGCATTAAAAGCTTTAGAAGGTGTTGAAGAATACGAAGCTAAAGTTTTAGAATTAATGGAAGCTGTAGACTCATACATTCCAGAACCAGAACGTGAAACTGACAAGCCATTCATGATGCCAATTGAGGACGTATTCTCAATTACAGGTCGTGGTACAGTAGCTACAGGTCGTGTTGAGCGTGGACAAGTTAAAGTTGGTGACGAAGTTGATATCGTTGGTATCGCTGAAGAAACTAGCAAAACAACTGTTACAGGTGTTGAAATGTTCCGTAAGTTATTAGACTACGCTGAAGCTGGAGACAACATTGGTGCATTATTACGTGGTGTTACACGTGAGCAAATCCAACGTGGTCAAGTATTAGCTAAACCAGGTTCAATTACACCTCATACTAAATTCGAAGCTGAAGTTTATGTTTTATCAAAAGAAGAGGGTGGACGTCATACTCCATTCTTTACTAACTACCGTCCTCAATTCTACTTCCGTACAACAGACGTTACAGGTGTTGTAGAATTGCCAGAAGGAACTGAAATGGTTATGCCTGGTGATAACGTAGCGATGACTGTAGAATTAATTCACCCAATCGCGATTGAAGATGGAACTAAATTCTCAATCCGTGAAGGTGGACGTACTGTTGGTGCTGGTGTTGTATCTAAAATCATCGGTTAATCCAATATACTAAACTACAATTAAACGCCCTTAGGGGCGTTTTTTTCGTTGATAAAAGATAAATGTGTTGTATGTAAATTGATCGTGATCAATACTTCACTTCGCATATTGTTTCTAATAAGTGGCGGTCGCTTCCAAAGCCTCAGTACTATTGGGTTTTTCCGGTTTAATCGGCTAGCTTCTGTCTACTTTGCTTTGCTGTAAGTCAGAGCAAGCTAGTTTGATTTGCCTGCGTATTATTTTTGAAATAACTCACTGATCTGAGGGGAGTATTCCGACAAAAGTATATAAGTTTCATTGTATTAAGCATACTGAATAGAAAATTTCTTAGTACAATGAATGTTTAAGTGTCATGTTATGAAAATTAAGCTTTGTTTTCGCTGCTTGAACTGCATCAGGGGATCGTTTTCTAAGTTTCTTCGACGACCGAAATTTATCAGTCCAGTCGCTTGAACGCTACCTGCCTTGTTAGAAAAAATTTAGAGGTGTAAATTTGATAAGAAGTGATGGAATAGTTTTATCCCGTTTTGCAAAAAATATAAAAAATGTATCGAATTTTTGATAAGACAATACTCAATATTTATATTGAAGAAAGTGTAAACCAATACTTCAATGACTCAAAATGTCTTTTATTCCTCTGCTATAAATAAATTAAGATATTTCTATTGATCTATGACTTGGATTGTTTTATGGTTACGATATGACATTTTAAGGTATTAGTTGGATTTGTAAGTCTGATATATTGGAACAGAACATTTAATGGATAACTTAGAGAAATGGAATAAATATTATGTGGCATATAAACTTTAAAAGGGGAATACCCATTAAAATAGTAGAGTAAGCTTAAAATAGATTTTGACAAAATTACCTAAAAGAATCAAAAGTTAGATGCACATTCACAATGTATTTAATTCAGATACTAGATTAAAAATAGAACTTTAAGAAAACTCATTCTTTATAAGAAACCAATTAAATGACAATAGTAAGAAGATTTATAAAACGAAGAAATACTAGGGCAATAACTGGATTCAAAGTGTTTATAAAATAAATATTATATTTTTGATAAATAGTGTTGACATAATAGCTAGAACCATGGTATATTATCTCTTGTCGTTAAGAGAACAATTTGTTGCAATTATATTGATGTACAATTTAAAGACTCATGTAAACAACGTTTAAATTTATTAAATAAAATTTAAAAAAGTGTTGACAAGCGACAGCAAAAGATGTTATTATATAAAAGTTCCGTTAAGGAGATGCGCTTCGCGGCCATCCGACAACAAAAAAGAAACTTAAATTTCTTTTAAAAAGTTGTTGACA
>Ga0194136_1001311_pt1 | contig 12398 bp, 15 predicted proteins | sample TARM_MetaG_T3A_1_FD_134023 | JGI IMG/M metagenome (GOLD analysis project Ga0194136, IMG submission 134023) | Freshwater microbial communities from Pennsylvania, USA, analyzing microbe dynamics in response to fracking - TARM_MetaG_T3A_14 (version 2) | ecosystem: Environmental > Aquatic >...
GGGCGGCAAGGGCGTTGGAAAGGCCCACGCCGAAGATGATGACCGTGTGCGTGTTTACCCCTTGCGCGGTGATCATCTGCGCGTTGTCACCGGTGGCGAGCAGGGTGAGCCCCAGTTCCGTGTGCAGGAACCAGACAAGGGCGACCACGGCAACGGCACAGAAGCAGGCAAAGAGCAGCGGTGCGGACATGTGCGGGGGCAGGCCGAGGTTGCTTACGGAATCCAGCACGGTGTCTGTACCCAGCAGGGTGAGGTTGGGCTTGCCCATGATGCGGATATTGATGGAATAGAGCGCGATCATGGTCAGAATGGAGGCAAGCAGATGCAGAATCTTGAACTTGGTGTTCAGAATGCCCGTGACCATGCCTGCCAGAAATCCGGCTCCCATGGCCATGAGCAGAGAAAGATAGGGATTGATCCCAGCAGTAATGGCAACTGACGAAACAGCCGCGCCGAGCGGCAGCGAGCCGTCGACAGTGAGGTCGGGAAAGTCCAGCACGCGGAAGGTCAGATAGACCCCCAGTACCAGAAGCCCGTAAACGAACCCCTGTTCGAGGGCTCCGTAAAATGCATACCAGGTCATATTCTGTTCTCGAATGGCAGAGCGGGGGCATGTTGCCATACCCCCGCCCTGTTGATGCGTTTATGGTTACTTGATTACCTTTTCGGCTCGGGAGAGGACGCTTTCCGGCACGGTTACGCCCATAGCCTCGGCAGCCTTCAGGTTCACGTGCAAAGAGAGTTCCTGCAGAGATTCGACAGGCATGGTGGAAACATCTGCCCCGTCAAAGAGAATGCGCTTGGCCATGGCACCTGTCTGGTAGCCCAGCTTGTAGTAGTCGAAGGCAAGGGCCGCGATGGTGCCGCGCTCGACCGAGTCGTTGTCGGCAGCATACAGGGGCAGCTTGTTCTGGCGGCAGACCTTCACCACGGATTCCAGCGCGGAAATGACGGTGTTGTCCGTGGGCAGGAAGATGGCTTCCGCACGGCCCACAAGGCTCTTGGCAGCCTGATAGATACCGGCGGAGTTCAGCACGGTGGCTTCTTCAAGCTTGATGCCTGCGGCATCGCAGGCGGCCTTGAGCAGTTTGACAAGGGTTACGGAGTTGGCTTCGCCCGAGTTGTAGATAACACCAAGGGTCTTGATGCCGGGATGAAATTCGCGGATGAGGTCAAGCTGGCGTGCCACGGGCAGCATGTCGGAGGTGCCGGAAACATTGCCGCCGGGGTGCTCCATGCTTTTCACCAGTCCCGCACCCACATGGTCGGTCACGGCAGTGGCCAGAATGGGGGTGCCGTGAATTTTCTGGGCGCATGCCTGTGCAGAGGGTGTGGCAATGGCAATGACCAGATCGGGCTGCTCACCCATGATCTGGGCGGCTATCTGCACGGTGGTGGCCATGTTGGCCTGTGCATTGTGCACGTTGAAGGTCACGTCCAGTTTGTTGTCCCTGAAGTAATCCTGCGTGCCTTTGAGCACGGCATCAAGAGCAGGGTGTTCGACAAACTGGCTGACGGAAATGACCTTTCCGGCAGCGGACGCCATGACCGGCACGAGGCACAGCATGGTAACCACAAGGCTGAGAATGATGCGTTTCATGGGGTGCGACCTCTCTGGGCGGTAAAAATGCTCGAAACCATATGCAAATTGTTCGAAATGACAAAAAATGACAAATTCGATTTTATCCCTGTGGCACAGGTTCTACCGCATTTGAGTGGTGGGTCAAGTGCAATGTTGAGGGTTGTGCTGCAGCGCGCGGCAGGTGCCATGCAGATGGCAGCAATGCTCCCGAAACCGCGCGTGGCTTGTGAACGGAGTGATTATGCACTTGCTCTTCACATATGATATCTGGTAAAAGTCTAGAAATTGTAACAAAGTGAATAGTCCGCAGACCGTACATGTCCGCCAGGTCGGGTAAGGGGTGGCTCCATGTCAATGCTACTTGGCGTATTTATTGTTTTTGTGCTGATTATCGGCGTTGCCGGATTCGGCTATCAGTCCACAACAGGACTTACGGAAAAAATCCAGATTCAGCGTGCTCGAAAGCAGCAGTTGAAACTGAAGTACCGTGAAACAAAACAGACGCTTACAGACCTGAAGGAAATGGAGCTTTCTCTGACACGCCAGCTTGACGGCGTGGATGATTACAGCATAGGCGCTCTTACCGAGGGCGGCGACCTGATTACCGGGGTGCAGAAACCTGCAGCGCGGAAGCGAAATACGACAGCGCAGCATACCATTGTGGACGTTCTGCTGGCGGAAAAGCTGTTGTCACCGGAAGATCTGGCAAAAGCCGAGAATTATAAGCAGCAGTCCAAATCGCCCTACGAAATAGATGAAATTCTTTCCCTGCTCGGATACGTCAATCCGGATGTCATCCAGCGTATCAAACGTCGATATCCCAATCTTGCCTAATTAATCCGAAGAGTTAAATTATGTATGGATGTGCCGGGGTATGTCTTCTGGCACTAAACATGCATGATTGTTCATGGAACCGTGTCCATGTCAAACCGCCAACATCGAAGCGCGCTTGACCGTTGGGCGTTGCAGGACGTAGGGTATTAGGCACTTAAGTTTACGGAGCATTGCGGCTTATGAACAAGATTCTTGCCCAGGACGAGGTAGATGCCCTTTTACGGGGTCTGTCCGGCGGAGAGATAGAAAGCGAGACCGATATTCCGGAGGATGACTCCGGGATCGTTCCGTTTGACCTTGCCAACCAGGACCGCATTATCCGCGGCCGCATGCCTGTTCTGGAAATCGTGAACGACCGCTTTGCGCGGCTGTGCACGAACGCCCTTTCCAACACCATCCGCAAGCGTGTGGAACTGAACCCCATATCCATTGATATGACCAAGTTCGGCGATTTCATGCGTTCGCTGCCCGTACCCACCAGCATCAATATTTTCAAGATGGAGCCGCTGCGCGGCAATGCCATTGTGGTTGTCGACTCCCGTCTCGTCTTCGCACTGGTGGAGAACTTTTTCGGCGGAGCAGGCTCGCAGCCGAAGATTGAAGGCCGCGAGTTTACCCGTATCGAGCAGGCCATTGTGGACAGGGTTATCAAGATCACGCTCGATAACATGGAAGAGTCGTGGCGGCCTGTGCATGAGGTCAACCTTGAACTCGTGCGTTCGGAGATCAACCCCCAGTTCGCAGCCATTGTGCCGCCCAGCGATGTTGTGGTTGTCATCACCTTTGAAGTGGAACTGGAAACGGCCATCGGTTCGCTTATCATCTGCCTTCCCTACGCCACCATCGAACCTATCCGTTCCAAGCTGCACGCCAGTTTCCAGACGGAGCGTCTGGAAGTGGACCACGCATGGGTTGCGCGTTTGAAGGAGCGCCTGATGGAAACCCCGGTTGAAATGAAGATTCGCTTCGGGGAAACCAAGATTACCGGCAACCAGCTTCTGCGTCTGAAGATAGGCGACGTGCTGCTGCTGGATACCGACACGGATGACCTGCTGGAAGGTACCGTGGCCGGCGTGCGCAAGTTCTGGGGCATAAGCGGCACCGTGAAGTCGAACAAGGCCTTCCAGATCATCAAGGAAGAAGAGCCGAACTACACCTAGTCTGCGGCAACGAATTTCAGGAAAAAAAACACCCCGACTCACATCGGGGTGTTTTTTTTGTAAATGACAAACTTCAGTTTTTTGAAAATAAAACAGACTTCAGTAAGCCGCGGCTGATGCTAACAAGACATAGTTGCCCGCTAACATCGGGTGCAGGGGGATTATCCCCCTGCCCGCCGGAGGCGAAAACAAAAAGGGAGTCGGCCTAATAATAGACTTGGGTGAGACTCAGCCCCTGTGCCGGAGCCGTGCAGGGGGCCTTGGTCCGGTCGCAGGCCGTGAGCAGGGCCGGTACATCGTCCGGCGAAAGCTTGCCGGTACCACAGGCGACCAGCGTGCCCATGAGGTTACGCACCATCTGCTTGAGAAAGCCGTCTGCCTCAAAGCGCCACGTGAGCTGCATGGGTGTGTCTTCCGTGGGAACGGTGCCTAGCGGCGTTCGCGTGATGCCGAGAATGGTGCGCACGGTGGTCTCAATGTCCGTACCCACGTTCTGAAAGCTTGAAAAGTCGTGCGTACCCACAAGGTGGGCTGCTGCGGCGTCCATGGCGGCCACATCAAGCGGGCCGGTGGCCCATACGAAGGGAAAAAGCCGCGGCGGGGTGTAGCGCTTGCTGAGCCACAGGGAATAGGAATAGGCCTTGCCCGTGGCGTCCTTGCGGGAATGGAAATCGTCTGCAACCTGTTCCACGGAAAGCACGGCAATGTCGTCCGGCAGCATGGAGTTGAAGGTGCGTTGCCAGTCCATATCCAGCTTTGCCTCGGGAATGTCGAAGTGCGCGACCTGACCGTCGGCATGCACGCCCGAATCAGTCCGGCCGCTGCCGAATACGCGGATGGGGCTGCCTGTCACGCGTTCGACAATGCGCTCCAACTCTTCCTGAATGGTGGGCTGGGGGCGTCGGGAAAGTGTGTTCTGAATCTGCCAGCCGCAATAGTTTGTGCCAACGTAGGCTACGAGAATCTTGAGTCGTGGCATGGGAACCTATTCAAAAGGCAATTGCATTCTGGTCAGGGCCTCGGAAAGACGGGCTGCCTTATCCGGCTTGACGAAGGTGAGAATTTCACCGGCCTGTCTGCCGCGCATACCGGCCAGAATACGGACGGCAATGCCCTCATCAAGAGAACTCAGCACTTCGGCAGCCTGCTTGGCCTTCATGTTGGAATATACGTCCACAAGGTGGCGCATCTTCTTGTCCTTGGCTTCTTCCGCGTCCTTGAGCATGGTCTGCATGCGGGTTTCCAGCGACTGCAGGTTCTGTATCTTCTGGTCCAGTTCGTTTTGCAGGCGGTTGAGTTCTTGTTCACGGCGGTTCAGTTCATCCTGCTTCTGCTGCAGCGATTCCCAAGTAAGGGAATCCTGCGCAGGCTGTGCCGGTGCGGTTGCGTTGGCTGCAAAGGCCGGGCTTGCAGCCATGGCCTGCGAGGCGGCAACGGCGGCTGATACCGGCAGGCCGGACGCTGCGGGTGCGTTGGCAACTTGCGCGACCGAACCTGAAGGAGCGGAAAGGAAGGGAATCTGCCAGCCGGTCAGGTCCAATGCCAGAGTGGCAAGGATGACAAGCTTGAAAACAACTGCCAGTGCGAGCAGCTTGCAGAGTCTAAACAGTCTGAGGCTTGTACCGAAGCGTTGCTGTTTCGTCGAATTGCTGCTGTTCTTTGAATCGTTCTTCTTTGGCATGTCGTTTGGCCTGATTTTCCTTCAGTTTGTCCAGAAGCTTGCGCTCCTGCGATTTCTTGACAAGATTCTGACGCGCCTTGTTCAGTTCCTGCGCCAATTGCAGCAGTCTTGACTCGGCGGTGGCGACATCCAGCGTAAGGGCCTGCACAAAGTTGCGCAGCAGCCACAGTTCGCTCGGGTTGTTGGTCTGATACAGCTTGGGCTCGTATTCGGCAAGTCGCTGGCGTAACCCATTCACGCGTGCCACATGGGCATCATAACGCTGCTGCGCCTGGGTAAAGGCCATTTTTGCCTGATCTTCCAGCTGGTTCCGGTAGTCGAGAACCTGCTGCAATTTGAACTTGTACGGAGCCATGGTGTATCCGGTGCTGATGTGTCTGTGTGTCACGAAGCCGACAGTTCGGCATCTGGTGCATCATATAGCAGGGATCATGCCGGAAAACATGATTACGCCAGAGAAAGCAGGGCTCCCAGCATGGCGGATAGCTCTCCCCAGATAATGGCTGCACCGAGAAAATCACCGTTCAGCCCGTTCTGTCTGCGCGAAAGGCGGAGCAGGGCAGTAAGACCGGCCGCAGCAATAACAATGGCAAGGGCAACGGGTTGGGCGCCGCACAGCAGTATTCCGGCAAGCAGGGCAAGTAGCGCTTGAAACGCCACAACGGGTTTGGTGGCGCCGATCAATGAAAGCCTGCCCAGTGTGGAGGTGGGCGGCGGGGTGCCGAGCATGGCAATGAGGGCGGCTGCCGCTCTGCCGAAGCCGGGGGCCCAGATAAGAGCCATCCACAGCGGGGAACCCAGCAACTGGCCTGCAAAGAGAATTTGACCGCCAAGCCCCATGACAAGGCCGATGACCCCGAAGGCGCCGATATGGCTGTCCTTCATGATGGCCCAGAACTTGTCACCCTGAGCGCAGCTGCCCCACGCATCCCACAGGTCCGCCCAGCCATCCCAGTGCAGAGCGCGGGTGAGCCATATGGACAGGGCTACCCACAGCCACCCCTGCACCGCGCCGTTTGCCTGTCCGAACAGAAGGTGGAGCGCCAGCGTGACAATAGCACCGACAATCAGTCCGGCAAGGGTGAAGTGCCTGACGGCGGATGCCATTTCTTCGGTTGTGAACAGGCGGGCAGGGCCGAGCCGCGTGAGAAAACCCATGGCGGCGGCAAAGCTATTTGTTTCGGTTTGTATATTGATCATCCGGTGAGAAGCTGCTGATGAGGGTTATGGTGTCTCCGAGGTCTACCTTAAGGTGCTGAGCTGCGGAGGCACCGTTGAGAACCAGTTCAAGATTGCCCTGACTGCCTGCGATACACCCCAGGGTGTTGCGGGGCAACTGGCCGAAGGTTGTGGTCCGCAGAATTTCCAGCGGCGGCGAGAGTCTGAGTAACAGATCCGGCCATGATGCGAGGCGCTCGAACCATGGAACAATGGGCAGGTTGAGCACCACGTTGCCGAAGGTGTCTATGTGCTGCACAGTGCATTCCACTGATCCGTCTGTTTCTACCGGCACAATCCAGTCCGGTGTATGCAGTTCCGAGAAGTGGATGGGAGCGCCAAGTTCGGCAGGGGATGCTCCTCCGGCAAGGCGGGCCGCCAGCGGGCAGAAAATGTCGCGACCATGAAAGGTGGCGGAAGCGTCAGGGAACTGGTCCGTGTCCATGATGTGGCAACCGGCACCGGGATATTCAGCGAACAGGGGGGTGAGCAAGCCGTTATCCGGTGCCAGCACGTGCCGGTTGCCTATGCTGGCACAGACTATACGCCTGTCAGTTCCCACGCCGGGGTCCACCACACATATGAAAATACTCTTTTCGGGAAAGTGCATGAAGCTGGCGTTCAGAAAGTATGCGGCCTGCATGACTGCCTGCGGGCGAACTCCGTGGCACAGGTCCAGCACAGGGCTGTGTGGTGCAAGCGAAGCCAGCACGCCTTTCATCTGTCCAACATAGGGGTCTATGTGGCCGAAGTCAGTCAGCAGCACTATGGGAACTGTCATGCTTCCTCCCTGTCCTGTCCTGTTCAGTCCAGTTCTGTCCGGTGCGGCAAGCCGTCCGGAGAAATGTAAAGGCCCGACCGGCTGAATATACCTGTCGGGCCCTTGGGCGTCAAAACTGAAAGCGACACCGTGTGCTAATCGGTCTTCCCGAACGTGATATTGAACGAAAGAGCATACAGATGATGGAATATGTCGACATACTCCACATTGATATCACCGGGTACCGTAATACGCGCCGGGGCGAAGTTGAGTATGCCCTTTATGCCCGCTTCAACCAGATGGTTGGCGGCACGCTGGGCACGTTCCGGCGGCGTGGTAATGATGCCGATTTCGGCACCGTTTTCACCGATCTTCTCTTTGAGGCGTTTGGTGCAGACAACCTCCAGTCCGGAGATTTCTTCTCCGATCTTGAACGGGTCGCAGTCGAATGCACCGACGATGTTGAAGCCTCTGAGACGAAATTCCTTGTGGTTCAGCAGGGCGCGGCCAAGGTTGCCGACCCCGATGAGCACTGTACGCCATTCCCGGTCCACACCAAGCGCGCTGGTGATGGACTCGATCAGGCTCTTCACGTAGTAGCCCACACCTCTGACGCCGAACTCACCGAAGTAAGCCAGGTCCTTGCGAATCTGTGACGCGTTGACGTTGCAAGCTTTGGCGAGCGGCTCGGAGGATATGACTTCAGTGCCTTCTCTCAAAAGGTTTTCCAGCACTTGCACGTAAACGGCAAGACGCTGGATTGTGGCTCTTGGGATATGGTCGCTTTTTTGTGTCATGGGCTAAGTCTTCTTGATTGTGAAATCATTCCCAATTTTAAACCGGAAAAAGGAGGCCGCCGGGCGGCCTCCTTATCAGGCACGTATTCCGGATGCTTACTTGGTGAGGAGCATCAGGTTAACAACGAGAGCGTAAATGGCCAGAGATTCTACGAATGCCAGGCCGAGGATGAGGGACACGGTGATCTTGTTGGAAGCTTCGGGGTTGCGGGCGGTGCCTTCACAAGCAGCCTTCAGACCGAGGCCCTGACCGATACCGCAGCCGGCAGCGGCAATAGCCATGCCCAGAGCGGCGCCGAAGTATACCAGGTCGCCGAAAGCGTTTGCGCCTTCAGCAGCGAAAGCCATAGCAGCAACGGACAGGATGGCAACAGTGTTCAGAGCAATCATCATGAACTTACGCATTGTACTACACTCCTAAGATTATTATGTTAGTTGGTCTAAGACCATTTCCCCCGTTAATGGGCGTGTTCCAGAGAACCCTTCAGGTAAATCATGCCGAGCATGAACCAGATGAAGGCCTGCAGGCACTTGGCGAGCAGGAACAGGAAGTAGATCGGAATAGTACCGAAGATAGGTGCGAGAATGAAGAACAGTACCAGCACGATTTCTTCACCTCTGATGTTACCGAAAAGACGGAGCGTCAGAGAGAGGGGACGTGCAGCGTGGGAGATAAGTTCCAGGGGCAACATAAGCGGAATGAGCCACCAGAAGGGGCCGCAGAAATGCTTGATGTAGCCGACACCCCAACGCTTGATACCGATCCAGTTGTAGTACGCAAAGGTGAAGAGAGCCAACGCAGCGTTGGTATTCACGTTCGCTGTAGGAGCATCGCAACCGGGTACCAGACCGAGAAGGTTATTGAAGAGGATGAAGAAGAACAGAGCGATAAGGACGTGAAAAATCTTGCGACCGTCTTCACCGATGTTACTGACGACAAACTCTTCCAACCCGCCGATGATAACTTCAAAGACGTTCTGGATTTTGCCGGGCACCATCTTCACCTTTCCTCTGAGCAGGAAGGCGAAGCTGAACAGAATTGCCATGGCAATCCAGGTATAGAACACATGCTTGAACTCTACGTGAGCTCCGTTGATGGTGACATAGTCCATCCCCGTGAGGGTGGACCATAGCACCGGATGCGGCAATCCACCTGCCATATCCTCATGCCTCCTTGATTTTCCGCTCTGCTTTTCGGGATATAATCCCTACGAGCATGGTTGCCATACAAGTGGCTAAACCTGCCACGAGCGCCGAACTTGGAACCCTGAGCTCAATAATCAGCCCGAACAGGATGAGTCCGGTAAGCATAAGCCGCCCATAAAATCTGAACAACAATCCCCACAGCATTTGCCGACTGTAGCTCTGCAGTATGACCTGCTGGATGAACCTAGCCAGCGAAAAGAAGCTGTATGTACCCAGAATCACGCCCACCGCGAAACTGATCGGCCACATTGTCAGCCAGACCGTGAGGACCCCAACCAGAGCGGAAGCCATGCTTAGCAGGATCTGCACCTTGAGAATGGACCTGATTTCCGGCAACCTGAAGCCTTTGGCATACAGGTGCTTTTCAATCTTCTCGCCCGTATCTCTCAGCATCTTGCTTATCCTGATTTCTCATGATCTTCCGTGTGTCCACATAGACCGCCCTGAATCCGGCAACGATGCCGAGAAGAAGGCAGATTATGAACAGCCACGGCTTAGTCCCTAACCAATCATCCAGAAAGTAGCCTGCGCCTGCCCCCACAGCAGGGTGTGTGACCATATGTGTACCCATCGTTCCGACGGTACCCATTAAGTCGACATACTTTTTGGAGTTGATTTCCTTGTCTTTCTTGATGATCATTCTTAGAACCCCGTTGAGAACCCCGGACATGCCTGCATTCACCATAGGGCACTTCGTGCAATCATTCACAAGTTGCATCGGTCTATCATGCGATATGAAGACCGTCAACGGTTGAGGAACATCGAGAGCACTTTTTTTCACACATTTCACGAGAGTAAGCAAGCTGATCGTTCAAACAGCAAAAGGAAAAAATATGCGTCGCAAAGACAGAAACGTGGATTCCGTAGAAGAAATAGAGCGCATCCTTGCCGAGGCGCTGCATATGACTTTGGCCATGCAGGATGATACTTCTGCCGGTGCTCCCTATCAGGTGCCGCTCAACCACGTCTATCTCGATGGGAACATCTATTTTCATTGTGCTGCTGCCGGCAAAAAGCTGGACTGCATCCGCGCCAATCCCAATGTATCTGTCAGCGCCATCAGTACAGGGCGTCTGGTTGTTCCCGAAAACGCCAAAGCGTGCGATATTGGTATGGCCTTCGAAAGTGTCCATGCCACAGGGGTTGCCACGGTTCTTGAGCAGGGCGATGAGCATCGGCGCGCACTGGAGGCCCTTGTACGCCGCTACGGGGGGGACCCGTCAACGATGTCGCCTGCGGCCATGAAGGTGACAACTTTGGTCAGGATAGCGATTGGCGTCATGACTGCGAAACGGGCTAATATGTAGCCGTTCACTAACGAAGGAGAGGCATGGACCTTCTCGGAGTGACGTTGTATAGGGGCATTACGGGGTAACGCAATACTCTATCCGAGTGCGGGGCACGCATGTCCAGAATACTGAAAATACTCGTTATTGAAGAGCAGCCTGCCATTAGAGAAATGCTACGCAAGGGTCTTGACGGTATGGGGCAAGTGCGCTTGCTGTTTGCTCCTTCCGTCAAGGGCGGCTTTGTGGCGCTCAAGAAAACTCCCTTTGATATTCTTATGTTGAGCGGCTCTGTTGCAAGACGGAACGATTATACCTTACTCAAGGCCATTCGTGCTGATGAGGCACTCGCCGGTCTGTCTGTCATGGTCATTTTGCCCGAATGCGGGGCAGAGGATTCCCGCAAGGCCATGGAGTCCGGTGCAGCCATGTGTCTTGCCGTTTCTTCTCCGGAGGATGTGAAAAAAGGAGTGGCCTCTGTGGTGCGCAGCCATGTCCGGCCCGGGGCACACGTGGCTGAATCTGTTCCGGAAGCAGGGCCGCCAGACCCAATTGATCCGGAAGAGGATGCCCGCAGATTGTTCCATGCCGGTATGCAGCTGCTTGGCAAGAAGCTGTATGGCAAGGCCGCCAAGCTGTTCCTTGCCGCGCTCAAACGAAAGGCCGCCTTTCCGGAAGCTTTGCTTTCTCTGGCAGAATGTTCTTCGAAGATGGGCGACTCTGCCAAGGCGTATGTCTTTCGCCGTAAGGCTGTTACCGCCCTTGCCAAGCAGGGGCGCGTGTCAGAGGCCGGTAAGGTCGTGCGAAGATTGGGGCCGGCTTCCGAGAATTTGCCTGAAACGGCCAATCTTCTGCTGGACGTGGCCCAGGAATTGAACGAATGCGGGTATGCGGACAGAGCTCTGGCGGTGCTGGAGTCTGCCGCGGAACAGGAAGGTGATGGCGCGAACGTGTTTCGCGAAGTGGCAGCGGCCTATCTTTCTCATGAGAGTGATAAACGTTCACTTCCGAATTCTTCTTCCGGCACCTTGTCGGCTGACGAGTTGAACACATTGCTCAGAGACCCTCAGCCCCAGACCGGGGCAGTCAGCAAGAGCAGCGGCACAGCGCTGTGTCAATCTGATGGGGGAGACCTTGCGGAAGTTCTTTTCGGCGAAGCCGGACCCACGAAACGATCAGGCGCTGCATCAGGGCCGAAAGCATTGATTGTGCAGGACACTCCGCAGGTGGGGTGGAAAGAGAAAAGGCGACACCCCAGAATTCCTCTTGCCGACTTTTTCATTGATGCAGGCAAAGGGCGGGACGCTCTGACCGTTATAGACATCAGCATGGGCGGAATCTGCTTCAAGGCTGATGAAGGCATGTTTGAGACGGGGCAGGTGTTTCGTTTTCACCTTATGGATACGATAGATGTGCGGCTGAAGAAGGTGCAGGCCGTGGTCCGGTTTGTGGGAGACGACAGGGTTGGCTGCCAGTTCCTGGAATTGAGCGAGAAGCAGACAGCCCTGCTCACTGAACTGATACGGCTGGAAAAGAAAAAGATTCTTGATGCCGGCGGGAGTATTGATGAGGTGGAAGACCTTTCCGGTATAGAGCGTGACTCTTCCGGCAAGATTGTCATCAAGGTTGACTGGTGACGGCCTGTCCGTTTTTTGTCCGGCTTTTGGCTGCTAACCGCAGCCTTTTATGCGGGCAGATTAAGTAAAATGAAAAAGCCCTCCTTGCGGAGGGCTTATTTTTTAGTGTGCGCCGCCATGGAGCAGCGGGCGGAACCCGAAGCTTTTCACCCGATCCTCATTATGGCAGGTCAGGCATTCGTTCATCTCCGGATTGTGGATAAGTGACGGATCGCCGCCTGATTCCACATGCTCCGA
>Ga0194136_1001312_pt1 | contig 12393 bp, 10 predicted proteins | sample TARM_MetaG_T3A_1_FD_134023 | JGI IMG/M metagenome (GOLD analysis project Ga0194136, IMG submission 134023) | Freshwater microbial communities from Pennsylvania, USA, analyzing microbe dynamics in response to fracking - TARM_MetaG_T3A_14 (version 2) | ecosystem: Environmental > Aquatic >...
CATCTTCCTGTGGGCTCATGACCGCTTCGGCGAGTGGGCTAAATCAGGTCTGATCGTTCCGGTTACTCCGAATGCTGCTACCAAGGGCAAGTTTGAAAACTTCGCGTGGGATGCCATGCAAGTGGACGGCAAGTTCTACGGTTACCCGGTAGCTGTTGAAGCTGTTGGCCTGATCTACAACAAGAAGCTGCTGGCTACCCCGCCGAAGACTTTCGAAGAGCTGAATCAGCTGGACGAGAAACTGAAGCCTGAAGGCAAGCGTGCCGTTATGTGGGCCTACACCACTCCGTATTTCAGCTACCCGCTGGTTGCGGCTAACGGTGGTTATGCCTTCAAGAAGACTGCTACTGGCTATGATGTGAAAGATACTGGCGTGAACAATGCCGGTGCCAAGGCTGGTGTTCAATTCCTGGTTGATATGGTCAAGAGTGGTCATATGGAGAAGGGTGTTGACTACGGTGTAATGGATGCCAAGTTCTCCAAGGGTGAAGTGGCTGCCATCATCAACGGCCCATGGTCTTGGAGTAACTACGATGCTGCCAAGGTTGACTACGCTGTAGCTCCGCTGCCAACTCTGAACGGCAAGCCTGCCAAGGCTTTCGTCGGTGTGTTGGGTGCAACCATCAACGCGGCCAGCCCGAACAAGGATCTGGCGATCGAGTTCCTGGAAAACTACTTGCTGACCGATGATGGTCTGAAGTCAGTGAACAGCGACAAGCCGCTGGGCGCCGTTGCTCTGAAGTCTTTCCAAGCGACTCTGGCCAAGGATCCGCGTATTCAAGCTACCATGACCAATGCTTTGAATGGCGAGCCGATGCCTAGCGTTCCTGAAATGATCCGCTTCTGGTCATCTTTTGAAACAGCACTGAAAAATGCGACCACGGGCCGTCAGACTCTTGACGAAGCTCTGGACACCGCAGCACGTCGTATCGTGCAATAAATGATTGGGGGGCCCTGTTGATCGGGGCCTCCATTTTTTTTTGGCGTTATGAAGGTTTTTGGGCATGGAACAAATCCAGTCTGTTGATACCAATGCGGCTTCTGCCTCCAGGTCTGCCTGGATTAAATGGTTGATTGCCTCACTGGTTGTGATTTTGAATGGCTATGCTGTTGTCATGATGTATGCCGGCGGCGAAATAGCTTTCGCTCTGTTGGACCTGGTTCTTGTTGGCACCGGTGTCTATGTGTTCCTCAACAAAAAGACTTATGCACATCGTTACATCTTCCCGGGTGTGGCGGGCATGGTCGCGTTTATCATTTTCCCGTTGGCATATACCATCAGTATTGCCTTTACCAATTACTCAGGTGCAAACCTGCTGTCATTGGAACACGCCAGCGCTTACCACCTGAAAAAGACCTATAAGGTCAAAGGTGGCGAGTTTGACTTTTCTCTGCTTGATCGGGGCGAGCAACGCTTCCAACTGTTACTCAAGCAAGATGGTGTGTCTTATATCAGCAATCCGATGCAACTGTGGACCAATGCTGAGCTGAAATCATCCTCGAATAGTTTGGCGGCGAAAGCCGAAATCAAACTGGTTCCGTTCGAGGGGGATGCTCCGGCCCCAGAAGCACCGATCCGGGAAATTGTTGGCCATAAGAGTCATTTGACCGCAATGTCTCTGCTGCTGCCGGACGGCACCCAGCTGAGCATGACCGGCATGCGGAAGTTTGCAGCGCAAAAGCCGCTGTTTACCCATTTGCGTGATGGCTTCAACCTGAAGTCCGGCATCCACCTCAGCGATCCGCACATTCTGCGTAATAACGAAACTGGACAAATCATGCTTCCAAATATGGAAACAGGTTACTTCCAGTACGTGAACGATGAAGGCGTGTTTGTCGGTGAAGGTTTTGCTCCTGGCTTCGTCGTCAATGTGGGTTGGAAGAACTTCCTGCGCATCTTGACTGACCCGGGTATTCAAGGCCCATTCCTGCAAATCTTTGTCTGGACTGTAATTTTTGCTGCTTGCTCGGTCGGCTTTACTCTAGCCATCGGTATGGTTCTGGCCTGCCTGGTGCAATGGGACGAGTTGCGAGGTCGTGGTTTCTACCGCGTCATGCTGATATTGCCTTACGCGGTGCCAGCATTCATCTCCATCCTGGTATTCAAGGGCTTGTTCAACCAGAACTTTGGTGAAATCAACATGCTCTTTGACATGTTTGGTTTTGACAAACCTGAGTGGTATACCAGCCCGATGTTAGCCAAGACCATGATTCTCATCGTGAATACTTGGTTGGGTTATCCCTACATGATCATTCTGTGTATGGGGCTGTTGAAGTCTATTCCTGAAGATTTGTACGAAGCATCCGCGATGGATGGTGCTGGTCCAATCCAGAACTTCCTCAAGATCACAGTGCCTCTGCTCATGAGACCACTGACTCCGTTGTTGATTGCTTCATTTGCCTTTAACTTCAACAACTTCGTATTGATTCAACTGTTGACCAATGGTGAACCTGACATCGTGGGTGCGACGACCCCGGCAGGTACAACCGACCTCTTGGTTAGCTACACCTACCGCATCGCGTTCCAGGGTGCTGGTGGTCAGGACTACGGTCTGGCTGGTGCAATTGCGACTGCAATCTTCCTGATTGTTGGCGCGTTGGCCCTGCTGAACCTGAAGTTGTCCAAAGTTGACAAGATTTGAGGACTTAGACAATGGCTATTGTTCAACCTAAATCAATCAAATACCGCCTGTGGGCTACTCACTTGGTGATGTTGGGCTTCATCGCATTGATTGTGTTCCCGCTCATCATGGTTATTGCCATCTCGTTCCGTACCGGTAATTTCTCGGTCGGCGAGATCATTCCTTCCAACCCGACGCTGGATCACTGGCGTCTGGCGTTAGGGATGAGCATTACCAGCGTTGATGGTAATGTCACACCACCACCATTCCCGGTACTGTTGTGGCTGTGGAACTCCATCAAGGTAGCCGGTATCACCTCTATCTTTATCGTTGTTCTTTCCACGACCTCTGCATATGCTTTCGCGCGTCTGCGGTTCCGTGGTAAAGAAACGATTTTGAAAGGTATGCTGATATTCCAGATGTTCCCTGCCGTACTGGCTCTGGTTGCCATCTATGCCTTGTTTGACAAGATTGGTGACTATGTTCCTTGGCTCGGGTTGAATACTCACGGTGGTCTGATTCTGGGCTACATGGGGGGTATCGCTCTGCATGTGTGGACCATCAAGGGATACTTCGAGACGATCGATCCGTCTCTGGAGGAAGCGGCAGCGATTGACGGTGCGACGCCTTGGCAGGCTTTCCGTCTGATTCTGTTGCCTCTTTCTGTTCCGATTCTGGCTGTGGTGTTCATCCTTTCCTTTATCGGTTCAATCACTGAGGTTCCTATGGCCTCCATCCTGTTGTCAGACGTAAACAACCTGACACTGGCGGTGGGTGCTCAACAGTACCTCTATCCACAGAATTATCTGTGGGGTGACTTTGCCGCTGCGGCTGTAATGTCCGGCTTACCCATCACCATCGTATTCCTGCTGGCTCAACGCTGGTTGGTTGGCGGCCTGACCGCTGGTGGCGTTAAGGGTTAAAAAATATGTTAGGGGGAGAGAGGCCTCTCCCCTGAATTGGTTTCCATATAATTTTCGATTTTTACAGCGGAGCGACTCATGGCTGAAGTAGTTCTGAATAATGTTCGCAAGAATTATGATCCTTCTTCTCTGAAAGACACACTGCGCAACATTAATCTCAATATTAAAGAAGGCGAGTTTGTTGTCTTCGTAGGTCCGTCTGGTTGTGGTAAATCTACGCTGTTGCGTATGGTTGCCGGCTTGGAAGACATCACCTCCGGTGAGTTGACTATTGGTGGCCGTTACATGAACGATGTACCGCCGGTAGAGCGGAACGTGGGCATGGTATTCCAATCCTATGCGCTTTATCCGCATATGGATGTTTATGAAAATATGGCATTCGGCCTCAAGCTGAAGAAAATGGACAAGGATTCTATCCACAAGCGCGTTTCCCGTGCGGCGGATATTCTGGGTCTGGTTCCGTTGCTGGAGCGCAAGCCGAAGGCTCTGTCCGGTGGTCAACGGCAACGTGTGGCGATCGGCCGTTCTATCGTGCAACAACCATCGGTTTTCCTGTTTGATGAACCCTTGTCAAACCTGGATGCTGCGCTGCGCGTCAAGATGCGGATCGAAATCGCCAAGCTGCATAAAGAGCTGAACTCCACCATCATCTATGTTACCCATGACCAGGTTGAAGCAATGACCCTGGCCGACAAGATTGTGGTTCTGAGTCCGCTCAAGGATACCGCCGAGAGCAATCTGGAGCAGTACGGTTCACCATTGGATCTGTATCACAATCCATCCAATAAGTTCGTGGCTGGTTTCATCGGCTCACCGAAGATGAACTTCCTGGATGGCGAGCTGATCGAGATTGGTGAAGACAAGTGTAAGGTGAAGCTGACTACTGGCGACATCATCACTGCTTGCGTCGATGCGCGTCGTGCTGAAGTAGGTGACAAGGTTGAGCTGGGCGTTCGTCCTGAACACCTGGTACCTGTTGACCATCCGGACGCGGCTGGCCGCTTGTCTGGTCTGGTTCAGGTTGCCGAACACTTGGGTGCAGAATCGTTCGTGTATATGGAAGTTGATGGTAAAGACTTTACCGTCAAGGCCGCCAGTGAAATCCCGGTTGATACCGGTGATACCCTGGAAGTCGGTGTTCCTGCTCAGGCGTGCTACCTGTTCGACAGTAAAGAACAGGCGTTCCCACGGACAACCAAGTACAACCGTTCTTAATACAGAGCGCTTAGTAGAAGCGGGGCTTATGCCCCGCTTTTTATTGCGCTAATTGGGTCATCCAAGCATAAAAAAACGCCGCTAGCATAGCGGCGTTTGTTTTTTGCAGGAATTACAGTTTGTCGGCGTTAGAGGCGAGATATTTGGCAACGCCCTCGGGCGATGCTTCCATACCGGTCTGGCCCTTCTGCCACTGTGCCGGACATACTTCGCCGTGTTCCTCATGGAACTGCAGGGCATCAACCATACGCAACATTTCATCAATGTTCCGGCCCAGCGGCAGGTCATTGACAACTTGATGACGGACTAATCCGGCTTTATCGATCAGGAATGAACCGCGGAAGGCAACGCCAGCTTCCGGGTGCTCTACGTCATAAGCCTTGCAGATTTCGTGTTTGACATCTGCGACCAATGGATACTTGACGGCACCAATACCGCCATCAGCAATCTTGGTATTACGCCAAGCGTTATGCGTGAACTGGGAATCGATGGAGACCCCAATTACTTCAACGCCGCGCTTTTGGAATTCCTCGAAGCGGTGGTCAAATGCAATCAGTTCTGATGGGCAGACAAAGGTGAAGTCCAGCGGGTAGAAGAAAACAACCGCAGCCTTACCTTTGATGAATGAGCTCAGATTGAAACTATCAACGATCTCACCATTACCTAAAACTGCCGCAGCGGTGAAGTCGGGTGCAGGACGTCCTACCAGTACCATGTTGTTCTCCTTTGAGTGATGACAAAGTGACACGCACATTTTTTATATTAGACAAGCTCGAGTCTAAACCTTGTTCTATTTGTGTTAAATTAAAAAAAATAGATAACCCTAATCGTATTTTCCGATGAGTCGTTGGCCCAGCCTGAAGCAGTTACACTATCTGGTGGCTCTTGCCGAATGCCAGAATTTTAATCGCGCGGCAAAACAGTGTTTTGTCAGCCAGTCGACCCTGAGCACGGGGATCCAGACACTAGAAGAGTTGCTGGGTGTGCAGTTGATCGAGCGAGATCATAAGGCATTCATCATTACCATGGCGGGGCTTGAGGTTGTCGACCGTGCGCGCCGTATCCTCTCCCAGACCAAGGATATGCTGGATTTGGCATCGGTTCAGGGGGGCGTCATGAGTGGTACGCTGCGCCTTGGTTGCATTCCTACCATTGCGCCATTCCTGCTCTCTGATCTGGTGACTCAGAGTTCGTTGCAATTCCCCGAGCTGCAACTTCTGCTGCGTGAAGACACGTCTGCCAATTTACTGCTGCAGTTGGAAGCCGGGGAGCTGGATTTGCTGGTGTTGGCTCTACCCTATGAGTTGCGGGGTTTGCATAGCCGCAGTGTCGGTCATGATCCCTTCAAATTGGTTTTACACCGCTCTCTTGCCGCACAGCTGGAAAACTCTGCCGACTATCGCTTGCTACCCGATCAGTCGATCTATCTCCTGGAGCAAGAGCATTGCCTTACTGGGCATGCCTTGGCCGCTTGTCATATGGCGGATAGAAGTAAGATTAATCCGTTTGCGGCTACGAGCCTTTACACCTTGATCCAGATGGTATCGGCCCGGGTCGGAGCAACCTTTCTCCCGCAGATGGCGATTCATAGTGGTGTGTTACAGCGAACCGAACTCGTGGCTTTATCGCCGTCGGTCCAGTTAGCCTCACGGGAGATTGGGCTGGTATGGCGGCCCAGCTCTACACGGGTCGAAACCTTTTATACGTTTGGCAATCTGGTTGCCGACTGTCTGGCCGCTTGCTGCAGATAAAAAAAATCCCGGCACCTAGGCCGGGTTATAAGGGGCTTAATCGTAAAACAAAGGGGTTGCAAACTCGCTCAGGGAACATTGGGACTAACCAACTTCAGAGCATGGGGTCATAGTAGAGGTTTTGTAGTTTTATTTCAATATTCAGATCGTGAGTGGCGAATAAAAGACACCAATGAAACTGTTTTCAGTTGGGTTGGTAGTAATATTTCAATATTGTCGTCCACGTATTGCCCTTGACTCACCATCTTGGTGTCGCTGGATGTCCACGCCGTCGCGTGTTGCTTGATCCGAACTAGCCGTGTCACTAGACTGTGCGCTTCTTGTAAAACCAGAGGTACCCATGCAGGTTTCTGATTTCAATTTTGCTTTGCCCGATGAACTGATTGCACGGTATCCGATGCCTGAACGAACTGCGAGTCGCTTGCTGAAATTAGCGGGGGACAGTGGACAGATTAGCCATGGCAGTTTCATGGATCTACTCGATTTGCTTCATGCTGGTGACCTTCTGGTTTTCAACAACACCCGGGTCATCCCTGCGCGCTTGTTTGGGCAAAAAGCTAGTGGCGGCAAACTGGAGGTTCTGGTTGAACGGATCCTCGATTCGCATTCAGTTCTTGCCCATGTCCGATCTTCCAAGGCACCCAAACCCGGAACTTTGCTGCAGTTTGAACAGGGAATCGAGGCGACCATGGTGGCGCGTCATGATGCGCTGTTTGAGTTGCATTTTTCCGGTGAGCAAAATGTGATCTCTATTCTAGAGGCGATTGGCCATATGCCGTTGCCGCCCTATATTGATCGGCCGGATGAGCAAGCGGATAAAGAGCGATACCAGACGGTTTATAACGCCAAGCCCGGTGCGGTTGCCGCGCCGACGGCTGGCTTACACTTCGATGCGGCACTGCTTGATGCACTACGAGCCAAGGGAGTGGAGTTTGCCTTTGTGACGCTGCATGTCGGAGCCGGGACATTTCAACCGGTGCGCGTCGATCGCATCGAAGATCACCACATGCATAAGGAATATGTCGAAGTTCCTGATGAAGTGGTGAAACAAATTGCCAACACCCGTCAACGTGGTGGTCGAGTGGTGGCGGTGGGTACTACGTCTGTGCGCTCCTTAGAAAGTGCCGCCCGCGTCAGTCAGCAACAGGGCACCGAACTGAGTGCTTTTTATGGCGATACGGATATCTTTATTTTCCCCGGTTATCAGTTCCAGGTCGTTGATGCACTGATCACCAATTTTCATCTGCCGGAATCTACATTGATCATGCTGGTATCGGCCTTTGCTGGTTATTCCCATGTCATGGCCGCCTACCAGGCCGCCGTCACCGAGCGCTATCGCTTCTTCAGCTACGGTGATGCCATGTTTGTTACGAGGTCGCGCTAAGTTCGCGGTCATCACTTTGTCAGACTGTTTCTCTGACCTTGAGGTTCATATGAAGTTTGAATTGAAAAAAGTAGTGGGTCGCGCGCGCCGCGGTCAGTTGGTGTTCGAGCGCGGTACTGTGCAGACACCGGCCTTCATGCCAGTCGGTACCTATGGCACCGTCAAGGGAATGACCCCGGAAGAGGTCAAGGCCACCGGCGCCGAGATCCTGCTCGGAAATACCTTCCACTTGTGGATCCGTCCTGGGCAAGAGGTGATGAAAAAGCATGGTGATCTCCATGATTTCATGAACTGGCATGGTCCGATCCTGACTGATTCCGGTGGTTTCCAAGTGTTCAGCCTGGGTGATATTCGCAAAATTACCGAAGAGGGCGTGCATTTCCGCAATCCGGTTAATGGGGAAAAAATCTTCTTGTCCCCGGAAAAGTCGATGGAGATCCAGTACGACCTGGGTTCCGATATCGTGATGATCTTTGATGAGTGCACACCGTACCCGGCAACATGGGAAGTGGCCAAGAAATCAATGGAGATGTCTTTGCGTTGGGCGGATCGTTCCCGTGCGCACTTCAACCTGCAAAATAACCCGAATGCGCTATTCGGCATTATTCAAGGGGGCGTCTATGAAGATCTGCGGGATATTTCCCTCAAGGGGCTGCTGAATATTGGTTTTGATGGTTATGCGGTTGGTGGTCTGGCGGTGGGTGAGCCCAAAGCGGATATGCACCGTATTCTGGAACATGTGTGTCCTCAGATCCCGGAGGATAAACCCCGCTATCTCATGGGTGTCGGTAAGCCGGAGGATCTCGTGGAAGGTGTTCGTCGTGGTATCGACATGTTTGATTGTGTGATGCCGACTCGCAATGCCCGCAACGGTCATCTTTTCACCACCGATGGTGTGGTAAAAATCCGCAATGCTCAGCATAAAGACGACACCTCAACCCTTGATGCAGACTGTGATTGCTACACCTGTCAAAATTATTCACGCTCCTACTTGCACCACCTGGATCGCTGTAATGAAATCCTCGGCGCGCGTTTGAACACCATCCATAACCTGCGCTATTACCAGCGCCTGATGCAAGGTTTGCGGGACGCAATCGATGCGGGTACATTAGACGCCTTTGTCGAAGAATTCTATCGCCGCCAAGGCAAGCCAACGCCGTCTTTGGCTGATTAACTACAACATCAACATAAGTAATAACGAGGAAACACAATGGATATTATCTCCAAGGCTTATGCCGAGGGCGCTGCACCGGGTCCTGCGGGTGGTGGAATGGAAATGATCATCATGCTGGCCGTATTCGGCCTGATCTTCTATTTCATGATCTTTCGCCCACAATCCAAGCGCGCGAAAGAACACAAAAATCTGATGTCCTCACTGGGTAAGGGGGATGAAGTCCTGACGTCCGGAGGGCTGGTGGGCAAGATCAGCAAGGTTGCGGCTGATAGTGATTTTCTGGTGCTGGCATTGAACGATCAAACTCAGATCACCATCAAGAAAGACTACATCACAGCTGTCTTGCCGAAGGGCACTATTCAGTCTCTGTAATTTGCCGTTAGGAGTCAGCCGTGTTAAATCGGTTTCCGCTATGGAAAAACCTGCTGGTGGTGCTGGTCGTCATCGTAGGTTTTCTCTATTCAGCCCCCAATCTGTACGGTGAAGATCCTGCTTTGCAGGTCTCCGCTGCCCGTGGTGCTGAGGTTCAAGCCTCAACGCTGGATGATGTTAAGAAAATTCTCGATACACACAGTCTGAAGTTCAAGTCTGCGGTACTGGAAAAAGGCCAGATCCTGGTTCGCTTTACCAATACCGACGATCAACTCAAGTCCAAGGAATTGGTGACAACGGCCTTGGGTGATCAGTTCATTGTGGCGTTGAACCTAGCTCCGGCCACTCCGGCGTGGCTGACGGCTATCGGTGCTGGTCCGCTGAAGCTGGGCCTTGACTTGCGCGGCGGTGTGCACTTCCTGATGGAAGTGGATATGGCCGAGGCGTTGAGTAAGTCTCAGGAACAGATGGTCCAGGATTTTCGTGCTGAACTGCGCGGCAAAGACATTCGCTATGCGGCAGTGCGTCGCAATGGCGGTGATGTGGTCGTTGCTTTCCGTGATCAGGTATCCCAGCAGGCAGGCCTGACCGAGTTACGCGCCAAGCATTCCGATCTGCTGTTTGTGGATCAGGAGCGCAATGGTCAATTCTTGGTAACGGCTTCCATGAGTGAAGCAAAACTCAAGGAAACCAAGAGTTACGCGCTGGAGCAGAACATCAATATCATCCGGAATCGGGTGAATGAATTGGGGGTGGCGGAACCTCTGGTTCAACGTCAAGGTGCCGAACGCATCGTGGTTGAACTGCCGGGGATCCAGGATACCGCACGCGCCAAGGAAATTCTTGGTGCGACGGCGACACTCGAGTTCCGCATGGTGGATGATTCGGCGGATTTGGCCAGCGCCGCTGCCGGTCGAGTTCCTGCCAATTCACAGCTCTACACCGATCGCAATGGCCGCCCGGTTGTATTGCAAAAGCGAGTTATTTTGACGGGTAACCACATCGTGGATGCCAAGTCAGGTGCTGATGAGTACAGTCGACCACAGGTGAATATCAGCCTGGATAGCCTGGGCGGTAATAAGATGTCCACGTTCACCAAGGATAGCGTTGGCAAATCCATGGCGACCGTATTCATCGAGTTCAAGCCAGTGGGTGAACCGGGTCCGGATGGTAAGCGTAAATTCCGTAAGCATGAAGAGGTGGTGAACGTTGCTACTATCCAGTCACGCCTCGGAAATAACTTCCGCATTACCGGGATTGATAATCCGCAAGAGGCTCATAACCTAGCGTTGTTGCTGCGTGCCGGTGCCCTGATCGCGCCGATTCAGATTGTCGAAGAGCGTACCATTGGCCCGAGCATGGGGCAGCAGAATATCGACAGTGGTCTGCGTGCCATGGCGTTGGGGATGGGTGTCTTGGTGCTGTTTATGGCCCTGTACTATCGCAAGTTTGGTCTGGTGGCCAACTTGGCGCTGTGCTTCAACGTTGTCTTGCTGGTTGGCATCATGTCGTTGATTCCAGGTGCGACCATGACCTTGCCTGGCATTGCCGGTATCGTCCTGACGCTCGGTATGGCGGTGGATGCTAACGTTCTGATTTATGAGCGGATCCGCGAAGAGTTGCGCGGGGGGCGTAGTCCTCAACAAGCGATTAATCTCGGTTATGAGCGGGCGTTTGCCACCATCGCTGACTCCAACATCACCACGCTGATTACGGCCTTCATTCTGTTCTCTGTGGGGTCAGGCCCGGTGCGCGGTTTTGCACTGGTGCTGATGATCGGTATTGCCAGTTCCATGTTTACCGCCATCACAGCCAGCCGTGCTGTGGTGAACCTGTTATGGGGTGGTAAGCGCTTGAACGATCTGTCCATTTGAGGGTGATGCAATGTTCCAATTATTAAAACCGGGCCATGTCATCCCCTTTATGCGTTTGGCATTTCCAGCGACACTTCTGTCGCTGGCTATTATTGCTTTCTGCATTTTCAGCCTTGCCACACGCGGGCTGAACTGGGGGCTGGATTTTACTGGCGGCACCATAGTTGAGTTAAATTACGAACAGCCGGTTGAACTCAATGCAGTACGGACCGCTCTGGTTGAGCAAAAAATCGAAGGAGCTGTTGTACAGTTCTTTGGCTCAACCCGCGATGTGCTGATCCGCTTGGCCCCGAAGGGTGAAGTGAGTCAGCAGCAACTGGCGACAGCGGTGACGACTGCGGGTAAGGCGGTTTCTGCGTCCGTGAAGCTAACCCGGATGGAGTTCGTTGGACCGGCGGTGGGAGCTGAACTGGCGCAGAGTGGCTTCATGGCAATCGTCGCTTCGTTGCTGTGTATCCTAGCTTATGTTGGTTTTCGCTTTGAATGGCGGATGGCGACAGGGGCGGTCCTGTCATTGGCGCACGATGTGCTGGTGACGCTGGGGGTCTTCTCCTGGTTCCAGTTCGAGTTCGATTTGACCGTATTGGCGGCCGTGATGACGGTTGTGGGCTATTCGCTCAACGACACCATAGTCGTATTTGACCGGGTTCGGGAGAACGCACGCCGCCTGCGGAAGGGCGATATGCGAGAAATTATCGATATTTCGATGACCGAGACCTTAAGCCGGACCTTGATCACCTCAGGAACCACCTTGTTTACCGTGGTTGCTCTGTTCGTGATGGGGGGGCCTTTGATCCATGGCTTTGCCACAGCCCTGCTGATCGGCATCGGTTTTGGTACTTACTCCTCTATCTATGTTGCTAGTGCCTGGGCCATGTACCTGAAGGTTCGCCGTGAACATTTGTTGCCGGTAGAAGTGAGCAAGGACGATTCGGAAGTTGAATCACTATAAAGCTCTAGAGATGACAAAGGCGCCTTATGGCGCCTTTTGCTTATCTTGGTCTGAATTATTCTGTTTTATATCCACCGTGATGAGCGGAACCTATCTATCTGTGGTGTAGAGGGAAATCCCTCTGAAC
>Ga0194136_1001313_pt1 | contig 12388 bp, 15 predicted proteins | sample TARM_MetaG_T3A_1_FD_134023 | JGI IMG/M metagenome (GOLD analysis project Ga0194136, IMG submission 134023) | Freshwater microbial communities from Pennsylvania, USA, analyzing microbe dynamics in response to fracking - TARM_MetaG_T3A_14 (version 2) | ecosystem: Environmental > Aquatic >...
AAAAATAAGGAAAAATAAAAGTTGGAGGAATTGCAATGAAATTAGGTATCATCATCGAAACGAAAGAATACGAAAAATCTTGGAACGCCATGAGGTTCGCCGTGACCGCTAAGAAGACCGGACATGAAGTGAAAGTCTTCCTGATGGGCGAAGCAGTCGAAATCGAAAACATGACCCACGAAAAATACGATGTGGCCGCACAAGTGCAAGCTTTCGATGAGCTTGACGGCGAAATATTGGCTTGCGGCACTTGCCTGAAATCACGCAACATGGAAGGTTCGGATGTTTGCCCGATCAGCACCATGATCGATTGCGTCCAGATGGTCGAATGGGCGGATAAGGTCGTTACTTTCTGAAAAATGAGTAGAATCCAAGCATTTCTGCACATTATGTAGTCGAAAATGCGCAGAAGCATAAGTCCTTAAGGCAGAAAGAGCGGGATGGCGAGGGTCAGACAAGGTGAAATTTTTTTTCCTGAAATTTCGAAATAAAAGAAATGGGATTACGAATGGACGTATGGTTGGATGTCTTAAAAGTGATTCCGCTGATTTTGTGCAGTGTCATCGCACTCGTTTTGATTACATACAAATCGGCTGAGTTGATGACCGGCAAGTTGGTTAAAGAAGGCGATAGTTTCAATGCTCATATCATTGTGAATATCCTGTGCACAGTTTTCTTGATGTCGATATTCATGACGGTAGCCGGTACATGGATCGGCAGCAGGAACGTGACCATCGAACCAATCCGGACATTTTTCTACAAATAGCCGCGCAACTTTGCCATTTCATTTGCGATAGAAGCCCTGGTTGCCCAACCGATTGCCAGAACCGTTCTACTTAAGCTGCATCATATTAAGGATGCGAAAAGCAAAAGTGAAAATGAACATATAAGAATCCCCAGTTAAAATGAAGATTATAGGCAGCGACGAAATAATCATTACAGTAGTTTTTACAGAAGGGGAATTGCTATGGGGAAAAATCGGCTAGAAGCATTTAGCGATGGTGTGTTAGCAATAATCATCACTATCATGGTCCTGGAATTAAAGATTCCGGAGGGGCAAGGGGTAGATGCGCTTTTGTTGGTGCTTCCTACGTTTTTAAGCTACATACTGAGCTTTGTCTATGTCGGGATATATTGGAATAATCACCATCATCTGCTGCATACTCTTCACAAGGTTACAGGCCCCGTTCTCTGGGCTAATCTGCATCTGCTTTTTTGGTTGTCGCTTGTTCCTTTCGCATCGGGATGGATGGGAGCAAATCCCGATGCAACGGTTCCAGCAGCACTTTATGGTGTGGTGTTGCTTATGGCTTCGATTGCCTATAATGTGCTGCAAAAGCTGATAATCAATATTGAAGAAGTCAGTTCGATGCTAAAGCAAGCAATCGGCAATGACACAAAAGGGAAAATATCCATGCTGGCCTACATGGCCGCTTCCGCTTTAGCAATCATCCGACCTTGGATTGCCCAAGCACTATACGTTATTTTGGCATTGCTTTGGTTGATTCCTGATAAGCGAATTGAGAAAATGTTGTACAGCACCGAAAAGGATGGAAAATCAATTAAATAAATGTCAGTTTCAATCCATCAAGTTGGATGATTCAGGAGCGGCATTGTTTGAATGAATAGCTGAATTCCAGTGCAACAAAAAAGGACGCAACGACAATCTAAATTTCTGACTGTTCTTGCGTCTTTTTTGCATACTTACTTATTTGTGCGTATTTTACAACCTCAAAATTCGTGCTAGACTGATGGTAAGTGCAGCACAAATCATTCATGTAAAGGGGAATAAAGTATGAACATAGCTATGAAAGCTGAAAATTTTATCGCAGTTAATTCCTTTATCAACAACCTCGATTTTGACGGAACCGAAGTGCTTAGGGTCATAAAAGATCCGAAAATCAAAGCTTTTGATGAGCCGACATATGCAAGAGTAATCGGTACTAACTTCAAGAACGGCACGATCGAAGTGAAGGTTTTGAGCCGTCTTTTGCCGGACGCGCCTGAATTCGCCAGAGGCTTCCTCGGCATTGCATTCCGCATCGATGAAAATAATGAGCGTTTTGAATCGCTGTATATTCGCCCAACGAACGGCAGGAATGAAAATCAATTGAGAAGGAACCGCTCCACACAATATTTCTCTTACCCTGACTACAAATTCGACCGATTCAGAGCCGAAAGCCCAGGGGAATACGAATCATACGCCGACATGGATCTGGACGAATGGATCGATTTGAAAGTCAAAGTGGACGGCGAACATGCTGAACTTTACGTGAACAATTCAAAATATCCCGTATTGGTGGTTAATGACCTGAAACACGGTCCAGATGTGGAAGGTGCCATTGCGCTTTGGGTCGAAGAAGGAACGGAAGGGTTTTTCAAGGACTTTAAGATCTATTGATCACTTTCCGTTGCGGTCGTGTCCCTTCATCATCATCGGCATCATCACGAACATCATGATGGGGCAGATGAACAGCGCGATACTCAGCAGAATTCCCTGATAGCCGACCAACGGCAAGCCGAACAGCAGCAAGAGCGGCAGTCCACAACACAAGGCCAAGTGGAGAAAGTGGTTTTTGTGGCTGTGCTTCGATGCTCTTGCGTCGTTGTGGTCATGGGTTTTCGGCTGATCGACGGATTCTTTCGGGAGGTTCTTTTCTTCTGGGTCATTATTTTTGCAGCAATTCATAAGGTCATCTCCTTGTTAACTTTAATTAATATAGTTATACATCTTCAATGAGTGGATGATATGTAGATAGTGATTTTCTCAATTTTAATGAATGCACAGATTTTGAGAAGGAGGACTTCCTATGTTGGGCGCAATCATCGGGGACATTGTCGGTTCCCGTTTCGAGTGGAATAATCACAAGGACAAGCATTTTGAACTGTTCACGGAAGATTGCCGGATGACGGACGACAGCATCATGACGATCGCGGTCGCCAAGGCACTGATGGAAACGGAGAAGGCACTGGAATCTGTGGCTAAGGGGCAGGAACGGAACAACGAATATTATATCTTGCTGGAGAAAATGAGCATCCAATATATGCAAGCGTTCGGGCTCCGCTACCCAGATTGCGGCTTCAGCAGAGCGTTCTTCCAGTGGATCAGCAGTGAGGATCCTCAGCCATACAACAGCTTCGGCAACGGTGCGGCCATGCGGATCAGCCCGGTTGCGTATGTCGGTAGAACCCAAAAGGAGATTCAACATCTTTCCGAAACCGTAACGGGTGTGTCACACAACCACGCAGAAGGCTTGAAGGGTGCGGAAGCAACGGCAACAGTGATATTTATGGCACGAAGAGGCGCTTCGAAAGACGATATCAAAAACAGGATTGCGGACGAGTATTACCCGCTGGATTTCACTCTTGATGAAATCAGGGACTCCTACCGCTTCACCACGGATTGCCAAGCGACGGTCCCTCAAGCAATCATTGCCTTTCTGGAATCCACTTCGTTCGAGGATGCCATCCGCAACGCGATATCGCTTGGCGGGGACAGCGATACTTTGGCCGCCATTGCTGGTGCACTCGCGGAAGCTTTTTATGGCATTCCGGAACAAATCAAAGAACGTGCATTGAGCTATTTTGATGCGGAACTGCTCTCTGTATATGAGGATTGGGTTCGGTTCATAAAAGACATAAATCAGTAACCAAAAGGAAAGCCTATGGATCAATAGTTGATCTCCAGGCTTTCCTTTTGCGTCCACCTAATTCGATATTTTGATTAACTATTTTTTCACAAAGTTTACAGAAAACATAAATACTGTTAACAAGAAAACGACATTCGAGGAGTACACTAAAATAGAAAGCGAAAGAAACAAGCAAGCTATTTTTGGGTATGCGATACGAGGAGGAATTGGAAAATGGTAAACAAAAGAATCAGAAGATCAATTACGGCAGCTTTGGTGGCAGGAGTGATGAGCACAGCGACTGTTGTTCCGGTTATGGCTGCCTCAAACAACGATGCGAATTTGACCGGCAACGGCAAAGATGTCAAGAATGTCATTCTGATGATTTCCGATGGCTGGGGATACAACCAAATTTTAGCGACGGATTACTATACCGAAGGCAAAGCAGGCACGCAAGTCTACGAAAACTTCCCGACAAAATTGGCTTTGAGCACTTATTCGCTGGGAGATTTGACGACGGAAGACAATGCTGACGGCGTATATGATCCTGCTACTGCTTGGGAAAATTTCAACACGTTGATGAACAACCCGACTGACTCTGCCGCTGCGGGTACAGCGATGTCAACTGGCGTGAAAACCTATGATGCCGCAATCGGTGTCGATGAGCAACCAGAAGATTTGACGCATATGACACAAGATTTTGAAGATCAAGGCAAGGCGACTGGTGTGGTCAGTTCTGTGGAATTCAGCCATGCGACGCCAGCGAGTTTCGTGGCGCATCACGAGAGCCGCAATGATTACAGCATCTTGGCGAATGAAATGATCAAGGACAGCGCGACCGATGTCATCATGGGTGCCGGAAATCCTCTTTATGACAATAATGGTGACGCCGCAGCCGTTCCGAACTACAAATATGTGGGCGGAGCAGCTACGTGGAACGGATTGGTTGACGGTTCATTGAACGTTTCCGATGCGGACGGCGACGGGATTGATGATGCCTGGACACTGATCCAAAGCAAAGAGGAATTCGAAGCGCTGCAAACGGGTGAAACAGCAAGCCGCGTCATCGGTGTGCCGGAAGTCTATACGACTTTGCAGCAAGCCAGAGGTGGAGATGGTCAAGCCGATGCTTACGCAGTGGAGCAAAACAGCAACGTACCTGGTCTTGATGTGATGACGACAGGTGCTTTGAATGTCCTTGACAATGACGAAGACGGGTTCTTCCTGATGGTCGAGGGCGGAGCAATCGATTGGGCAGGGCATGCTAATCAGAGTGGACGTCTGATCGAAGAACAAGCAGCCTTCAATGACTCCGTAGAAGCTGTCTATGAATGGGTAGAAGAAAACAGCAACTGGGGCGAAACGCTACTGATCGTTACCGGTGACCATGAGACCGGCTATCTGACGGGAACGGCAGGCGTGTATGATGAAGTGGCGAACAACGGAACAGGCGTGATGCCGACGATGGCATGGAATTCCGGGAACCACACAAACCAACTGGTTCCTTTCTTTGCGAAGGGGGCAGGGGCTGAAATCTTCAAGAAAGTTGCCGACGAAACGGATCCTGTAAGGGGAGCCTACTTGGATAACACGGAAATTTCCGAAGTCATCCGTGCATTGATTGATTAACCAATAGAGCGAAGCTAAAGAACTACATAATAGCAAAAACCCGTGGATCAACTGTTGATCCACGGGTTTTTTGTGGCTTGGATCAAGGCAAAGAAGCGTTGTTGCTCATCAAATAATAAGGTATCAGAAGTCTTGATGGATACTAAAAGTGGTATAATTAGACTATAAAAGAATGAGCGGATATCAGGACAGTTTTGGGCAGTCGATCGGTTGGGAAATCACTCAACAACCTTTTTTTTTGAGAGCGTGAAATTAACATTCTCAGCAAGCAATAGCTGCAGAAAGCTTTATTGTCAGCCTTTGGTAACAGAATGCAGAAAAGGTGGAACAGCAATGAGACAGAGATTAATGATTGGATTATTATTTACGATCTTATTTTTGGGCGGATGCAATGCATGGGATAAAGCATATGAAGAAGCTGGCTCAGCTAGTTTCACAGTTACGTCGATTACTGGTCCTTCTGCGCTGGGATTCGTCAAAGCGATGGAGCCTAACATCGATCCTCAAGTGAGATTGGGGGACACGGTGTACTACTCTTTCGAAGAGGATGAGGAAGCTATTTATGCACAATTACTGGAAGGTAAAGCTGATATGGCAGTTTTACCCACAGAAACTGCTGCGAAGCTCTATCGTGAGGGTGCCGGATACCAGTTGGCAGCAGTTAATACAGGCGGGTATCTCTATCTGTTGTCAGCTGATGAGTCGATCAGCGATGTTTCTGACCTTAGGGGAAAAGTCATAACGATCGTAGGAGAGAAATCGGCTGCTGACGTTGTTATTCGACAGTTGTTGCTGCAATTTGGAATCGATCCGGATAATGATTTGACGCTAACTTATGCTGCAAGTGCAGAAACAGTGATGGAAAACGTCGCAGATGGTGACATTCTAGTTTTATCTGAGCCTTGGGTGACCGATTTGTTGAATGAAAACAGTGACTTCAGCATTGCTTTGGATATCCAGGAAGAATGGGAGGGGATTAACGAGGATGGGATGCCATTGCCTTTGACATGCTTGATTGTTAAAAAGGAAATCCCTGTTGATAGAGCTGAAGAATGGGATTTGTTTGTCGCTGATTATAAGGATTCCATCGATTGGGTCAACGGCAATCCAGCTGAAACGGCGGAACTGCTAGATAAACATGAAGTAGGGATCACGAAAGAACAGGCAGAAGGAGTGATTTCCCGCAGTAATTTGGATTATTGGGATGCAGCAAACGCGAAACAAGCAGTAGAAAAATACTTGAGCCTATTTTTGGAAGCGGAAGCTGATGGAACCGTAGAAAGCCTGCCTGATGCAGCATTCTATCTATCGGAAGAATAAGGAGGAAACTATCATGAAAATGCAGTTTTGGTCCAAAACGACAACCGGGAAATGGGCAGCGGGTTTGACTCTGGCATTCATCGTGCTGATGGCCCTAAAAATGGTCGGGCTTGGGGCCGCAATCAGGCTCCCGTTACCGTCACCCGTGCTTGCATTGATGGGAGTGATTGGCTTCATCATGGGGCTGATAGCCGTCATCAAATACAAGGACAGAGCCCTACTGACGTTGTTGTCCATTCCGGTTGGGATAATCATCATCGCATGGACGCTCGCGGAAATTGCCTTTCCACACTGATGCATCGTTATCCGAAAATCCTATCGAGTAAAGACGTCTTTGGACAGGACGTCTTTTTTTGGCACTTTATACTGTTCTTACGGGGAAGGGATGTAAAAGATTCCCTAGTGGGCGGTATGGTATAATGAGACCGAAAAATAGCGGTTACAAAAAAAGCATCTTCAATCAATTTGCAGTCTGCTGAATCGGAATGAGGAGTAGTTTTATGGAGTCAATAAATGAATGCATAATGGAATATACTGCGCAGCTGAGAAAAGGGCAGATTCAGAAAGCCTACAAAGGAATCATGACATTTATGTCAGAACTCCGCTCCTATCTGGAAAGCGGCTACCCGGATTATACTGCTGGTAGTTTATATGTTGGCTACATGGATATGACGTATTTTGCTTTCACACCTGCTGATTTGAAAAATAAAAAACTGAAGATTGCCTTAGTTTATTTGCATGAAAAAAACGTGTTCGAAGTATGGTTAGCTGGAAACAACAGAAAAATTCAGGCTGAGTACATCGCGTTGATGAGCAGTGAAAATATTGGGAAATATAAATTGTCACAGGTTAATCCAGGAGTTGATTCTATCATAGAATCAATTCTGGTTGAGAAGCCGGATTTTGACCATCCTGAAGCACTCAAGATACAGATTGAAAAAAAGACGAGGGCATTCGTGAAGGATATCATTTCTATTCTTGATAAAACTCAAGGAGCCTTATAAACGGATATTAGGATAGGAGCTGGATGACATATGAGCAAAAAGTCTGGAATTATTAAGGAAGGAATGATTGTAACACTAGCGAGCTTTTTTGCTTTGGCAGTTGCCTTTATGCTCTATTTTCTGATTTTCATGTTTTTTGAAGCCTTTGCAAATCAGGATGGTTCCTATGGATTTGTGTCACCATTGCGCGTTGGGTATGGGATTCTTTGGCTTGGGTTATGTTTGATCGTATATCGTACGACGATATACGATTGGCTTAAAGCTAGCGTGCTGACTGCTTCACTTACCACTTTTATGGTTGGCATTGGTGTACAAATGTATGAAAGTCCTATTGTAGTGGGGTTGATCCTGTTATTGGTTGCTGCAACAAGTGTATTTCTGCTTCATAAAACGAAACAGAAATGGTATCACTACTATGCTGTTGTAATTGCCATCATTGCCGCATTATTTTATTTATAACCTATTCGAACTATGATTTTGTTCCGTTTTGTTTAGCCGATTCAACTAAGGGAGGAAAAAGGAAATGCCAGGTCCATTCGATTTCAAAAAAGAATCCAAGAATCTTTATCAGCCTAAGACGACCCCTGCGATCGTCGATGTGCCGAAGATGAGGTTCATCATGGTTGACGGCAAGGGGAACCCCAATGATGAATCGGGGGAATACGCGAAAGCAATCGAAATGCTTTATGGGCTGTCTTACACCATCAAAATGAGCAACAAAAGCGGCAATGCCCCGGCGGATTTCTTTGAATTTGTCGTTCCGCCATTGGAGGGTCTATGGTGGACGGAGCTTGATCGCCCCTTTGACACGAGCCAAAAGGACAAATTGATCTGGACAGCGATGATCCGGCAGCCGGAATTTGTCACGGATGAAGTATTCCGATGGGCCGTTGAGGGCTTGAAGAAAAAGAAACCGGCACTTGACCTCACCAAGGCAAGGTTGGCGGAGTTCACGGAAGGGCTTTGCGTTCAGATGATGCATATGGGTCCCTACGATACGGAAGCAGTGACGGTCAAGGCTATCGACGATTTTGCTGCGGCCAATGGATACGTCAATGCCATTTCGGAAATGAGTCCGGACGGTACAGTCCGCAGGCACCACGAAATTTATTTGAACGATCCGCGCAAAGTAGCCCCGGAAAAGATGAAGACGGTCGTCCGCCACCCAATCAGGAAAAAGATATAAAATCGATAATCGTTCAGTTTGCTCTAGTCTGTTGCCGCAGTCCTAGAGCTTTTTTTTATAATAATCACCAAATGGAAAAATGCTCAGTCGTTATCATGGACTGCGGCGTCTTCAAGAGCAGAAAGATTTCCCGTTACCCTCACAGCAGCAACTAGCCAAGGAGGAGATATATTGGAAAAGATGATTCGGAAATATTCTTTGAGTTCCTTTTATGTTATTACATTTGTATTCAGCATTCTTTTGTTAACCTTACATTATGTATTCCGATCAGCAGGGGACTACTCTGTTTCCTTTACACAACTGGCACCAGCCTTTGCGGTGGCTGCCCTGACATTGCTGTTAAAGGACACAACGATCATCAAGGATATACAGAAGTGTTTTCGTGTGGATAAGACCGTTGTGAAATGGCTGATACCTGCCATTGCTGTCCCGGCCATGTGCATCATCGTCAGCAGCTTCATCCTGTCTTATTATGAAGTGGGCTTTGTCGCTTGGGAGGGCGATGCATTTTTCTATTTGCTGAATTTTGTTGCGATGCTGATTGGTTGCGCGGCAGAAGAAATAGGCTGGCGCGGGTTTCTGTTGCCGAATATGCAAAAAAAGTATACACCGTTTACCAGTAGTATCCTTGTGGGAGTCCTGTGGGGTGTTTGGCATTTGAACTTTACCGGTGGCCTTTTGGGGTTTATTTTGTATACTGTCACCATCATAGAGGTGTCCATTTTGATGACTTGGCTATACAACAAATCAGATGGGAATCTGGTGCTCATGACTGTTTGGCACTTTACTTTCAATGTGACCTCGCATATTTTCTTATGGGACAGGTTCACCCTGCAGTTGTTTGCAGTCGAGAGTGTAGTGTTCGGAATTCTGTGTCTATTCCTGTTCGTTACCGAGAGGAATTCATCTTTCTTTAAAAGCAGTGTTGGGAGCATCAAAGTATGAAAAACATACATTTGAATGGGAAAGCATTTAAAATAGCGCTGATAAGCATGATGCTGTTTATCGGGGTTATTTCAATAGGCTCGATGGTTTACGTCAAAACGAACTACGACGAAAGTTTCTCCAGAGTCGATAAACCGGATCCGAATTATTCAGGCTATCTCAGATACAACGATGTGGCGGATGCCTATGAACGCACGGAAATCGCATTCGAATCAGGCGAAAATGTTTTGAAAGGCCATGTCTATGGCAACGAAAACGACAAAGGCTTAGTCGTCATTTCTGCTGGTTTGGGATTCGGTGCGGAAAACTACCTGGCAGAAACGATGTATTTCGTTGACAACGGATGGCGCGTTTTGACCTTCGACAATACCGGGACTCACGAAAGCGAAGGGGAAAGCACGATGGGCCCTTCGCAATCCATGCTGGATTTGGATGCTGCCTTGACCTTCATCCAAGGCGATCAACGATTGAACAATTTACTTATCTTGCTCTATGGTCATAGCTGGGGGGGTTATGCGGTCACGGCAATTTTGGATTCCGACTTTGACATTGCTGCAGTCGCTAGCATCGCTGGATTCAATTCGCCCATGGAACTATTAAAAGAGCAGTCGGACAGCCTGTTAGGGGCTTTTTCCCCAATAGCCTATCCTTTCCTGTGGATATATCAGAAAATGCTTTTCGGCAACACTGCCTGGGTTACAGCTACGAGCGGTATTAATAGTACGGATACTCCGGTCATGATTATCCATGGCGTCAAAGATGAAGCGATAGCATACGATGGAGCGAGCATCATTGCCCATCGGGACGAAATGACCAATCCCAACATTGTTTACAAAACCTGCAGTGCGGCGTATCATGACGGACACAACAATCCATTCGAATCCGATGCCGCAAGCGAATATGCAAAAGCAAAAAATCTGGAATATAAGGAGATATACGATCGCTATGACGGAGAAATCCCAGATCACATCAAGGCGGAATATTACGAGGGCGTCGACAGATTCCGGACGAGTGAGTTGGATCTGGATTTCATGGATGAGATCAATTTCTTTTTTGAAGAGCAACTATGATTTCTGAATTATGTTGCTATATGGAAAATAAAACGCTTCCCTTGAAGTGCACTCCAAGGTGTATACTTCTGTTTGTAATGCGAGTGGCGCCATTTTGATTCGCTAAAAGGCGCAGTGATCAAAATAAACAGCTTCGGAAAGGAAGGAAACAATATGACAACATGGTTGATTACAGGATGCTCCAGCGGCATCGGCAGAGGGATCGCGAAAGCAGTTTTAAAAAATGGGGATAACGCGGTCGTGACTGCAAGGGATATTTCTACGGTGGCGGATATCATCGCAGATTACCCCGATACCGCCATCTCAGTAGCTTTGGATATCACAGACAAAGAGAGCATCACCAATGCCGTGAAAGCGGCAGCGGACAAGTTCGACGGGGTGGACATCCTCGTGAACAACGCAGGCTATGGCTATCGTTCTTCCGTTGAAGAAGGCGAGGAAGACAGCGTAAATCTGCTGTTTGACACCAACTTTTTCGGCCCGGTTACATTGATCAAGCAAGTATTGCCTTACATGCGGACGCAGAAAAACGGCGCCATCCTCAATGTGTCATCGATCGCTGCTACCCGCTCAGGTGTCGGTTCCGGTTATTATGCTGCATCCAAGGCAGCTTTGGAATTGATGACGGACGGCTTGATGAAGGAAGTCGCACCGTTGGGGATCAAAGTGATGACCGTGGAACCGGGCGCTTTCCGGACCAAATTCTACGATACTTCTTTGAAAGGGACCCAGAAGCAGATCGAAGATTATGCCGATACTGCTTGGAAAACCCGAAAAGAGAACATCGTCGACAACCAGGATCAACCCGGAGACCCGGACAAGGCGGGGGAAGTCATTTACGAAACTATGCAGAAAGAAAACCTTCCGAAACGGTTATTGCTTGGTTCTGATGCGGTGAAAATCGTGTCTACCGAGATGAAAGAAAGATTGCAGGAAATCGAAGACTGGAGCGCCATCAGTAAACAGACGGACTATTGATCTGATATAAATAACACATGAATGATGAAGACTGCGGAGGCGGGCGTGACGCCTTTTTCGCGGTCTTTTTGCGTGAGGGGATAGTGTTGATGACAGGGCTTTCCATACACGCTTTGGCATTCTGATTTCTGAATGATAGGACTCAAAATCGCGCCTCTTGCAAAAGAGAAGCACTTGTAATAAAATGTATGCATGCGCATGAATTGTGACTGGACCGAGCGTTTTGTTTGGAAATTTCCGGCAGGCTCGATAGAATGAAATAAAGCAATCCAAGGGAGAGAAAAATATGTCAACAATGAACAACAAACTGACTTTCAAACGCGGTCTTGAGCTGAAGAACCGCATCATGATGGCACCAATGACGACAAAGATGAGTTTCTATGACGGCGTCGTGACATCCGACGAAATCAATTACTACGCGCTTCGTTCCGGCGAAATCGGCGCGGTCATCACAGGCGCAGCGAATGTGCAGAACGACGGCAAAGGCTGGGAAGGCGAACTGAGCGTCGCTTCAGATGTGTTCATTCCGGGTTTGAGCAAACTGGCCGCGGCAATCAAAAAGAACGGCACAACAGCCATCCTGCAGATTTTCCATGGCGGCCGCATGACGGATTCAAGCGTCTTGAG
>Ga0194136_1001314_pt1 | contig 12387 bp, 9 predicted proteins | sample TARM_MetaG_T3A_1_FD_134023 | JGI IMG/M metagenome (GOLD analysis project Ga0194136, IMG submission 134023) | Freshwater microbial communities from Pennsylvania, USA, analyzing microbe dynamics in response to fracking - TARM_MetaG_T3A_14 (version 2) | ecosystem: Environmental > Aquatic >...
CCTCGGCGAGCAGCTCGCGGCCGCCCGGGATGCCGGAAAGGGTGGCCGAGGCGCCCGCGAGCATCACGAACGCGTGGTCGTACGCGCTCTTGCCCGCCGCGACCTCGGGCTCGTCCGTGGCGGAGACGGCATGGAACCAGCCGCCGTGCTCGTCGTCGCGCAGCGCCGCCCGAGTTCCGTGCAACCCGGCCAGTGCCGCGGCGGCGACGTCGGCGGCCCCGGGCACGCCGAGCAGGTGCCCGAGGGAGAAGGAGTGCACAGTCCGCGCCGTGATCCAGGTCTGCGTGCCGAAGGAGGGGTCCACGCGGCCCTCACCGTCGAGGTAGCCGGCCCCGCCGGCCGGCAGAGCGGCGGCCACGCCGAAGGCAAGCAGGCGGCGGGCCTCGCCGTCGAGCCAGATCCGGTGTGCGGCCAGGTCGGTGCCCGGGACGAGGGTGGGGACGGGGACGGCGGTCATAGGGGGCTGACCTCTCTGGGGATGACGCACGACGACGACGGGGCCGCGTCGACGTGACGCAGGGCTGATGCTGGGGTCCCGGACGGCCGGGCGGGGACGCAGCCGCCGGACAGAGCCGGAGCAGCCCACGGCTGGGCCGCGAGCCGCTCCGGGGTGGGCCCTACTCGAACTCGGCCATCACCGGCGCGAGGATCGGGTCACCGGCGAAGACCTCTGCCGCGTTCTCCTGCGTCACGATGACGGGCGGCAGGAAGAAGGTCGGGACGGTCGTCGTGCCGTTGTCGATCTCGTCGTTGACGTCGAAGGCGTCTCCGGCCTGGGCCCGCTGGATCTGACGGATCGTCTCGGCGACCAGCTCACGGGTGTCCTTGTAGATGGTCGAGTACTGGACGCCCTGCATGATCGAGCGCACCGACTCCACCTCGGAGTCCTGACCGGTGATCACGGGGGCATCGAGGCCGGCCGAGTCCACGGCCGTCAGCGCGGCACGGGCCAGGGTGTCGTTCGGCGAGAGAACGCCGTGCAGTTCGGTGCCGTCGCCGTAGAAGCCGGCGAGCACGGTGTCCATGCGACGCTGCGCGTTGTCGGCGAGCCAGCCCGGGGTGGCGACCTGGTCGAAGGTCGTCTGACCGGAGACCACGGTGAGGGTGCCGTCGTCGATCTTCGGCTGCAGGATGCTCATCGCGCCCTCGAAGAACGGGACGGAGTTGGCGTCGTCGGCGGAGCCGCCGATCAGCTCGACGTTCCAGGGACCGGAACCCTTGCGCGCCTCGAGCCCCTCGAGGAGGGACTCGCCCTGCAGGACACCCACCTGGAAGTTGTCGAAGGCGACGTACAGGTCGACGTCGGCGGTCTGCGTGATCGGGCGGTCGTAGGCGATGACCTTGGCCCCGGCCGCGCGGGCCGCCTCGAGCTGGGTGCCGAGCTGGGCGCCGTCGATCGCGCCGACGACGATGACGCTGGCGCCGCGCTCGATCATGGCCTCGATCTGGCTCTGCTGCTCGGTGACACCGGCGTTCGCGAACTGGACGATCGGCTCGAAGCCGGCCTCCCGCAGCCCGTCGTTGAACAGGTCCTCGGCGAGGACCCAGTTCTCGGAGGTCTGCTGCGGCAGGGCGACGCCGATGACGGCATCGGCCGCGAAGCCGCCTCCCTCGGCGCCTGCCGGCGCGTCGTCGCCTCCGCGGCCATCGCCGCAGGCCGTCAGGGCGAGCGCCCCGACGAGGGCCGTTGCGATGGTCAGCGCGATCCGCTGCTTCTTCATGGTGGTTACCTTTCTGTTCCGGCTACGGCGCCGGGTCCGATGGCTGGTGGCCAGGGGCTGGGAGGGTGGATTCGTGGATCGTCGGCGAGGGGTCAGGCGGTCGGGGCGGTGGCGGAGGTCTCGCTCGCCGGCCTGCGGCGGACGCCGTCGATCACCCTGCCGATGATCGAGGGGCGGCCCTGCACCTTGTTGTAGACGTCGAAGGCGACGGCGGCGATGAGGACCATGCCCTTGATCATGTTCGTCTGCGCAGCGCCGACGCCCATGAGCTGGAGGCCGTTGTTCAGCACCGCCATGACGAGGCCGCCAATGAGGGAGCCGGTCACGGTGCCGATGCCGCCCGAGACTGCCGCGCCACCGATGAAGACGGCCGCGATGACATCGAGCTCCCAGCCGGTCCCGTCAGCAGGGCCGGTGGTGCGGGCGCGGCTGATGAAGAGAATCGCGGCCACCGAGGCGAGCAACGACATGTTGAGCATCACCAGGAAGTTGGTGCGCTTGATGTTGACGCCCGAGAGGGCGGCGGCGGCCCGGTTGCCGCCGACGGCGTAGACGTGTCGGCCGGTGATGGTCTTGGTCGACAGGAACCAGTACACGGCCGCGATGACCAGCACGATGACGCCCGTGACCGGGAACGAGGTGCCCGGGCGGCCGGAGCCGAAGAGCCAGGTCAGGTAGGCGATGGCGATGGAGAGCCCACCGGCGCGCAGGATCGAGACACTCAGCGCCGGGGCGGCGCCGTCAAGGCGCACAGCGGCAGCCCGCTTGCGCAGCTCGCCCCAGACGATCAGGGCGATGCCGACGAGGCCCAGAACCAGCGTCGAATTGTTCAGGCCTGTGTCCGGCCCCCACTCGGGCAGGTGCCCCGAGCCGATGAACCACATCTCCTCGGGGACGCGGACGTTGGTGCCCGACTGGACGGAGATGTACAGGTGCAGGCCGCGGAAGATCATCATGCCCGCGAGGGTGGTGATGAAGCCGGGGATCCCCACGTAGGCGACCCAGAAGCCCTGCCACGCGCCGATCAGCAGGCCGCAGGCAACGCCGAGGAGCACTCCCGCCCACCAGGGGATCCCCCAGTCGCGGGTCGCGACGGCCACGATGACCCCGACGGCCGCGGCGACCGAGCCGACCGACAGGTCGATGTGCCCGGCGATGATCACCATGACCATGCCCATCGTCATCACGAGGATGTGGGCGTTGCCGAAGATGATGTTCTGCGCGTTGGTCGGCGTGACCACGAGGCCGTTCGTGGTCAGGTTGAAGATGATCACCAGCGCGAGCAGCGCGATCACCATGCCGAACTTGCGAGCCCCTCCGCTGAAGAGCTCCTTGAGTGCCGTCATCGTCGTCCTCGTCGTTCCTGGTTCTCGGATGTGTAGGTGAAAAGGGGCCGGGCTCAGACGACGGCGTCCACGCCGACGCCCGTCATCAGGCGCATGAGCCGCTCTTGGTCGGCTTCACCGCGCTCGAGCACGCCGGTGATCGCGCCCTCGAAGATCGTGTAGATGCGGTCGCACAGGCCCAGTAGCTCGGGCAGCTCGGAGGAGATGACGACGACGCCCTTGCCGGCCGAGGCCAAGTCGTTGAGGAGGCCGTAGATCTCGTACTTCGCGCCGACGTCGATGCCGCGGGTGGGCTCGTCCACGATGAGCAGCTCGGGCTCGGGGAAGAGCCACTTGCCGAGCAGCGCCTTCTGCTGGTTACCGCCGGAGAGCTTGGCGACGCCGACCGACACGCTTTTCGCCTTGATCCGCATGGACCGGCGGGCCTTCTCGCCGGCCTGGTGGATAAGGGTGTCATCGAGAGCCATCCCCGGTTTGACCTTCTTCAGGTCGGCGGAGACGACGGTGGTCTGGATGTCGTCCAGGAGGTTGAGGCCCAGCGCCTTGCGATCTTCGGTGACATAGCTGATGCCGTGCGCGATGGCGTCCGGCACCGAGCGCAGCTCGATCTCCTTGCCGTGCATCCGGATCGTCCCGGAGAGGTAGCGCCCGTACGAGCGGCCGAAGAGGGACCGGGCGAGCTCGGTGCGACCCGCGCCCATGATTCCGGCGAAGCCGACGATCTCCCCCCGGCGCACGTGGAAGCTCGACCCCTTGGCAACCAGGCGCCCGGGGAGCTGGGGGTGCTCCACGGTCCAGTCCTCGACCTCGAAGAAGACGTCACCGATGGCCGGGGTGTGCGGCGGGAAGCGGGATTCCAGGGGGCGGCCGACCATCGCGCGGATGATGCGGTCCTCGTCGACGCCACCGGCGGTGACGTCCATCGTCTCGATGGCACGGCCGTCACGGATGACGGTGATCGAGTCCGAGATCGCCATGATCTCGCCCAGCTTGTGGGAAATGATGATGCAGGTCAGGCCCTTGGAACGCAGGTCACGCAGCAGGTCGAGCAGCAGGCGCGAGTCGTGCTCGTTCAGGGCCGCCGTCGGCTCGTCGAGGATGAGCAGCTCGACGTCCTTGGACAGGGCGCGGGCGATCTCGACGAGCTGCTGCTGCCCGACGCCGAGGTTCTTGATCGGGGTCTTGGTGTCCACCTTGAGGTCGACCCGCTCGAGCAGCTCCTTGGCCTTCTCGTGCGCGATCTGCCAGTCGATCCCAAGGCCGCCCTTCTGCTCGTTGCCGAGGAAGATGTTCTCCGCGACCGAGAGCTCGGGGATCAGCGCAAGCTCCTGGTGGATGATGACGATGCCTGCCTGCTCGGAGTCCCGGATGGACCCGAACCGCACGATCTCGCCGTCATAGACGATGTCCCCCTCATAGGTTCCGTGCGGGTACACGCCCGAGAGCACCTTCATGAGGGTGGACTTGCCTGCGCCGTTCTCACCGCAGATCGCGTGGATCTCTCCCCGCTCGACGGTCAGCGAGACGTCGTCCAGCGCGCGAACGCCCGGGAACGTCTTGGTGATCGACCGCATCTCGAGGATGGGGGCGGAGTCCGCCATCGGTTGCTCCTTTCAGACCGCGGCGACGCGGCTTCGGTGCTCGTCCGGCTGCCCCACCGGACCTCCCAACTATAGGCCGAAGCGGGGTCGCGTGCGCAACTCGTGAACGCGCATTGCTTCATCGCGTTTATTTGTTGAACACACCGACGACGCGGCGGCACCTGTGGTTTGGTCTGATCGACTTCCCGCGGACTGTCGGCCCGCGAACGCGCTATGGCTGGAACCGCGCCTGCGCGGATCCCTCGGGAGGTGTCAGGGCCGCAATGCAGGCCCCGACCATCTCTGCCCGGCTGGCCCGGCCCGCCAGCACGAAGCGCGTGGCCCCCGAGACTGCCGGCAGCGCCCGCTTGCGCACCGAGGCGGTGATCGCGTCGACGAGCGGTGGACCTGCCTGGGCCAGCGTGCCGCCGATGACCACCGTGTCCGGGCTGAGCAGCGTGCACACCACGGCCAGCACCCCACCGAGGGCGGCCCCGGCCTCCTCGACGATCCGCAGCGCGGCCAGGTCGCCGTCGGCCAGGGCCTTCATGACCTCCTCGGTCGTGGCGTCGACACCATGGACGTGCGAGTACGCGGCGACGACAGCGCGCGTGGAGGCCAGCGTCTCGAGGCAGCCCCGCGAGCCGCAGTAGCACATCTGCCCCCCGTCGAGGACGGGGACGTGACCGAGCTCGCCCACGAGCCCGCTCGTCGAGTGGTATAGCCGGTCCCCCACCAGAATCCCTGCGCCGATGCCGCTGGCCACCTTGAGGTAGACGAGCGTTCCCTCGCCGCCCTCCTGAGCGTGTGCCAGGGCACCGAGGTTCGCGTCGTTGTCCACGACGACGTCGATCCGCAGGGCCTGCGCGGCCGCGCCGGCGAGGTCCATCTCCGACCACTCGCGCAGCACCGCCTGCTGGACGACCCGGCCGTCGAGCCCGATCGAGGCAGGCACGGCGATACCCACCCGCCGGACCTGCGTCCGGCGCAGACCGGCGTCGGCGACCAGCCCGTCGAGCAGCTCGCTCGCGAGCCGCAGCGTGTCCACGGGGCGATGGTGGCTCTCGAGGGAGACCTCGACCTCGCCGAACGCCTGCCGCGCCGTGTCCCAGCCGGCCATCCGCAGATGGGTCCGGCCGATGTCGATACCGACAACCACCCAGTCCGCCGGGGCGAGCGAAATCAGCTGGCCCCACCTGCAGTGGTGCAGGACCTTCTCGGTGCGGTACCTGCCGGCGGCAACCTCGGCCGTCACGATGTTCGAGACCGTGGCGCGCGACAGACCGGTGACCCGGGCCAGCTCGGCTTGGAGCTGCGGGCCCCCGGACGTGAGCGCGGCGGTGATGGCCGCGGTGTTGAGCCCGCGCAGCGCGCTCTGCGAGCCGCTGCTCGGGGCTGGAATGGTAGCCATGGCCCGATTCTCCGGCATCCCTGGGTCTAGTTCAAAAGGTGAACGCGAAGCGGCGTGCCGTTGGCGCGCTCATCGACCCTCAGCCTGCCGGCCTGCGCAGCCGGCCCGCGATGACCTCCATCGTCTCGGCGGCCGCCCGCAGCCCCAGCCAGTCCAGGTGCCCGTGCGGCACCCCGGCCCGCACGTGCTCGACGACGTCGACGCCCGCGCCGCGCAACTGGTCGGCGAAGAGTTCGCCGGACGTCCGCAGCGCGTCCAGCTCCGAGACTTCCACGTAGGTGGGCGGGAAGCCGGTCAGGTCGGGGGCGACCCCGGCGTAGGCGTAGGGCACCACCTCGCCGTCGCCGTAGTAGTTGCGATGGATCGCGGCGCGCAAAGGCAGGGGGAAGTCGAGCGCCGCCGGGATGCCCTCGAGCGCCTCGGCGGCCTCGGGGCTGCGGTCCGGCAACCCCGGGTGCAGGTTGGGGTAGATCAGAAATACCTGCCACGGAGCCTTGCCCTCGTCGCGCAGGCGCAGCGTGATCCCCGCGGCGAGGTTGCCGCCCGCACTCGCCCCGCCGACGGCGATGCGGCCCGGGTCGATGCCGAGCGTGGCGGCGGCGTCCTGCACGGCGGCGACGACGGCGTGGGCGTCGTCGTGCGGGATCGGGAAGCGCACGGGGTTGCCGCGCGCGTCGAGCCGGTCGGTGGTGGCGGGGTCCCCGCCGAAGACCTCCGGTACGGGGCACAGGCGGTAGTCCACGGAGACGACGACGGCGCCTGCCCGCCCGGCGACCCCGCGTGCCGTGGCGTCGGCCTCGGGCATGTCCAGGTCACCGAAGGCGAAGGCGCCCCCGTGGATCCACACCAGGCCGGGCCGGCCGCCCTCGGGCGCGGGGGTGCGCGGGGTGTAGACACGCACCGGCACGGGGCCGTGCGGTCCCGCCACCGTCGTGTCACGGATCTCGAGGTCCCACTGCTCGGCGGGGCCGAACGGGGCCTTCCACGCCGCCCGGTCGGCGGCGGGAACCTGGCTGTACGCCGTGTAGGGCGCCACCAGCGGGAGGCGGGCGGCGAACTCGGGGAGGAAGCGGGGGTTCATCATCACATCCTGACGTGGATCACGAGGGCGGCGCCGACGGCACCGAGCAGCGGGCCCCCGACGGGGACCCACGCGTAGGACCAGTCGCTCGGGCCCTTGGCGGGGATGGGGAGGGCGGCGTGGGCGAGGCGGGGCCCGAGGTCGCGCGCCGGGTTGATGGCGTAGCCCGTGGGACCGCCCAGGCCCGCGCCGATGACGGTGATCACGAGCGCGACCGCGAGCGGGCCGAGCTCCGACGGCGTGGCATGGTTGACGAGGACCCAGATGACGAGGACGAACGTGCCGATCGCCTCCGTCACGATGTTCCACCCGTACGAGCGGATCGCGGGTCCGGTGGCGAAGACGCCGAGCTTGACCCCGGGCTCGGCGTCGAGGTCGAAGTGCTGCTTGTAGGCGATCCACACCAGCACGGCGCCGAAGAAGGCCCCGAGGAACTGGGCGCCCACGTAGACCAGCGTGTGCACGAGCGTCGGGGCGACGAGGACGGCGTCGCCGGCGGTGTGGAAGGGCTGGTCGGCGATCCACTTGCCCACGGTCACGGCGGGGTTGAGGTGCGCACCCGAGTCGCTCGCCACGAAGACCGCCGTGAAGACGGCCAGACCCCAGCCGAACGACGTGAGGAGCCAGTCCTTGCCGTGCCCCTTGGTGCGTCGTAGGGCGAGGTTGGCGTTGAGGCCGCCGCCGAGGAGGATGAGGACGCCCGTGCCGAGCAGCTCGGACCAGAAGGCGGCGATGACGGGGGAGGTCATGGCGGGCACCGGGCTCAGGCTCGGGCGAGGCGGACCATGGTCCAGGACACGGCCGGCAGCGTGGCCGTGACCGCGCCTCGGCCAGGGCGACCGACTCGTTCGGCTGCGGCAGCACCGAGGTCGAGTCGTCCGCGGTGGCCGTCCACGTCCAGTCGTCGCTGGAGAGCGTGACGGCCTCGACGACCCGCAGTCCCGGCAGGCCGTCGAGGTCGACGTCGAGCGCGAGCTCGTCGGTCAGCGATCGATTGACGGCGAACAGCACCAGGTCGCCGGTCTCCGGGTCGTGCGTCGCCACGGCGTCGAGCACCGGCACCCCGCCGTGGTCCTTGGTCTGCATCGTCGGCGACTGCAGCGCGAGGCGGAGCACCTCGCCCTTGGCGTGCTGGGCGGTCAGCGAGAACGGGTGGAACGTGGTCTGCCGCCAGGCGCGGCCGCCCTTGTCGGCCGGCTCGGTCATGATCGGCGCGATCACGTTGACGAGCTGGGCAAGCGACGCGGCGTGCACGCGGTCCGTGTGGCGCAGCAGCGAGATCAGCAGGTTGCCGACGACGACGGCGTCGGCCACGTTGTAGATGTTCTCGAGCAGCGGCGGGGCGACCGGCCAGTCGTCGCCCGACGGCGTGACGGACGCGTCAAGGCCCAGGTACCAGACGTTCCACTCGTCGAACGAGATGGCGATCCGCGTCGTGTGCTTGCCCGCGGCGCGCACGGCATCGGCGGTGGCGACCACGTCGTCGATGAACGAGTCCATGCTCACGGCCGAGGCGAGGAACGAGGCCATGTCGCCGTCCTTCGGCCAGTAGTACGCGTGCGCCGAGATCATGTCGACCTGGTCGTACGACTCCGTGAGCACCGTGTGCTCCCAGGAGCCGAACGTCGCCATGCCGTTGCCGGACGAGCCGCACGCGACCAGCTCGATCGACGGGTCGATCTGGCGCATGGCGCGGGCGGCCTCGGCGGCGATCCGGCCGTACTCGTAGGCGGTCTTGTGGCCGGTCTGCCACGGGCCGTCCATCTCGTTACCGAGGCACCACATCCGGATGCCGTAGGGCTCCTCGGCGCCGTTCTTGCGGCGCAGGTCCGACCAGTACGTGCCGCCCGGCACGTTGCAGTACTCGAGCAGGTCGAGCGCCTCCTGCACCCCGCGGGTGCCGAGGTTGACCGCCATCATCGGCTCGACGCCGGTCTTCTTGCACCAGCGCATGAACTCGTCGACGCCGACCAGGTTCGGCTCGGTCGAGTGCCAGGCCAGGTCAAGGCGGCGAGGCCGGTCCTCGACCGGGCCGATGCCGTCCTCCCACCTGTACCCGGAGACGAAGTTGCCGCCGGGGTAGCGCACCGTGGTCACGCCCATCTCGCAGACGAGCTCGGCGACGTCGCCGCGGAAGCCGTCGGCGTCGGCGGTGGGGTGCTCGGGGTCGTGGATGCCGGTGTACACGCAGCGACCGAGGTGCTCGACGAACGAGCCGAAGGTCCGCGGACGGACCGGGCCGACGACGAACGCGGGGTTGACGGCGACGGACGCAGAAGGCATGAGACACGCTCCGTGATCGGGGGCGGGCCGAGCCGCAGAAGCGGTTTCCCCCGCGCTGGCCGGACGCCAGAACGCTATCGACTCGCCCTCCTGCGTCCCAGGCTCTGGCGCACAACGCCCCGGCCCGGGCAGCCCTGGGGCGTGTCGGCGAACCGGTCCCTCGCGGCGGTGCACCTGGGCGGCGGAGACTCAGGCCCCAGCCCGACGACTCAGGCCCCCAGGGTGATGGAGTGCAGCGAGAGCATCGCCGTGCCTCGGTAGACGAGGTAGAGGGCGTGGCGGCCGGCGGGCAGGTCGATGACGGCCGACCACTGCTTCCACTCGTTGGAGTGGCCGACGGGGATCTGTCCCAGGGCCGGGCCGAACGGTTCGGTACGCACCTCGACATGCCCGCTGGGGTACCCGCGGGTTGTGACGGTGACGGCGGTGGGGCCGCCGACCAGGTCGAAGTACTTGAAGCCGACCCCGCCGCCGTCGAAGACGCGCTCGACGTAGCCGCGCAGCTCGTCGCCGTCGCGGCCGTCCTGGGTGATGTTCGGCAGCCGGTGGTCGAACAGGTGCGTCCTGTCCTCGGGGACGAAGTCCGGGTCGTCGATGAAGAGGTTGCACGCGATGTACGCGGGGAACCGTCCCGTGCCCGGCAGTGCTCCCCCGGCGCCGAGGGGTCCGCAGGAGGTCATCTCCACCTGCGGGATCGTGCCGTCCGCACGGATCTCGATGGGCTCGAGCACACCCTGACGGGAGTACTGGTGCCCGGCGGTGTGGCGGTGGTAGAAGACGCACCACTGCCCGCCGACGTTCTCAATCCCACCGTGGTTGTTCCCACCAGGCCCGGTCTTCACGCCGGCCGGCTTGTAGCCGTCGATGCCGACGTCGGCGTTGGAGACGATGACCCCCCGGTAGGTGAACCCGTGCAGCGGGTCCGTCGAGGTCGCGTACGCGAGCTCGTTCATATGCTCCGTGGAGTACACGAGGTAGTAGAGGTCACCGACCTTGCGGATCGACGGCGCCTCGAAGAATGCGTGCCCCTCGAAACCCGTGCCGGCCGCGTGCGCCCCGGAGGGGACGACGGCGTGCGGGCCGTCGGTGATCGTGAGCATGTCGGGGCCGAGCGCCACACCGGTGGCTCCGAGCCGCGACGGGTCCGTGGGCCAGGAGAAGCCGGTGTAGAGGTAGGTGGTCTCGCCCTCGGTGAGCACCGCGGGGTCGAACTGCGGCATGTCGCCCTCGCGACGACCGAGCAGCGTGCCGTCCGCATGGCGCACGTTCCCCAGGTACGTGTACCGCCCCGCGGGCTCGTCACAGACCGCGACCGACACGTAGTCCGCCTCGTTCAGCACGTAGTACAGGTAGTACCGCCCGTCGGGGCCCTGGGTCACGTCCGGCGCATACAGGCACGCGGCACCGTCGGGGTTGTCCGGGTCGTCGGTGCGGCCGAAGATGACACCCTCGTAGCGCCAGTCGGTCAGGTCGTCGACCGGTGCCGAGTAGCACACGTAGTCACCCAGGCAGTAGGCGTGACCACGGAACAGGTCGTGCGAACCGTAGGCATAGACCCGGTCCCCGAAGACGTGCGGCTCCGCGTCCGGGACGTACTCCCAGCTCGGCATGTACGGGTTGACTCCGCGAGTGTGCATGGCTTCCTTGCCTCTCGAGACGATTCGACAAGCCCACCACGCTCCCCCGGGCGCGGGCGCCCGTTGGCCGACGCCGGACCGCAGGGACGACCGATGATGGCGGTCCCGGCCCACCCGATCACCGGGGCGCCGGAGCGGTCAGCGGGTCGCACCGGCCCGCCGCTTGTTGTAGATGTCGAAGGCGACGGCGAGCAGCAGCACCAGACCTTTGATGATCTGCTGCGTCGACTGGTCGACGCCCATGATCGACATGCCGTTCGACATGACGGCCATGACCAGACCGCCGACCATGGCCCCGGTCACGCGCCCCACACCGCCTGCGGTCGAGGCGCCACCGATGAAGCAGGCGGCGATGGCGTCGAGCTCGAACATGTTGCCTGCCGCCGGCTGGGCGCCGTTGGACCGGGACGAGAACACCGCTCCCGCCACGCCGGCGAGGAAGCCCATGTTCACGAAGATCCAGAAGTTGACCCGCTTGACCTTCACCCCCGAGAGCTGGGCGGCCGACAGGTTGCCGCCGATCGCGTAGACGTGCCGGCCGAAGACCGTCCGAGTCGTGAGCACCTGGTAGGTCAGGATCAGCACCGCCAAGATGATCAGGACGATCGGCAGACCGCGGCTGTGGGCAAGCTGCCACGCGAACGCCATGACGACCAGGGCCACCAGCAGCAGCTTGACCACGAAGAGCGGCAGCGCCTCGACCGGCTGGCGGTACGCCACGCGGCCCGCGCGCGAGCGCCACTGCGACCAGGCGAAGCCGGCCACCGCGATAGCACCGATGACCAGCGTGAAGACGTCGTACCCCTGGCCGCCCAGCAGTCCGTTGAGGAAGCCGTTGGCCACGTTCTGGTACTCGCGCGGGAACGGCGACAGCGAGATGTTGTCCAGCACCCGCAACGTCAGGCCGCGGAAGAGCAGCATGCCGGCCAGCGTCACGATGAACGCGGGGATGCCGACATACGCCACCCAGAACCCGTGCCACACGCCGACCAGCAGGCCGACGCCGAGCGCGGCGAGCAGCCCCATCCACCACGGCTGGCCCTCACGGATCACCACGATCGCGGAGACGGCTCCCGTCAGGGCGACGACCGAGCCGACGGAGAGGTCGATGTGCCCGGCGACGATCACGATGATCATGCCGAGCGCCAGGATCAGCACGTAGGAGTACTGCAGGACCAGGTTCGTGACGTTGCCCGGCTGGAGCAGCATGCCGTCGGTCAGGATCGCGAAGAGGACGACGATCGCGACGAAGGCGATGTAGATGCCGGAGGTGCGCAGGTTGCGCGTGAAAAGGTCCCGCACGTCCGCGAGCGCGCTCATCGGACTGC
>Ga0194136_1001323_pt1 | contig 12348 bp, 7 predicted proteins | sample TARM_MetaG_T3A_1_FD_134023 | JGI IMG/M metagenome (GOLD analysis project Ga0194136, IMG submission 134023) | Freshwater microbial communities from Pennsylvania, USA, analyzing microbe dynamics in response to fracking - TARM_MetaG_T3A_14 (version 2) | ecosystem: Environmental > Aquatic >...
ACTGAAGACGCTGTTCGGTTAGTACAACAAACCTATGGCCAGGATTTTTTTCTGTTTGTAGGCGTTCTTCGGTATTACAAAGGCCTACACAATCTTATTGAAGCGGCAACGATTAACGGGTTGCCCGTTGTCATAGCCGGAGATGGGCCGGAACGTGAACGCCTCAAAGCCATGGCCAAACACGCCGGCGCCACAAACATCCAGTTTGCAGGCTATGTCTCTGATGATATCAAGCAAGCCCTCTTTCAATGTTCAAGAGCCGTTGTTTTCCCGTCCAGCGAGCGCTCAGAAGCATTCGGTGTAACTCTCCTGGAGGGCCAGATCAACAGCAAACCTCTTATCAGCTGCGAAATTGGCACAGGCACAAGCTACGTAAACAAACATAGGGAAACCGGTATTGTGGTACCACCACATAACCCCTCCGCACTTGCTAATGCCATGAGCGAACTCTACAACCAGCCACTACAGGCAACGGCGATGGGCGAAGCTGCAAAGCAGAGAATGGAAGCATTATTCAACGGCCATGAAGTTGGCCAAGCCTATCTGGAGCTCTATCGCCAACTCATCGATGAGTAACGTTTCAACAAAGATTCAAGGATGCAAATTCATGACAACGAGCAATCGAATCCTGCCAGTGCTACTCGCAGGCGGAAACGGCTCCCGCCTATGGCCACTTTCCAGAACGCTGATGCCCAAGCAATTTATTCGCCTGACCGGCGAACAAACCATGCTGCAACAAACACTGGCACGCACGCGTGGCTTGCGGACCAAGGCGCCTGTTGTTGTCTGTAATAACGAACACCGCTTTATAGTGGCAGAGCAGGCCAGAGAAGCCGAATTCGAGCTCGAAAGCATTATGCTGGAACCGTTTGGGCGCAATACGGCCCCGGCCATTGCCCTGGTTGCCATGCAGCAGTTGGCCAAAAATGAAGACCCCTTGTTGCTGGTTTTGCCCTCCGACCACCTGATTGATGACGATGAGCGATTTGTGGAGTTGATCCAGCAAGGCGCGGAAGTGGCTGCTGACGATCAGTTAGTGACCTTTGGTATTGTTCCCACTGGTCCGGAAACCGGTTTTGGCTACATCGACGCGGGCAGTGCGTTGAGTGCGGATGAAAAAGCGTTCAGGGTAAGCCGGTTTGTCGAAAAGCCCGATCAAAAAACAGCCGAAGAATTTATTGCTGCCGGTAATTTTTACTGGAACAGTGGCATGTTCGTCTTTAAAGCATCGGTTTACCTGGAGGAGCTTAAAACTTCCCGGCCGGACATCTATGAGGCGTGTGAGCAAGCAGCCAACGCCATGGAAAAAGACGCCGACTTTGATCGCGTGCCTGCAGATGTCTTTCAGGTCTGCCCGGATGAATCCATCGACTACGCAGTTATGGAGAAAACGGCCCGAGCTGCTGTGGTGCCTTTCGACTCTGGGTGGAACGATCTTGGCTCTTGGTCCGCCTTGTGGGAGATTGAAGGAAAAGATGAGGCGGGCAACGTTTGTATCGGCGATGTGGTCGTTGAGGGTGCAAAAAACTCATACATCCGCAGTGAAACCCGGATGGTCGCAGCGGTGGGCATGCAGGATGTGGTCATTGTTGAAACCAAAGACGCCGTATTGGTCGCCCACAAGGATTCCGTGCAAGACGTTAAGAAAATCGTTCAGCAGATCAAAGACAGTGATCGAAACGAGCATCATGCCCATGTCCAGATCTATCGGCCTTGGGGGGATTATGAATCCATTGACGAAGGCCATCGCTTCCAAGTTAAACGCATTACCGTAAAGCCCGGAGAGAAGCTTTCATTGCAGATGCACTACCACCGGGCCGAACACTGGGTTGTTGTAAAAGGTACAGCCATTGTTGAGTGCAACGGTGAGGAAAAGCTGCTTACTGAGAACCAGTCAACCTTTATTCCCATTGGTGCGACCCATCGGCTAACCAATCCGGGGAAAATGCCCCTAGAGCTGGTTGAAGTTCAATCCGGCGCCTATGTGGGAGAGGATGACATCGTTCGGTTTGAGGACACGTATGGGCGCTCTTAAAGCTCTCTGGGCATACCGCCACTTTGTGGTAAGTTCCATTCGAAACGAGCTGGTCAGCCAATTTGCGCGCAGTAAACTTGGCGGATTATGGATGATTATTAATCCCTTGGCGCAAGTCGCCATTTACGCACTCATCCTGTCCAATGTACTGGCCGCAAAACTGCCCGGCGTGGAAGGGCAATACGCTTATGCGATTTACCTTATCGCGGGGCTTCTGGCCTGGACCTTGTTTAGCGAAATCGTCAGCCGCAGCACAAACCTGTTCATCGCACAGGGTAACCTCCTAAAGAAGATGAGCTTCCCCCGAATAACGCTGCCAGCAATTACGATGGGGTCCAGTGTTCTCAATAACATTCTGTTGTTTATCGCGGCACTGGGAGTGTTTCTGCTTCTGGGCCACCAGTTCACGCCCGCTATGTTTTGGCTTCTGCCATTGGCAGTTGTAGTGGCAGCCTTTGGGGTAGGTCTGGGCCTCACGCTTGGCGTACTGAATGTTTTTTTACGGGATGTCGGCCAATTCATAACCATTGTTCTGCAAATGTGGTTCTGGTTCACGCCAATTGTGTACCCCGCCACAATAATTCCGGAACAGTATCGCCACCTGCTGGATTTCAATCCCATATATCCTCTGACCCACGCATACCAGCAGGTACTGGTTTACGGGCAAACGCCAAGTTTTGATGGCATGGTCACTACTATCGGAATAGTACTGGCGCTTTTGGCAACCGGGTTTTTTCTGTTTCGTCGAGCTTCTGAAGAAATGGTGGATGTACTATGAGCCTGCTTTCAGTGGAGAACGTTGGAAAAGCTTTTCGTGCGTATAGCAGCGAATGGCATCGCTTTGCTCGATGGTTTGGCGTACCACTGAAGCCCGCGGAAGAAGTATGGGTACTCCGGCACATCAGCTTCGATGTGCGGGTTGGCGAAGCGGTTGGGCTCATCGGTCAGAACGGGGCAGGCAAAAGCACCCTGTTAAAAATGATTACCGGTACAACGCAGCCCTCAGAGGGGCAGGTCCAGGTAAATGGACGAATTTCCGCCATTCTTGAGCTGGGCATGGGGTTCAATCCGGAATTGAGTGGGCGTGAAAACGTTCGCCATGCTGCCGGGCTGATGGGGTTCAATGCCCAGCAGATTGAACAGGCGCTGCCAAACATCGAAGCCTTTGCAGAAATCGGAAGCTATTTTGATGAGCCAGTGCGCACCTACTCCAGCGGTATGCAGATGCGGGTAGCCTTTGCGGTGGCAACCGCCTGGCGTCCTGAAATTCTGATCGTGGATGAAGCGCTCTCCGTTGGAGACACCTATTTCCAACATAAAAGCTTCGACCGAATTCGCAAGTTCCGTGAACAGGGCACCTCTCTCATCATCGTGTCGCATGACCGGGGCGCCATCCAGACCCTTTGTGATCGCGCTATCCTTCTGGAACAAGGGGCAGTCATCAAGGATGGCGACCCAGAAGAGGTATTCGATTTCTACAATGCGCTCATCGCAGAAAAAGAAAACAGCACGGTGGAAGTAAGAAAGCTCGAAAACGGTAAGGCTCAAACCACTTCAGGCACCGGTGAAGCGACCGTGGAGGAGATTGCTCTCTACAACAGCAAGGGTGAGCCTGCGGAGTTCATCGGTGTTGGTGAGCAAGTGACATTGAGAATCCGGGTTAAAGTTAACCATACCATTGAAAGCCTGGTGCTGGGTTATGGCATCAAGGATCGGCTGGGCCAAGTCATGTATGGCACCAATACGTGGCATACGGAACAGGTATTGAATAACCCCCATGCCGGAGAGGAATTTTTGTATTCACTGGCCTTTCCCGCCAATTTAGGCGTCGGGACCTATTCCATCCAAACAGCACTGGTCGATCGTGATACCCACCTGACAGCGAACTATGAGTGGCGCGACATGGCGCTCGTGTTCAATGTGATCAATATCGACAAGCACCAATTTGCGGGATGCTTGTGGAACGAACCGGAAATTACCATCGAGTCGGCAAACTAATGAGTTTTATTTCCTACGCGCAGAATTTTGAAGACGTGATGCTTTGGCGTGCACTCAAGCACATCGAGCAGGGTTTCTATATTGATGTTGGTGCCTGGTCACCGGATACCGATTCCGTTACCCGTGCTTTCTACAACAAGGGCTGGCACGGCATCAATGTTGAACCCAATCCAGAGCTTTACGAACAGCTGGAAGCGAGCCGCCCGCGCGATGTCAACCTGAAAGTGGCCATCGGCAATGTAGAAGGCTCTATGACCATGAATTTTCTGACCAACTCTGGCCTATCCACCCTCGATGATGCCATCGCCCAACAACATCAGGCAGCTGGGTGGGAGACATCGCGCCGAGACGTGGAGGTCAAAACTCTGGGTTCCATCTGGCAACAACATGTTCCCGACAGCCAACCCGTCCATTTTCTTAAAGTGGACGTCGAAGGGTTTGAAGAGGCCGTCCTACGCGGCAACGACTGGGCACGATATCGCCCCTGGGTGGTCGTGCTTGAAGCCACTCTGCCCATGTCGCAGGTCGAATCCCATGAGGACTGGGAGCCCATCTTGCTGAAGGCCGGGTACAAATTCGTCTACGCCGACGGCCTTAATCGTTTTTATGTTGCCGAAGAACATGCCGATCTACTACCGGCCTTTAAATATCCACCGAATGTCTTTGACGAATTTATTCTAGCTACAAAACAAGAGCTAGAGGTACAGACTCAGCAGGCCGAAGCCAGGACCCATGACGCCAATGAGCGGACGGCGCAGGCAGTTGAAGCAATCAGTACCCTGACCCGACACGCCGAATCACAGGGTTGGCAACTGCACAAAGCGACGAAAAAGGCACAAACCCTCCAGCAACAATTGAATGAAGCCTCAACCCGCGCTGCCGCCGAACAGGCGCGTGTGGAAGTTTTGCAGCCCCGGCTTGATCGTGCCGAGCAACGAGTCGACGCATTGGAGCGTGAGATGGCTGATAGCCGCTTACAGGCGGAGGAAAAAGTAACCACTTTATCCCAACAGTTGGAAATTCAGAGCCGCCAACTGCAGGAAACGACGGAAAAGGTACAGACTCTTCAACGACAATTGAGCGAAGCCTCAATCCACGCCGCTGCCCAACAGGCGCGTGTGGAAGAGCTCACGGCGCAGTCTTGTGAAAAGGAGCAAGCAATAGAGGTAAAACAGTCAGAGCTTGAACAACTGCATGCCCACAGTCAGTGGCTGCAGAATGAGTGGGATGCCGCCAAGGCGAAGATCGACGAACTCAACCACTCCTCTCACCACTGGTGGACGGTTGCCGACGGACTGAACCACGAACTGCAGTCGGTCTATCGCAGTAAATCGTGGCGAATCACCTGGCCATTGCGAAAAATGATGCAACTCCTCAAGTGGTTGTTGTGGATTCCCGTTCGAGTAGTTGTCGGCCTGGTGAGACTACCGAAAAGGGCCGCGCGGTATCTCTTGGCAAAGACCATTGCCTTTGCTCTGCAGCATGAGGGCGTCAAACATCGTGTCAGGCGATGGCTGTATCGCCATCCCAGATTGGAGGCACATCTTCGCGCGTTCGCTCGGACGCGTGGGTTGATTCATGGCCCGATGCCCTTCACACAACACCGTGCCGGCTCTGAGGTAGGAGTGAGGGCGCAGGCTGTCGCGACGCCGCAAGACGTGAACGACTCGGCTGAAGTCCATCTTGCCGAAACACTCACACCCAGGGCGCGCCAAATCTATGCGGACCTGAAAGCAGCCATAGAGAAGAACAAGCAGGAGACCGCCTGATGCGCATTGTCATTGATATGCAAGGGGCACAGACAGAAAGCCGATTTCGCGGGATAGGCCGTTACACCCTGGCCTTTGCCCAAGCCGTGGCTCGAAACCGTGGAGAGCACGACATCATCCTCGCCCTCTCGGGTCTATTTCCCGATACTATCGAGCCCATCCGCTCTGCGTTCGACGACCTGTTGCCGCAGGAGAATATCCGCGTCTGGCATGCACCCGGCCCGGTGAAGGAGGAACAACCCGGCAACGATGCCCGGCGCGAAATGGCGGAACTCATCCGTGAAGCCTTTTTGGCAGGCCTCCAGCCAGATGTTATCCATATCACAAACATATTCGAAGGCTATGAGGACGATGCCGTCACCAGCATTGGCCGATTCGACACTGCAACGCCGGTGAGCGTCACCCAGTATGACCTCATTCCACTGCTGAATCCGGAGCACTATCTCAAGCCCAATCCAGGTTACGAGCAGCACTACCTGCGAAAAGTCGAATACCTCAAGAAGGCGGCTCTGCATCTGGCGATCTCCGAGTTTTCCTCTCAGGAGGGCATAAACGCTCTCGGTACACCAAACGGTAAAACCATTGCCATATCCGCGGCGCAGGATTGCCACTTCCAACCCCGAACCATCAACGACAAAACCGCCAATCAGCTCCGCAACAAATTCGGTATTATCCGCCCTTTCGTCTTGTACACCGGCGGTTCGGATGAGCGCAAGAACCTGCCACGCTTGATCGAGGCCTACGCCGCGTTGCCCGTCCGCCTGCGTAAGGCCCATCAGTTGCTCTTTGCCGGCAAGATACCTGAAGGCAACATCCCACGCCTCAAGGATATTGCCCGGTCAGCTGGGTTAAGGAGCGACGAACTCCTGTTTATCGGCTATGTCTCTGACGAAGAATTGATCCAGCTTTATAACCTCTGCCAACTCTACGTCTTCCCTTCATGGCATGAAGGTTTCGGTCTGCCAGCACTTGAGGCTATGGCCTGCGGCGCTCCGGTCATTGGTGCCAACGCCAGTAGCTTGCCGGAAGTGATCGGATGGGAGGGGGCGCTCTTCGACCCTTTCGATGTCGAAGCGATTATCGCCAAGCTTACCCAGGCTCTGGAAGATGAAGGTTTTCGCAATCGCCTGCGCGAACATAGTCTGAATCAAGCGAAGAAGTTCTCCTGGGATGAGACAGCTAAGCGAGCGATCGTAGCCATGGAAAACCTGCACGCAACTCGCCCAATAGCTCCAGCAGTCAGAACCGGTGATAGACCGCGCCCGAGGCTTGCTTATGTGTCGCCCTTGCCCCCGGAACGAACCGGCATCGCGGACTACAGCGCCGAACTGCTGCCAGAATTGGCAAGGCACTACGAGATCGAGGTCATCGTAACGCAAGAGGCCATCGACGACCCGTGGATCAAGGACAATTGTCCCGTGCGCTCGGCACAATGGTTTGTGGAGCATGCCGATCAGTACGACAGGGTTCTGTATCATTTCGGCAACTCGGCGTTTCACCAGCACATGTTTGTTCTGCTCAAGGCCATTCCCGGGGTTGTGGTATTGCACGACTTTTTCCTCTCGGGCGTCGTGGCCCATATGGACGTCAATGGATTTGCGCCGGGGCGGTGGGCAGAGGAGTTGTATTTCAGTCACGGTCACAAGGCGCTTTATGACCGCTTTCATAACGATGATATGGCGGATGTGGCATGGGAGTACCCGTGCAGTTTGAGTGTCATTCAGAACAGCCTGGGGCTTATCGTTCACTCGCCGAACACGCTTCGGCTCGCCCGCCAATGGTATGGGGGGGAGGCCGATGACTGGGCGGTAATTCCTCTTATGCGCGATTCCCGAATCCACACGGATCGGGCGGAACCCCGCAAGGCGTTGGGTCTGGGTGCCGACGACTTTCTGGTGTGCACGTTTGGTATGTTGGGGCCCACCAAACTCAATCATCGTCTCTTGGAGGCGTGGCTGGAGTCTGCGCTGGCGCGCGATGGATCCTGCCATCTCGTCTTTGTCGGCGAGAACCATGGTGGTGACTACGGGCAGGAGCTGCTCAACGGGATACGTAAAGGTAAAGCAAAGGGCAATATCCGTATCACCGGTTGGGCGGACAGGGAGGTATTCCAACAGTACCTAGCCGCCGCAGATGCCGCTGTCCAGTTGAGGGCTCTATCACGTGGTGAAACCTCAGCCGCTGCGCTTGATTGCATGAATTACGGCCTGCCGACCATCGTCAATGCCAACGGAAGCATGGCCGATCTGAACGAGGACGCGGTTTGGAAACTTCCGGATGAGTTCAGTGACAGTGAGTTGGTTGATGCCCTCGAGAAGCTATGGCGATCGCCAGAACAGCGCCGCCAATTAGGCAAGCTTGCTCGCGAGCGTATACTTAGGCATCACGCCCCGGACGCCTGTGCCCGGCAGTATGCCGAAGCGATAGAGACCATCTATTCGAGTACAGCCAACGGTTTGCCTGGGTTGATTCAATCGCTCGCAGAAAAGCCGGACCTTGCGCTTTCGGAAGCGGAGATGGTGCAGTCGGCCGAGGCCTTGGCCTTAAATCATCCCCTCCCCACACGGACTAAACGGCTATACCTGGATGTGACCGCTACCTGCCGTAACGATCTCAAAACAGGCATTGAGCGGGTAGCACGGGCCCTGACCCTGGCGTTGCTCGAATCGCCACCAGCGGGTTTTCGCGTCGAGCCCATCTATCTCAATCAAGAAAACGGTAGGTGGCTATACCGCCATGCCCGGCGATACACACTTGGGCTCTTGGGGTGTCCGAAAGAAGGCCTTGACGATGACGTGATAGAGCCGGAAGCGGGGGATGTGCTCTTGGGGCTGGATCTTTCCGGAGACATGCTGTTACAGGCAGAAAAGTCTGGACTGTTCAAGGGTTTACGAAATCGCGGCATTGAGGTGTGGGCTACGGTGTTCGATCTGCTCCCCGTTCGCTTGCCAGAAGTATTCCCCCCGGGCGCGGACGAGGGACATCATAAGTGGCTATCGACAATTTCCAGCTTTGATGGGGCCGTTTGCATCTCAAAAGCCGTCGCTGATGATTTGCGTGCTTGGCGAAATGAAAGAAGCATAAAGGAGCTTCACCGCCGCCCATTTTCGATTGGCTGGTTCCACCTAGGGGCCGATGTCGGAAATTCTGTACCCTCAACTGGTACGCCGCCAGAAGCAGAAGGAGTTTTGAAAAACCTGAGGTCACGTCCGACTTTTTTGATGGTTGGAACGATCGAACCACGTAAAGGCTACCTGCAAGTGTTGGATGCCTTCGAGCAACTTTGGAGTGAGGGAGTAGAAGTCAATCTGGCAATCGTAGGACAAGAAGGGTGGAAAAACGGGGTTCCAGATCATATGCGTCGAAATATCCCGCTGACTGTCGATAGACTTCGGTCAAACCAGCAACGCGATAAACGCCTCTTCTGGCTCGATGGCATCAGCGACGAATACTTGGAAAAGGTCTACGCTGCCGGCGCCTGTCTGATCGCAGCCTCTTACGGCGAAGGCTTCGGCTTGCCGCTTATCGAGGCGGCACAACACAAGTTGCCCATTATCGCGCGGGATATTCCAGTGTTCCGTGAAGTAGCGGGTGATCATGCTTACTATTTCGATGGCGAAGATTCTGATGAACTTGCGATCGCCATCAGAAACTGGCTCGCACTTTATGAAAAAGGCAAGCACCATACCTCAGACAAAATGCCCTGGCTCACCTGGAAAGATAGTGCTGTCCAGCTATTGAATCTCCTGATCGGCGATTCCGAACTCAATGCGACACTGAACGCCCAAATGGGTTCTAAAACGGAGCGTAACCTTGTGCATGACACTTAAGCTACAAAAACGCCCCATTACATAATTTCTATCAGTAAAATCAATCCAGAAGGAAATGTAGTGAAAAAAGCAATCATCACCGGTATAACCGGTCAAGACGGCGCCTATCTCGCCGAACTGCTACTAGAGAAAGGGTACACCGTCTATGGCGCTTTCCGCCGTACCGCCTCCGTCAACTTTTGGCGCATTGAAGAACTGGGTATTGACCAGCACCCGAACCTTCACCTGGTGGAATACGATCTGACGGATCTCTCCTCGAATATCCGTTTGCTTCAGCAAACGGAAGCGACAGAGGTCTACAACCTGGCGGCACAAAGCTTCGTCGGTGTCTCTTTTGATCAGCCCCTCACTACAGGTGACATCACCGGGCTCGGTCCCGTACATCTTTTGGAAGCAATCCGGATCGTAAATCCCAAAATCCGGTTCTACCAAGCGTCAACATCCGAGATGTTCGGCAAGGTGCAGGCAATTCCCCAGAAAGAAGACACGCCATTCTATCCCCGTAGTCCCTATGGCGTGGCCAAGTTGTATGCCCACTGGATGACCATTAACTATCGGGAATCCTATGGCATCTTCGGTACCAGTGGCATCCTGTTCAACCATGAGTCACCGCTGCGCGGTCAGGAATTTGTGACTCGTAAAATCACCAACTCTATCGCCCGTATCAAGCTGGGCAAGCAGGATGTGCTGGAGCTTGGCAACATGGATGCAAAGCGTGACTGGGGTTACGCCAAGGATTATGTCGAAGGCATGTGGCGTATGTTGCAGGTCGACGAGCCTGACACCTACGTCTTGGCAACCAACCGAACCGAGACCGTTCGCGATTTCGTTTCACTCGCCTGCAAAGCAGCTCATATTGATATTGAATGGCAAGGTGAAGGCGAAGCTGAAAAAGCGATTGATACAGCCACAGGCAAAACCATTGTCGCGGTTAACCCTCGCTTCTACCGCCCGGCTGAGGTGGACCTGTTAATTGGCGATCCATCAAAAGCCCGTGAAAAGTTGGGTTGGGAACCCAAAACCACGCTTGAAGAGCTCTGCCAGATGATGGTTGAAGCAGATCTTCGCCGCAATAAGATCGGATTCTCGTTCTGATGAGTAAACGTGTACTGGTTACCGGCAGCAAAGGGTTTACCGGCCGATACCTTGTAGCGGAGCTGGAAAGTGCGGGCTATGAGGTAATGGGGCTGGGCAGCCACCCCTCAGATGCCCCTGGCTACGTTCAAGCGGATTTGACGGACTCTGAGGCATTGAAAAACGCCTTGGCATCCGTTCAGCCGGATGTAGTAGTGCATTTGGCTGCGTTGGCCTTTGTTGGCCATGGTGACCCGAACGCGTTCTATCGGGTAAATCTGATGGGCACACGCAACCTGCTTGAGGCCTTGGCAACCTCCGGCAAAACGCCTGAAAGCGTATTGATTGCGAGCAGCGCCAATGTCTATGGCAATCAGGCGGAGGGTGTTTTGGATGAACAAACCCCGGCGGCTCCAGCGAATGATTACGCTGTCAGCAAGCTGGCCATGGAATACATGGCAAAAACCTGGCTGCCCAAGCTGCCCATTACCTTGGTACGCCCGTTCAACTATACGGGTATAGGCCAGACTGAAAACTTCCTACTGCCGAAAATCGTGTCTCACTTTAGGCGTAAGGCGGATGTGATCGAGCTTGGCAACCTGGATGTCTGGCGCGATTTCAGTGATGTGCGTGCCGTGGTTCAGGCGTACCGCAAGTTGATAGAGAAGGGGCCGGTCGGAGAAACCTTCAATGTGGCCTCCGGTAAAACGCATTCTCTGCGTGAAGTGCTGGCACTGTGTACCGAGCTGTCCGGCCATGAGCCGGAGGTGCAGGTAAACCCGGCCTTTGTGCGGGCCAACGAGGTGAAAACCCTGTGTGGCGATGCCACGAAGCTGCGTGAATGCATCGGTGAGTGGGACACGCCAGAACTAAAAGACACCCTGCGCTGGATGCTGGAAGGTAACGATTGAAAGTTATTCTCTCGGTAGAGCCCGTCAGGTTCCCCCTTACCGGCATTGGCCGCTATGCCTATGAGCTGGCCAAAGGCATGCAGACCAGTGATGAAATCACAGAGCTGAAGCTGTTTTCCGGCTCTCGCTTTTTGCCGGGACTGCCGGAGCCGGCCAGCGAATCTGGCAATAGCCACGGACTGAAACGCCTGGTGCAGAAAAGTGCCCCGGCCATGGCAGCCTATGGGCGGCTGATGCCCTTGTTACGCAAACAGGCTCTGAAAGGCTACGACGATTTCATTTACCACGGACCGAACTTCTTCCTGCCCCCGTTTCCTGGCCGCAAAGTGGCCACTTTCCACGACCTTTCGCCTTTCAAGTGGGCGGAGTGCTTTGATCCCGTGAAGGTGCGTTACTTGCAGAAAGAGTTGGAAAAGACGCTAAACACAGCCGATGCCCTGATTACCGACTCGGAATACACCCGCCGGGAACTGGCCGAATTCGCGGGTTGGCCTATTGAAAAGATCCACGCTGTCCCCCTCGCAGCTGGCCCGGAGTTTCGACCAAGAAACGAGGACGAAGTTCGTCCATTATTGAGGCGCTACGGCCTTGGGTACCAGGGCTACAGCCTGTTTGTGGGCACCATTGAGCCCCGCAAGAACATTATCAGGCTGCTCGATGCTTATGAGTTATTGCCCAAAGCTATCCGTGAAAAATGGCCCCTGATACTCACAGGGTACCGTGGCTGGAAA
>Ga0194136_1001327_pt1 | contig 12339 bp, 10 predicted proteins | sample TARM_MetaG_T3A_1_FD_134023 | JGI IMG/M metagenome (GOLD analysis project Ga0194136, IMG submission 134023) | Freshwater microbial communities from Pennsylvania, USA, analyzing microbe dynamics in response to fracking - TARM_MetaG_T3A_14 (version 2) | ecosystem: Environmental > Aquatic >...
GAAGAGCTTTGGGTGAAACTGGGCAAACCGGAAGGCATTTCCTACGTTGCATGGCCAACTTATGATGAATCTTTCCTTGTCGAAGACGAGATCGAAGTCGTTTTCCAGATCAACGGTAAAGTGAAAACAAAAGAAATGGTTCCTTTTGATATTTCCAATGATGACATGATCGCATTGGCATTGGAAAACAGTGTCATCAAAGAAGGCATCGAAGGCAAAACCGTCAGAAAAACCATCGCCATCCCAGGCAAATTGGTCAATATTGTAGCGAATTAATCTGAAAAAGAATAGAGAGAAAGAACACTCCAGCTGGTGTTCTTTCTCTCTATTTGAATTCTGCCAGTTTGGACGGAATGCCGGCAAATCTTCTAAAAAGAAAATATCCATTTCCGGCAACAATTGCATCATCAAGAATTCTTCTTTTAATGGTTGGTAGCTGCGCTGACACTAAATTGAATGACCGTTTTCTTCGATAATTGAGTAGATTGCTTTTTTTGTTATACTAAATGTATCTAGATCCGCTTGAGAAATTGGACACCATTTCTTTCGGAACTACTGAATAAGCGAAGGTATGCTTAAACGAATCCAATGCAGTACAATTTCCCTCAATCTTGTGATCAACTCTTTTTTGAAAACAGCGAGTGATTTTGATAGGTTCAACATGTCTATTCCTCCTGGTAATGTAAAAATAAAGTAAAGATAAAAGAAAAGGAGGATGACTTATCTTTTCTTTTCGGATGCATTGATGCGGCTCACAAACACTCACTATATTTCAAAATATTTCAAAAAAATACTGCACGGATTTATTTCACGATTAAAACTACGCGTGTCCTTAACGCATTCATAAGTAGTTAGAATTGGTGTTTAGTCATCCAGGGCATTATAATTAGAAATGTAGGGGCGTACTTTGATGCCACAGATCTTAGTAAGCGTAATTTATCAAACGGTCTAAAGAAGAGGTGCCAATCCTGAAATCACTTTGAATGCTTATCGGAGAAAGCAGGCTAGGATATGAAAAACAAGCATCAATTAGTGTGGGGTGTGATCCTGTTGGGTGCAATAGCCATACTGATTGGGTACAGCATTTGGTTATTTATGTTCGCAAAAAGTACTGAAACAGTCGTTTACAATCAGGGGTATTACAACAGCGGCATGATGGGTGGCAGAGTCAACAGCAGCGGTGAACAATTGACGCCCGACCAGATTCTGGCGGATGTGGAAAATTATTTGGAGGGTTATGGAAATAACCTTCAAGTGGCGGATATTTTTGTATTTACCGATGCGGATTACTATGTTTCGGTTGAAGAGAAAGATACCGGCAGAGGGGCAATCGAACTCTTGGTCAATCCTTATACGGGGCAGATTTACCCCGAACCGGGTCCCAACATGATGTGGAATGAGAAATACAGCATGATGATGGGAGACTCCTTCCGCTATATTGCGAACGCAACATATACACCAAATGTGAATCGTACAGAAGCAGTCAAAATTGCGGATGATTTTGTGAAGAGTCAGTTGGGGGAAACTTTTTCGGTTCCGGGTGATGGGCATGCGTTTTATGGTTATTACACTTTTCATATCGAGGAAGACGGCAAAGTAATCGGGATGCTCAGTGTCAATGACCTTACCGGAGAAGTTTGGTACCATGATTGGCATGGCGATTTGGAACAAGTGATTTCTGAACATTAGCAGAAGGGGAGCGGAAAAAATGATGAATTATTATGGATATAACATGATGGGTGGATGGGGAATTTTCATGATGATCATCCTGGTAATCTTAATAGTTATCATCGTATATGCGGTGATGAAACTAGTCCAGGGGGGCAGTAATGCTGGCACAACTTCAAATGGCCGAGATGAAGCACTTGAAATCCTTAATCAGCGTTATGCAAAAGGAGAACTTTCGGACGAAGAATATCAGCAAAAGAAGAAATTATTGAACGACTAAAGGGGAAATCCGAAGTTTTATACTTGAATTGAATTTTTTCAATATATATGATGATTATAAGCCACTAATATCAAAAAGAGGCTAGGACAAAACTAACTAATGCTAATAAAAAAAGGTTCCAATCACCGAATCGTGGTGGTTGGAACCTTTTTCTGAGGACCAAGATGCAGATTTCCAGCTAAAGAGGGTTTTAGTTTTTTTAGCAATAAAAGGAACCAAGAATAAAGCAAAAAACTGCTTCATTTGACAAGCTGCATAGCTCGGTATATAATATATCAAACATGAACAACCATTCATATGTAAAGTAGAATTGTTTCTCATTTAGGCAAAATAAATTATATTTTCAGGAAGGTGACAGAAATGGAAAATGTTAAAAAACAACACTCCCACGAAACTCACGATCACAAGAGCAATAACAATCAAAACCACGATCATGAACATGGGAAAATGCCCATTGTCATGTATTTCATTGGGTTAGCCTTAGCACTGGTTGCATTGGTTTTAAGTGAAGAATATGTGGTACTGCAAAATATTTTATTTTTAATTGCAACAATCAGTGCGGGTTATCATGTCATTATTCTTGAAGGCATTGGAGAAACGGTTGAGAACACTAAGATAAAAAAGAGGTTTAACCCTAACTCTCATATTTTAATGGGATTGGCAGCCATTGGTGCTTCCCTGATGGGCAATTTTTGGGAAGGAACGCTGCTGATTCTTATTTTTTCTGGGGCACATTTTTTGGAAGAATACGCTGAAGGACGAAGCAAAAGAGAAATCACAAAATTACTGGAAATGAATCCAACGACGGCTAGGCTAATTTTGCCTGATGGAAATACGAAAATCGTGGATGTTGCTGAATTAAAAGTAGGTGATCAACTTCAAGTATTAAACGGTGACCAAGTACCCATTGATGGAGTGATTTTGTCTGGTGCCACATCCATTGACGAATCTTCCATTAATGGGGAAAGCATACCAAAAGAGAAGGCGCAAGGAGACATAGTCTTTGGGAGTACGATTAATGGAACCGGGACTTTTACGATGAAAGTTACGAAGGAGAATAAAGATACTGTTTTCTCCAAAATCTTACAACTCGTCAATCAAAACCAAGAGAATCAAACAAGAGCGGCTAGTATTATTCAGAAGTTTGAACCAAGATATGTTAGTTTTGTTTTGATTGCAGTCCCACTCTTCATTTTGTCTACTCCCGTTTTATTTCATTGGACATGGTCCGAAAGTATTTACAGAGGTTTAGTTCTTTTAGTGGCAGCTTCCCCTTGTGCTTTGGCAGCAAGCACCGTCTCCGCGACTCTGTCCGCAACATCTAATTTGGCTAAACGAGGCGTGCTTTCCAAAGGAAGTACCTTTCTCTCCCAATTAGCGGATATTGATGCCATTGCCTTCGACAAAACCGGGACCCTTACACGGGGGAAACCGGAAGTCACTAATTACTATTTTGCTGATTCTGTGAATGAGGAACAGGTCATTGATATCGTAGTGTCTCTTGAAAAAGGATCCAATCACCCCCTAGCAAATGCTATCTTAGGAAAATTTGAAGCCAAAAATATCCTAAACATCGATGTGACTAATCAGATCGGAAAAGGTCTGACAGGTGACTATAACGGAAAAAATTATCGTATCGGGAAACCGAGTTCTTTCGAGGCAGTCCCGGATGAGTATATTCGTTTGAACAACGAATGGTCTTCACAAGGAAATACAGTTGTCTATGTAGCAGAAGATGAAAAAGTGATTGGGGTTATTGCCCTAATGGATATTCCGAGCGAACATGCCAAAGAAACCATTGATTACTTTAAGAAACTAGGTATTCATACTACTTTGATTACGGGTGACTCTGAAATGACAGGGAAAGCTGTTGGCGATCAGTTAGGGGTAGATGAAGTGCTCGCAAATGTTATGCCTGAAGACAAATCAAATGTTATTAGTGAACAAAAAGAAAAATATGGCGTGATTGCAATGGTGGGAGACGGTGTGAATGATGCGCCAGCCCTCGTGAAGGCAGATGTTGGAATTGCGATGGGAGATGGTACTGATGTTGCGGTAGACGTATCTGATCTCGTTTTAATGCAAAATAATCTATCAAAATTAGTCCAAGCACATAAAATTTCTAAAAAAATGAACAAAGTGATTTGGCAAAATATTTACTTTTCCATGGCCGTCGTGGTCTTCTTAGTTATCGTTAGCCTCTTAGGGTTGGCTGATATTGCGATTAGCGTAATTATTCATGAAGGAAGCACTATCGTTGTAATTCTGAATGGTCTACGATTATTGATCTCTAATCAATCAGTAAAGTAAATTAACACGAGTTGATTCTTAATTGAACATTACTTTTTGTATAGGAAGAATATAACCAATATTGGAATTTATTTTTTGTTCATTTCAGAACCTAATAGTACTGACCATGATTTCATGTCCCAGTATATTCAAGGTATAGAACGAAGTAATAGTCTATATTCAAAAGCGAGGGAAAAAATAGAATTGATATGACTAAGCGTGCTAAGAACCTGCCGCCAGGCTTTGCGAGGACAGCTTCACCCGTAACATATAAGCCGTTTCGAACACTATTAGGACCCTAGTGTTCGAGAATGGCGATAAAATTGGCGCCTGCTGAACTTGGGGATATGCGAAAACACCTCCACTGACATACTTCTGTACCATTTTGGGACCATAATCAAATATCAGAAAAAATGAAAAAAGATGACCCCGATTGCTTATCGAAATCATCTTTCATGAGCCGCATGATAGTTTTATTAACTGTCTATTTTGTAAGCAGAAATCCACACGTGGTATTTTTTTCTTTGTTGTTTGTATTTTTGAAATGGGACTGTAACGTTTACCTTAAGGGATTATCAACACTTGACCGACACGGATAAGGTTCGGATTGGTTATGCCGTTAGCGTTCACGAGTTGCGTGATGGTTACTCCATAACGAAGCGCGATCGCATATAAAGTATCCCCGGCTTTGACTGTATAGGACGTTCCGGTTGTCGGCGTAGTTGGAGTCGTCGGCGTTCCGGTGCCAGGTATCGTCAATACTTGGCCGATACTGATCAGATTGGCGTTGGCGATGTTATTGGCGGTAACGATTGCTTGGACCGTCACACCATACCGCAAGGCGATGGCATACAGGGTATCCCCAGCTTTGACTGTGTAAGTTGTGCCGGTCGTCGGCGTTGTAGGAGTCGTCGGTGTTGTCGGCGTGCTTGTTCCCGGAATCGTCAACACTTGTCCGACGCGGATAAGGTTGGCGTTGGCGATGCCATTTGCGGTAACGATTGCTTGGACCGTCACACCATACCGCAAGGCGATGGCATACAGGGTATCCCCAGCTTTGACTGTATAGGACGTGCCGGTGGTCGGCGTTGTAGGAGTCGTAGGAGTAGTCGGTGTGTCTGTCCCTGGAATCGTCAACACTTGTCCGACGCGGATCAGGTTGGCGTTGGTAATGCCATTTGCATTAACGATCGCTTGGACCGTCACGCCATAACGCAAGGCGATGGCATAAAGGGTGTCACCCGCTTGGACGGTGTAGTTGGTTCCTGAACCTGTTCCCGGCGTGCTTGTGGTGTTCATAAGCTGAGAAAGAGTCACGAACGAGTAGCCCATCGCACGCAGCTGATCGATCATGTTCGGCAATGCGGTAGTCGTCCCGTTGGCGCCGTATCCAGCATGCATCAATACGATGGCTCCGGGAACGACATTGTTGATGACACGGTTGTAGATGTCAGTGGCGGAATTGCCTGTCCAGTCCAGCGTATCGATGGTCCATTGGAATGTGTAAGTGTAACCAGCGTTTCCGACTGTTTGCAGGACAGTACTGTTATAGGATCCGTAAGGAGCGCGGAAGAATGGTTTTGTGCTCTTGCCGGTGAGGTTTGTGATGATTGTTTCGGTGAGGTTGAGTTGGTTTGTCATCTCGGTCGTCGATATGGCTGTAAAATACGGATGATTATAGGAGTGGTTTCCAATATCATGGCCAGCTGCGACAATATTCTTGATTGCCTGCGGATGATTTTCAGCACCATGACCAGTGAGGAAGAAAGTGGCTTTTACATTATTGGCTGATAATGTGTTCAGAATTGATTGGATATAATATCCGTCCGATCCATCATCAAACGTTAAGGCAACAACCTTATTGGATGTAGAACCTTGGTAAATAATCTGCGAGGTAGCAGCCAAAGCAGGTGTTGCCGAAAAGGTGAAGAAAAGCAGGAGCGAAAGGATGACTCCGAATAAATGTCTGAACCCCTTTCTTGAGGTGTTCATTTTTATTCCTCTTTTCTATTGCAGTCTGAGCGAAACGGTTGACGTGAAAGCGTTGAAAGCCAAGTGCCTGTGAATTGTGATTTTGGCAAAAAAATGGACTGACTCAGTTCTTTTCCACACTTACATTTTACCATAAACGTTTGGGCGATGGTATGAAAACGCATGCAAAGAAATAGGGCGTTTATACTGGAAATGTCAGGGATTATTCTGAAATTGTTAGGATTTTGCAAAATAAGACTGCTATAGATTGAAAAAACCCGGATTTTTGGTAAAATACTTGAGTGATGGTATTATTATCTTTCATTCATCGGGAAGAAAGCAGGTTGCAAATGTCAACAGATAGAAAAATTAACGAAGAAAATGAAACAACCAACAATAAGATGGTGCAGGGGACTTTTTGGATGACTTTCGGGAGCATTTTTTCCCGCTTAATCGGCGCTCTCTACATCATCCCATGGAATGCCTTGATGGGATCGACGGATGCGGCCAACACGGCCAATGCCCTTTATTCGATAGGCTACACACCTTATCAACTATTCCTTTCGATCGGAATAGCAGGCTTTCCTGCAGCGATGTCCAAACAGGTGGCCCAATACAATGCAAAAAATCAATACCGCACCGGGATCGACATCTTCAAGAAGAGCATGTTTTTCATGATTTTGACGGGTGCCGTCAGTGCCGCATTGATGTACGGTTTGGCACCGATGATTGCTGAGAACAGCCCGGCTGCTTCGCCTGAAGACGGAGCATTGGTTATTCGGGCGTTGGCTCCGGCTTTATTGTTGGTGCCGGGAATGAGTTTGATGCGCGGTTTTTTCCAGGGCTATCAGGATATGGTGCCTTCAGCGATTTCACAAGTGTTCGAGCAGATCGGCAGGGTCGTGTATCTTTTGGGAGCCACCTACATCGTGATGCAACTTCTGGATGGCAGCATCGCTACTGCTGTTGCGCATTCCACTTTCGCAGCGTTTGTGGGCGCGATCGTTGCAACCATCATCCTTCTTTTTTATTACAAAAAGAAAATGGCGGAATATCAACCGTTGATCGCCAACAGTGAACCTTCCAGCAACATCCAGACGACTGCGGCCATCAAGAGCATGCTGCAGGAATCGATTCCGTTCATCCTGATCGGCTCAGGCATCACTTTCGCCAAGCTGATCGACCAAGTGACATTCAAACCGATGATGGAGAACCTGACGAGCTACTCCGGCAAAGAAATCGAGGATCTTTTCGGACTGTTCAGTTTCAACGCCGACAAATTGATCATGATCATCGTTTCATTGGCGGTCGGGATGGCCACAGCAGCGGTACCGCTGATTGCCGCCGAGTTCACGAAAGGCAACTTCCGTGTGCTGCAGAGCCAGGTGAGGGAGATCATCCAACTGTTCGCTTTCATCATGCTGCCGGCATCATTGGGGATGATGATCGTTTCAGAACCGATCTACAACGTGTTCTATCCGCTTCATCCGGTAGGTCCTACGCTATTGGCGGTATCGGCTCTGATGAGCATCGTTTTGGGACTGTTCACGGTTCTTGGATCGATTTTGCAGTCTTTGAGCCGACATAAGACAATGATCTCCTATCTGTTGGTTGGACTTGGGGTCAAAGTGGTCATGCAGTATCCGATGTTGGCATTGTTCGATACGGCCGGCGCATTGGTTGCGACGACGATCGGTTTCATCGTGACGGTGCTGTTGAGCGGATGGAAAATCTATCATCTGACCCATTTCGGGCTGGTTGACACGTTGAGAAAAACCGGGAAAATTTTGGCAGTCGCCTTGGTCATGACGGCCTGCGCATTCATCGCCTTGAAAGCCAGCATGCTGGTCATTCCGATCGACCGCAAGTTGACGGCACTTGTGGTTGTCGCCATCGTAGCGGCAGTCGGAGGGTTCGTCTACTTGTTCCTGACCCTGAAATTGCGCATCGCTGATGAGATTTTGGGTGCCAAAGCGAACGGCCTGCGCAGAAAAATGCGCATCAAATAAATAAACGAAACCGAAAAGCAGCCTTAGTGGGTGCTTTTTGGTTTATAGGGGAGATAAAATATGCGTTTGGATAAACTGTTGTCGAATTCCGGATTCGGATCCAGGAAAGAAGTCAAAGTGTTATTGAAAAAGAAATGGGTGACGGTCAATGGGGAAATTGAAACGAAAGCCGAGGCCAAAGTGGACAGCGAAAAGGACACAATTCTGGTCGGTGGCGATCCTGTCAGCTATCAGGAATACATTTACCTGATGATGAATAAACCACAGGGCGTCCTCAGTGCGACGGAGGATAATCACCAAAAGACGGTCATCGACCTGTTGGCTTTCGAACTGCATCAGCAGGAGCTCTTTCCCGTGGGCCGACTCGACAAGGATACGGAAGGATTGCTGCTGTTGACGAACGATGGCCAATTGGCGCATTTCCTATTGTCGCCGAAACGGCATGTGGACAAAATCTACTTTGCGGAGGTAGCCGGCCGGATGACGGAGGAAGACCAAAAAGCCTTTGCTGAAGGACTCATACTGGAAGATGGCTACCGTTGCCTACCGGCAAAACTGGAGCTCCTGCGCTATGATGAAGAAAAGGATTGCTCAGAGGTTGAGATCACGATCAAAGAAGGGAAGTTCCATCAAGTGAAACGGATGGTGATGGCCTGCGGGAAAGAGGTCACTTTCCTGAAAAGGTTGACGATGGGGCCCCTGCATTTGGATGAGCAATTGGCAAAAGGGGACTATCGTCCATTGCGCGATGAGGAACTTGCGGCATTGCGGGAACATCTGCCGGAGTCGATTAAAAAAGGCTAAGAAATTGCGGGTTGTTGGGACTAAATACCAAGCTTTTATTTGGTTATTTTGCCAAAAATGATATGATGATAGCATGATATTTTAAGTTAGGATGTGTGCGTATGGAAATCAATTGGAAAAAAGAAGTGGAAGTCAGAAAAACGGAACTGTTGGAGGATTTATTCACATTATTGCGGATCGACAGTGTGCGGGACGATTCGAAAATAACCCCTGATGCCCCGGTCGGACCAGGCCCTAAAGAAGCTCTCGAAGCCTTCCTGGCTATCGGCGAACGCGACGGTTTCATCACGAAAAATGTCGGCAATCTGGCTGGACATATCGAATTCGGCGAAGGCGAAGAATTGATGGGTGTATTCGGCCACGTCGATGTTGTGCCTACCGGAACCGGCTGGGATACGGATCCTTTCGTGCCTGTCATCATCGATGACCGCATCTACGCCCGCGGATCCAGCGATGACAAGGGGCCTACGATGGCTGCCTATTATGCATTGAAGATCATCCGCGACCTGAAATTGCCGATTTCCAAAAAGGTCCGCGTCATCATCGGCACAGATGAAGAGAGCGGCTGGAAATGCATGGACCACTATCTTGAAAACGAACGGATTCCGGATTTCGGTTTTTCTCCGGATGCTGAGTTCCCGATCATCAATGGTGAAAAAGGCATGCAGACATTCATGGTCCAATTCAGAGGCGACAACAAAGGCGGCAAGAATGAGCTATTGAGCTTTGATGCAGGTCTGCGCGAAAACATGGTCCCTCAGGATGCGACTGCCGTATTCATCAGCCCGGAGGCCGACAAAATTGAGCAGGCATTCGCTGCTTTCCTTGAAAACAATCCGGTCAAAGGAACGATTTCTGTGGAAGGCGAACAAGTAACGGTCGAATTGATCGGAAAAGCCGCTCACGGCATGAATCCGGCTGCCGGCGTGAACGCGGGCACGTATCTTGCCACATTCCTGAACAAATTCAACTTCGGCGGACAAGCGGCGACTTTCCTCGAATTGATCGCAGACCGTATCCACCTGCAACACGATGCACGTAAATTGAACTTGGCTTATACGGATTCGGTCATGGGTGAATTGACTATGAATGCCGGCATTTTCACTTTCACACCCACAACTGGCGGCGAAGTGGCTTTGAACTTCCGTTACCCGCAAGGCGTTTCCGAAGAAGGCATCGAAATCAAGTTGGAAGCGGCATTGGCTTCCTATGGCGTGACGATCGCAAAAGGCGGACACGGCAAATTGCCGCATTACGTCCCTGCTGACGATCCGTTGGTCAAAACGTTGTTGGCTGTCTACGAAAAACATACAGGCCTGAAGGGGCATGAACAATCCATCGGCGGCGGAACCTACGGACGCCTGTTGGAACGCGGCGTTGCCTATGGCGCGATGTTCCCCGACAGCATCGATACGATGCACCAAGCGAACGAATTCATCGCTCTGGATGATCTATTCCGCGCGACCGCCATCTACGCGGATGCCATGTACGAATTGCTGAAATAAACATATTGTTTATAGTTTTATAGCGTTAAAAAAACAGAAATGCTGTTCAATCAGCATTTCTGTTTTTTGGTATATCCACCTCAGGCCGACTCGTCAACCCGAAAAATTCCGTCTTCTGGAAATTTCCCATGGCGCGTAAAGGATGGCCCAGACGATGAAAATGGATCCGAGGACCGCAATCAAGTAGCCGGGTGTTCCCAGCCATTTGTCGAAAAGTACTAGTATCGTCCCTGTTTCTATTTGGTTCAGGAACATATAATTGCTTCCGATCGTTTGGTTGACCAAGAAAGCTATCCCGATGAAAGGCGCTGCCAAGTAGATGGAATGCGGTAAGCTTTTGATATCCGGACGAAATCCATCACCGAACACAAAGAGCAAAGGAAGCAGAATCAGTAATAAGTGTGTCAGAGTATATTCCACAAAATTGAAACTTAAAAGAGGATAAGGCCCCAGATTAGGGTTTGCCATGGCAACCAATCCGCCCGGCAAACTGATTCCATACATGAATTCTTGCAACAGGCGATTGTTTGAAAAAACAGCGGCCGTCCCCATTATTGCCGATACGCTGCATAGGTGCAACGGAAGCAACAGGTTTATAAAGAAGGAAAAATCACCGAAAAAGGCACACCAAATCCAGCGCGAAAAATAAAGCATAATCAGTAAGGAAACTATCGTCATTTTTATGTTTCTTCGGCCAAAATCAGCTTGCTTGCGATAGAGCTGGATTATGAAATAGATGATGATTGCAGATAGGCTGAGGACAACGATATGAGCTAAGCTGAATGTTTCCACTCCCATATCGCTTGGCAAATCTGATTCAAAAGTCCAAAAGTACGGCATACTTACACGCTCTTTCGCGAATGAATTGGAGTATTTTCTGAAGGGTATTTTGTTCGCCCTAATTTTACCGCTCATGATGGTTATACGCCATCTACAGCATCTGTTTTCATTGGGTTTTTCAGGTATGCAACCCGGCCAATATCCGGAACGGGTAGCAGAGATTTGCCAATTCAGCTTCTTTTCCTTAAAATGAGGGGTGAAGGCTGACCCTTGCAGCAAAAAGATATCAAAACAGCCCATACTAAAGAATCGAAGGGAGACCTGTAATCATGACATTAAAAGAGAGAGTGAACAAGGACTTCATCCAAGCAAGAAAAGACAAAGACACATTGAAGGCGGATGTCCTGCGTCTCATCAAAACGGAGTACGATTCTTTCCTGATCGACAACAAACGCGAAATGACCGAAGCAGAGCAAATCCATGTTTTTCTGAAGGACATCAAGAAAAACAACGAAGCCATCGACTATGCGAAACAAGTCGACCGCACGGATCTGATTGAAGAGAACCAGAAAAAATTGGCCATTCTGGAGGCTTATGTCCCTAAAATGATGGACGAAAGAGAGGTCCGCTTCTTTTTGGCCGAAAATGGGGTAGCCGAAATGCCGTTGAAGGATGCGATGAAATTCTCGATGCAGGTGCTGGACGGAAAAGCCGACAAAGCACTCGTCTCCAAAATCATCAAAGAACTGTTGGCAAAATAAAGCATCAGACAAGAAAAGGACTGTGCGGCTCGAGCTGCACGGTCCTTTTCTGAAGTGAAATCCAAGGTTCCTCCGCCCTGAATCGTTCAAGTGATCAGTGATAGGCGAATAATCAGTCTTTTTTGATCCATTTGTTTCCGGCTTTGTTTGTAGGCGGAAGTCTATGCCCTTCAACGATATGGACCTCTTTGCTGCCGGTAATTTTGCCCCCTCTTGGGCCGACTTCCTTGTAGACGCCAGGAGGAAGGTTGTCCGTACCTGGTTTGTGTAAA
>Ga0194136_1001340_pt1 | contig 12279 bp, 9 predicted proteins | sample TARM_MetaG_T3A_1_FD_134023 | JGI IMG/M metagenome (GOLD analysis project Ga0194136, IMG submission 134023) | Freshwater microbial communities from Pennsylvania, USA, analyzing microbe dynamics in response to fracking - TARM_MetaG_T3A_14 (version 2) | ecosystem: Environmental > Aquatic >...
AAAAAAAGTACTTTGGCTAGAATCTTAAACAAGATGACTGCTTAATTACCTCATTTATATATTCCCAAAACCCGTGTCTCTAGGGTCTATCCAAAGATGTACTTACTCAGGTACATCTTTTTTTTTGCGCGAAGGCAACGAGCCCATCGCAAGCTTGCTTGTATTATATCAACACCCCGCTCATATCGTACCGATGTTTTTTTGCATCGGTACGAAGTGATCAGGATTTATCTGATCTTCATCAAAAACAATTCCAGGGCAAAATTTTGATCAATCTCCCCCAATTTCATCTGGGCATCCAGGTCTGCCCCGATCACCATAACCTCCCATAAATTATTGATGGGATAATTTTTCCCGTTTTTTAAGATCTTGTTGACAATAAAAGGAGCCAGTTTCATTTCAGTCGCTACCGCTTTGGCCGACAGTCCCCGGGCGTTGTAAATTTTGACCATCAGCAACATCCGGATTTGTCGTAGCAGCAGACTAAAAACCCCAAAGGGAGATTCCCCTTCAAGATAAAAATGGTTGAGCATCAGCAGGGCCTGATCTTTTTGCCCGCTGACCGCATAGTCGATCAGCTTGAAAATCCCCTCTTCAGTAGACTGGGGTAGAATCAACAAAATGTCTTCCCTGGTTATCTCATTGCGGTCCCCAGTATAATCAATCAGGCTGTTGAGTTCATTATCCACCATTTCCATGGTTTTTTTCTCGTTCATTAAATACATCGACCGCTGCATAAAAAGTTCCAATTCGGAACGGCTGATTTTTTTTCCGGCATTTTTAATCCGCCGGGTAATCCAGGCTGTCAGATCACTGGCATCGAGTTTTTCAAACACCACCAGAGAACCGGCCTTGGTTAGACTTTTGTACAGTTTTTTGCGCTTGTCCGGCTGTTCCCAGTAGATAATTAGAAGTGTCGATGGACTGGGTTTCTCCAGGTAAGCGGTAATCCGATCCAGAGCTTTTTTATCGGTGATTTTATCGAGCTGTGCCTCTTCCCGAATGATAACCATTCGCTTATTACTCATCATCGGCAAGGTTTCACAGGTTGCCAGTAGTTCCGACACATCCACGTTTTTATCACTGTAGGTAGTTAGATTCAAGGGTTCCAGACCCTTTGCTATCTCAGTACCAATCAGCGTTTTTTCCATCATATGACCGATGTACTGTTCTGGGCCGGTGAATAAATAGACCGGGCTGATTTCCTTATTTTTTACACTTTTACTTAGTTCTTTATAATTCACAGCGTTTCTCCATTAGTTTAAGTTGAGTCGTATTAATGACGGATACGATTCGTTGAAGTTTAATTTACATAGTGATTGATACGGATAAATTCTCCGTTGCTGGTAATTTTCACAGCGCCTCTTTCATCGGTTCGCAGTGTCATCATTTCTTGCGCGGCTAAACGGTCCATTACCACATCGCTGGGATGGTTAAAAAAATTATTAGCCCCGACCGAAATCACTGCTATTTCCGGATCAACCGCCTGAAGAAATGCCAGACTGGATGAAGTTTTGCTACCATGATGAGGAATTTTGATGATTTGAAAATCTTGTTCACTGCTAAGGGCACGAAATTCTTTTGCCAGTTTTTCTTCAACCTCGGCTTCAATATCGCCACATAAAAGCAGATTGAACTTTTGATAGGAAACTGACATCACCAGCGAGGCATTATTCTGTTGTTCGTCCTCTTTGGGGATGATTGTCCCTTCGGGATTATATACCTTAATGGTCACACCGTCACTCCCTTCAATGACTGATCCCTCTTTTAACAAAGAAACCGGAGCCAACTGCTGATCAAGAAGCGCTTCATTATTCGTATGAATACTCATAAATAAATTTTTAACCGGATAACCATCAAAGACCAGTTCCTCAACCCCCTGACTATGATCCACATGGTTGTGAGTTAAAAAGATGGCATCCAGAGCTCGGATGTTTTTTGAATACAAGGCGGGATACAGCACCTGATCTGAAACCCGATTGGATCGTTCAAAGAGATAGCCGCCGCCATCGACCAGATAGTTCAGCCCGCCCGGGGTCTCAATCAAAATACTGTCACCCTGACCGACATCAAGAACCGTTACTACCAGATTTTTGGGAAACAGCGACGTTGCCATCACTATTAGCGCCAGCACTAGTCCCAAACTCATTACCGTGTTTCGAACATAAGGCTGGCGGAGATAAAAATAGCCTGAAATCAGAAAGACCAGCAGTAAAAACAGTCCCGTTTCAGCCAGGGATAATCCGCCACGGTTTATCCACAAAAAATTTGCAACCTTTCCCAGATCATTGATTCCATCCAGCACGACAATAATAGACTCCCCTAAGAATGCCACCGGTAGGGACAAAACAGGAGCTAAAACGGGCACGATCGAAATGATCATCAGAAAACCCATCCCGGCTAGCAAAAATACGCCAATCAAGGGGACTACCAGCAAATTAGATAAGAAACTTATCAATGTAAAGCTCTTAAAATGGTATAAAAGAATCGGCATTGTGCCCACTGTGGCACAAAAAGTCAGGACCAGGCCCTGAACCACCGGGCCGGATTTTATTTTATTGTGCACCCGCTTTTTATTACGCCGTTTCTCATACAAATACAGTAATGGACGATAAAACAGGATAATCCCGAGTACCGCACCCATCGATAGTTGAAAACCGGCTTGAAATAGTTGTGCCGGCCAGATCCCTAAAATCACCAGTCCGGCCAAACTAAGTTGATTCAAGGCATCCCGTTCCCGATGAATTCCCTGTCCCCAAGTCAGGCACAGGAGCATAATCGACGCCCGGATCACCGATGGTGCGAACCCGGTGATGGCAATGTAACACAGTAAAACCGGGGTCAGAAAAATGATCCAATAACGCTTTTTTATCTTTGCCATTATCAGCAGCAAGGACAGCGCCAGGAACACATACCCCACATGGAGTCCAGAAACCGATAAAACATGGGTGACGCCGGCATCTTGAAAGCGCTTCGTCAGATTCTCATTGATATTTTTTTCACCAAAAACCACACCCTTGAGCAAATCTGACACATCCTGTGAAAAGCTGACCTCCAATTGATTTTCCAAGGCTCTTTTAATACCCAATATCTGGTAGAATACTGTCGTTTCCTGACCGACGTGTAAAAGATTGTCGGGTTTGATCGTCAGCAACCCGTCAATAGACCGGGATTTTAGATACAGGCCATAATCAAAACCGCCAGGATTTCTTTTTCCGGCCGGCTTTGACAGTTTACCCTGTAATAACAGCACATCACCAGGTACAAGGTTTAATTGCTGATCTGTGGCAGTCGCTAACGCTTCATTCTCGTCGGTCGCGTTCGCATCTGCCTGATAGTAGAGCGTTGCTCGGATCCCCTTTGCGTCCTCAAGACGATTGTTCTTCTCTGCAGTCGTGACCAGTTCTTTAGTCGTTAGATTGATGGTTAAGCGATTTTCAAAGCGAATCGGATAATCGGTGACTATCCCGATAAGCGAAACGTCTTTTTCATAGAAGGTTTCCAACGCATCCGACTCCGGAAAGGCTCCGTAGCCCAAAATAACACCTGCCCCGAATAACCCAAGGACGAATACCATCTGGGCGATTTTGATATTTTTGAGAAAGAACGGCACTCCTGCCAGAAAGCCGATGAAACCAAGCATCACCCAAGGCGGTAAATGATAATAAACTCCGGCAATACCCATACTTAGGGTAATAAATCCCCATAATAACGGTCGTTTCATTTAAATAGCCTTAAAGGGTCCCTTATTACCAAGTACCGTTAATTTCATTTTCAATACTCCTAACAATTTTATCTTAATTATACACCGATTATCTTTTTTTTAGTACGGGTAACCCTGTTTTTTTTAAGATATTTTGTTATAATATGAAAATAGATTAAAGACAATCCGAAAGAAGGGACAGCCAATGATTAATTTAACGACCAATCGTTTTTATGCCTCCGATGAAGTGAAGCTGACTTATTATGAAACACCCTGCCCTGCCAACCCAAAGGGTGTCGTTGTGATTGTTCATGGCATGGCCGAACATGCCAGACGCTATCATGAATTTATGGACTTTTTATATTGCCACTCCTACCTGGCTGTCATTCACGATCAGCGAGGGCATGGTCAAACTGGCATAGATTCTGGCAATCCCGGTTTTTTTGACAGCAGTAATGGCTGGAAACGCGTTGTCGCAGATGTTAGAGAGATCTCCGGCATGCTTAAAGAGATCTACCCGGATCTACCCTTGTTTATCGTCGGACACAGCATGGGTTCAGTGGTAACCCGAACAGCTGTCATCGATCACGCCGAACTCTATGACGGGGCTGTTGTTATTGGCACCACCATCGGCATCAACAGATTTATGCGTAAAACCGCCAGCCTTATCGCCCGCTGGGAGATCCGAAAAAAGGGTGAGAAAACACCTTCTAAACTGCTTTCTGATCTTTCCTTTGGCAGCTACAATAAAAAATTCAAACCCAACCGCACCGAATACGATTGGATTTCCATGAACAAAAACAATGTCGATGCCTATATCGAGGATCCTCTTTGTGGATTTACCTGCAGTGCCGGATTTTACCGCGATTTATTTTATGGTATTGACTACTCAGCAAAGGCGTCCAACCTTAAAAAAATCCCCAGCGATTTCCCCTTCCTTTTTTTAGCTGGTCGGGATGACCCTGTCGGGGGGATGGGCAAAGAAGTGGTTCATATCACCCGAAAATTAAAAAATGCTGGCGCTTTAGAGGTTAATCTCATTCTCTATCCACTGATGCGACATGAAATTCTTAATGAAGATAAACGAGATCTTGTCTATCGGGACGTACTACGATTTTTGAATGCCTAATAAACTATCTAAACAAAAAGGAGGTCCCTCGATGACCCATAAAGTATATGTCTTCGGGCACCGCAATCCAGATACCGATTCCATCTGTTCTGCCATTGCTTATGCCCACTTAAAACAAACCCTGGGACATCCCCAGGTCTTCCCAGCCCGATTGGGGCCGATCAATAAAGAAACCCAATTTGTTCTGGATACCTTTGGGGCAGATTTGCCCGAATTGATCAAAGATGTCAAGCCCCAGGTTTCCGATCTGGTTCTCACCGATTTTTCGATGGCCAATGAGAAGGACTCCGTCTCCAAAACGATGGGGCAGATCATCGATCATCCCGGCCGCTCCCTGCCAGTGGTCAGCGATGACAACAAACTGATCGGTATGGTTTCCCTGTCAGACATTATTCCAGCTTACACAGATGCTTTTTCAAAATCCCTGCTACGGGACAGCGAAACCCCGCTGAAAAACATTATTGAATTGCTAAGCGCCCGTGTTTACGGATCAATCAAATCCGAATTGGTGCACGGGGATGTGTACACCATCACCGAAATAAAGGCGGGTCAAACCCTGGGAAGCGAGGACATTCTGGTCACCGTTGAGCAGGATATTTATCTAAACCGGGCTTTATCCACCGGTGCTGGCATCATTATTGTTTCAAACGCGTCTCCGGAGTTTGACATGCCAATTTCCAACGACTATCAGGGGACTATTCTAACCGTTGCCTTTGGTCCCTTTGAAGTTATCCGTCTTCTATGTCAGGGAATTCCGATAAAAAAATATTACCAGAAAAATAATCTGGAGTATTTTATGACCTATGAAACCATCGATGATGTCAAAAAAAATATTCTGACCTCTGATCATGATCGCTTCCCGGTAGTAGATGAAGACGGAAAGGTCATTTCAACCATTTCCCGGAGTAACCTGATTGACTTTAGCCGCAAGAAGGTTATTCTGGTAGACCACAATGAACGGAATCAATCCATTATTGGTGTCGAAGAAGCTGAGATCATTGAAGTCATCGACCACCATCGCGTGGCCGAAATACAAACCGCCACACCTCTCTATCTTCGCATTGAACCGGTTGGCTGTACAGCAACCATCGTGGCAAAAATGTACCATGAAAATAAAATCCCGATCCCTCGTGTGATGGCGGGTCTGATGCTCAGCGCCATTATCTCTGATACGCTACTGTTTAATTCACCCACCTGCACCAAAGAGGATCGGACAATCGCCCGGAAATTGGGTAAAATGCTTGCGATTGACGTTAAAAGCTACGGTGAAAAAATGCTCGTGGCCGGTAGTAATTTAAAAGAAATGCACCCTTTTGAAATCCTATCCACTGACCGGAAACTCTTTACCATGGGGTCCTATAAAATTGGGGTATCTCAAATTAACACTGGGGATTTCCGGGGAATATTTAATAAATTGGATGGGGTTCTACTGGAAATGAATAAATTGTGTGAGGAAGAACACCTGGATCTGACCCTTTTAATGGTCACCGACATTATCTTAGGAGGAACCGAGTTGATCATCGCCGGGGACGCTAAAAATCTTGCTCAGCTGGCGTTCGGTTTCCAACCCGGGGAATTCAGTAAATACATGAATGGCGTTTTTTCGAGAAAAAAACAGATCGTTCCGCCATTGATGAACGCCTCAGCTTATTAGTACCAGTACTGAACAAACACTGGATAGGCACTGACTACAGATACTATGAAAATTGGTGATGATGATGCAAAACAATAAATTTAAAACTGGTAGCGCTTTTCGCCTTGGCAATTTTATCCTGGCAGCTGCCTTGATACCGCTTTTATTAACCGGATGTGTGGAAAAAGAACTGATTAACGATCCCACAACCGGTGCAATTATGCCTACTAAAAATTTAGAAGCCCTGATCGACGGCCAGTATACAGCCACGACAAGCTACTATGATGGTAGAGGTTACGCTCAACAATTAAATATTTTCATCAAGAACGGCCTCATTACCAAGGTGAATTTTCAAGAAATTGATCGAAGTAAAACTGATCGCTTGGCTGTGGATGGCCCCGATAAAACCTGGCCAAATTTAGTTGTAACGAATTTAAGTAGCCTTTACCTCCGGCTTTATAACGAACTGATATCTTCTCAAAACCCTGATGAAATAGATGCTATCTCTGGGGCGACCCAAACATCTGAACGCTATGTAAAATTAGCAAAGAAAATTTTTGCTCAAGCTAAAAAAGGTGATCAAGAACCAATAAAAATTGATACCCTTGATACCTACACGATCATCACCCCACCCGATCACGATGGCTATCAAGGGGTCCTGGAAGCCACTTTTAATGGTTCAACTTTGACTGCTCTTAATTACGATGAAATTATAACCGAAGACGGAAAATCAAAACGCAAATCAACTGATTCTCCGGAAAACGCAGATTTTAATGCTTTATTTGACACAATAACTCAAACAGCAGTCAATAATCAATCCCTGGAATCAGCATTTCCTGCCAATGATGCAATCCATGAGAAAGCCAAATACGAGGAGTGTCTGCGACTACTAAGAGAAGCGAGATCGCCCTTTTGATGCCTTACCAATTTAAATTTTATTACTTAAATTCAACTGAAATTCTTGACAAATGTTAAAGCTGTGTTATAATAAAGCAATGGCCAGTGCATTTATGCCAACAATTCTAAGCTGAAAGAAGGTGAAAATAATGGAAAATAATACTTTTGGTACTCGATTAAAGGCGTTGCGAATTTCTAAACGACTTACTCAGGAAAATTTTGCCAATCTTTTCTATCTTAACAAAAGCTCTATCTCTAAATATGAAAAAGATAAGAATTTACCGGAAAACCAATTACTGATTAAGATCGCTGATTTTTTTGAAGTTTCTGTTGACTATTTATTATGCAGAACCGACCAGCCAAAACTTTTACCAAGCAATCCCAAACCGATGACCTGTGAAGAATTTTTAAAATCTTACGTGTTTTCCAACGAAGAAGTCGATTCTTTTTCTTCTTACTTCTCTTTCCCTGAAAGCTACAAGCAGGAAGTTCTTGATTTTATTAATTTTAAGAGTTCCAGCGGGAAGTAATTAAAAACGATGAAAATTATGTTTACATAGCTTGTTATAAATAAAAGAAACACGGAATCCGTGTTTCTTTTTTAGTTATTTTTTTATTTCACGCAAAAATATAAAGAGTCTGATCGTCAATCAAACTCTTACTATTCTTAGCTCGTCGTTACTCGCCCAGCAGATAGGTTAAGGTAAACAAACTATCTGTAATATTTACATTTTCGACAACAACATCACTGGGGACATCCAAATCCAATGGACTAAAATTAAGAATCCCTTTCACCCCTAATTCGGTTACCTGAGTCGCCACCTTCTGGCCCACCTCCCGGGGTACGCACAAAATAGCAATATCGATTTCATTGGACTTTACAAAAGCATCAAGTTCTTCCATATGTTTTACAACAACACTACCAACGACAGTCCCAACCATGAGTGGATCAACATCAAAGACACCCTTTAGGATGACACCTTCCCGCCTGAAGCGTTCATAATTGGCTATGGCATGACCCATATTTCCAGCACCGATAATAATGCAGTTATATTCACTATCAAGACCAAGAATCTCCTTGATCGCTTCCTTTAATTCTCCCACGTTATAGCCATAACCTTGCTGACCATAACCTCCGAAGGAATTTAAATCCTGCCTGATTTGAGAAGCTGTCAGTCCCATTAAACTTGCTAGTTCTCGGGATGATATTTTTTCGATATCATTGAGCTGTAAATCACTTAAATATTGGTAATACTTTGGCAACCGTTTAACAACGGTCATAGAAACTTTTTTTGAGAAGCGATGCATGATAACTTCTCCTTTCTTTCGGATAATGATTAATTATATCAATATGTATCAATTACGTCAAATTATTCATTTTAATTTGTGGATTTTTTTGATAGAATAGTAAAAGTGAACCTAAAATAACTGAACTAAAACGAAAACAGGTGAAATAATGTTAATCAATATAGAAAATTTGCATTTTAGTTATGGCATCCATGAAATTTTTAATAAACTCAATCTTTCCATTAACGAAAAAAAGCAAATCGGTCTGGTCGGCCGAAATGGCACCGGGAAATCAACCCTCTTAAAACTGATTACCGGAGAATTGATTCCTGACACCGGGCGAATCAGTATAAAAAACGGACTATCGATCAGCTATTTATCCCAGGAATCCAATGTCGCCGAAAATACCACGCTGCTTGAAATGCTTACCGATGTTTTTAAACCGCTGATCGAGATGGAAAAGCGAATCAAACAGATCGGTGATGCCATTACGCGCGCTTCTGGTGAGGATCAGGAAAAACTGATGCTGGAGTTTGGGGAGCTTCAGGAAAGCTTTGCCAAAAATCATGGCTACGAATACCCCAGTCGCATCCGCGGGGTTATCAATGGCCTGGGCTTTAAGGCAGAAGACCAGAACAAAGCCTTCTCAATGCTCAGCGGCGGTGAAAAAACGCGGGCTACTCTGGGTCAGATTCTGCTTCAGGAACCGCAACTGCTCTTACTCGACGAACCGACCAACTACTTAGACATCGATGCGCTGCAATGGCTGGAACAATACCTGAAGAATTACCCCGGAACCTTTATCATCGTGTCCCATGACCGCTATTTCATTGACAAGGTATGTACCTCCATTATCGAAGTGACGCGGAAAAATGTTAAGGAATATCATGGCAATTATACCCAATACGCCGTTAAAAAACGTCAGGATCTGATGGAACAAAACCAACAATAACAGCAACAAATGAAAGAAATCAAACACCAGCAGGAAGTCATTGATCGGTTTCGGGCCTATAACTCCATTAAAAGCTCTAAACGGGCTTCCAGCCGGGAAAAAGCCTTAAACAAAATTGAGCTACTCGATAAAGTCGAAACTACTCATAACAGCCATTTTAGCTTTATTCCCCGGGTTAAAAGTGGCAATGATGTTTTAGCGGTAACCGGGCTCAAGAAATCCTTTGATAATCGTCTGCTTTTTCAAAATATGAATTTCGAAATTCATCGCGGCGACAAAATCGGTATTATCGGACCCAATGGCGCTGGTAAAACGACCCTCTTTCGCATCTTGCAAGAAAAACTGGCCGCTGATGCTGGTGAAATTCGCCGGGGTCAAAAAGTTCATATCGGCTATTTCGATCAGGAGCATCAGGATCTAAAGAAATTCTACAACGAAAATCTTTTAGAAGCGCTGTGGGATGTTGATTCAAAATTGACTGAAGGCGAACTGCGAAATATCCTGGCAGCCTTTTTATTTGTGGGTGACGAGGTCTTCAAACCAATCAACACCCTATCCGGCGGTGAAAAGGCACGATTGCTACTGGCCCGTCTGATGATCTCCCAATCGAACTTCCTGCTGATGGATGAGCCCACCAATCATATCGACATGGATACCAAGGAAATTCTTGAAAGTGCCTTGAGCCAATACGAAGGAACCCTACTATTTATCTCGCATGATCGATATTTTCTTAACCGGATCTCAACACAGATCTACCAATTTTCTGCCGATGGTATGGAAATCCATCTGGGCAACTATGACGACTATGTAAAACATAAGACCGATGCTTCCGAACGGGAAGCGGTTCTTGCGGCTGAAAACAAAACCGTCCCAACTAAAACACAACAGAAAACGGATCGCAAGAAACAAAAAGAAGAAGAAGCCAGAATGCGGCTCTTAAAGAAAAAAGTTAAAGAAATCGAAGAAGACATTCTAACAACGGAACAAAAAATCGAGTCCATTGAAGCCGCGATGTGTGCCCCGGATTTCTACGATAACCTCACCCTGGCAGCAGAAATCAATCTCACCTATGAAGCGCATAAGCAACAGCTGTCTGAACTGACTGATTCCTGGGAGATCGCCCTGATGGCTCTGGAAAACGAGTAAACTTTAATGCACAACTGTGATTTTGTAAAATACTTTAAAAAATTTTGGAGGAAACAATGAAACTAACAACGAATGAAAAAAGAGTCTTAAATACCCTGTTTAAAGATGTTAAAGGCACCACCAGAAATACTATGCTGATTGCCCTGTACGCCGCTAAACCAACTGATGACGAATCCCCAGATGCCCAGTCAATGATCACCCTGCTTAACGGTCTGATTGTCAAACTGGCTGAATTGGAACAACCAGAAATGGAAGTACTTTTTGCTGGTATCCCCTACGAAGTTGACTAAACGGTTCTAAATCCTTAAAAATAAAAGGCAGCCTCGAATGAGACTGCCTTTTATTTTATTTAAATCGATTAATCGTAATGATGTAGCCTTAAGGCTTACATCATTGGCATTCCGCCCATACCGCCTGGCATTCCGCCCATACCGGCATCTTCGCTAGGAAGATCGGCAACTGCTACTTCAGTCGTTAAGAACATTGCCGAAACACTGGCTGCGTTTTGAATCGCAGAACGGGTTACCTTGGTTGGGTCAATGATTCCAGCCTGGAACATATCAACAAACTCACCTTTAGCAGCGTCATAACCAACGCCAACTTTTTTACCAGCCATTTGCGAAACAATAACAGAGCCTTCAAGACCAGCATTATCAGCAATTTGACGCATTGGTTCTTCGATGGCCCGACGGATAATGTAAGCGCCAGTTTTTTCGTCGCCTTCGAGGGTTTCAATTAAAGCATCAACTTTTGGAATCGCATTGATATAAGCAGTACCACCACCGGATACAACGCCTTCTTCAACCGCTGCTCGAGTCGCATTCAAGGCGTCTTCAATTCGATATTTGATTTCTTTAAGTTCAGTTTCGGTGGCTGCACCAACCTGAATAACCGCTACGCCACCAGATAATTTAGCCAAACGTTCCTGTAATTTCTCTTTATCATATTCTGAAGAAGTTTCTGGAATCTGCGCTTTGATCTGACGAATTCGTTCGGCCACCGCGTCTTTGTTTCCGCTACCTTCAACAATAATAGTATCTTCTTTATCAACTTTAACCTGACGGGCACGACCTAATTGTTCGATGGTGGTAGTTTTAAGTTCCAGACCTAGTTCATCCGAAATAACTTCGCCACCCGTTAATGCCGCAATATCAGCCAACATTGCTTTACGTCGGTCGCCAAAGCCGGGTGCTTTTACAGCGACACAGTTAAAGGTTCCTCGTAATTTATTAACAACCAATGTTGCTAATGCTTCGCCTTCGACATCTTCCGCAATAATTAACAGTTTGCTGCCAGATTGAACGATTTGTTCCAGAATCGGTAAAATTTCTTGAATATTTGTAATTTTTTTGTCTGTGATTAAGATATATGGATTATCAAGGATGGCAACCATTTTTTCGGTATCCGTTGCCATGTAGGCTGATAAGTAACCACGGTCAAATTGCATCCCTTCGGTAAATTCCAGTTCTGTACCCATGCCTTTGCCTTCTTCAACTGTGATAACACCGTCATCACCAACTTTATCCATGGCT